>Ga0182744_1001209_pt1 | contig 22959 bp, 20 predicted proteins | sample eDN3rd30CKraftMG_FD_128525 | JGI IMG/M metagenome (GOLD analysis project Ga0182744, IMG submission 128525) | Enriched Miracle-Growth compost microbial communities from Emeryville, California, USA - eDNA 3rd pass 30_C Kraft MG (version 2) (version 2) ...
CGGGATGAAAAAGCCGCCCGCAGCCTATCCATACTCGCCCCATTCCGGTATTGTTCCGTATCCTTTTTCCCTATCCAATACTGGCTTCCGCCTGTTTAGCGCAAGGTCACGCATGATGATTACCCTCGATTTTTTGCAAGAAATGAAGGACAGCCACGGCGATGCGATCGCCATTGAAGACGCCGGCATCCCGATCAGCTACGCGGAGCTGGCCACCGCCGTCAACGCCCTGGCGGTCGCCCTGCAGATGAAGGACCCGGAATTCGGATCGCGTGTGGCGCTGTGCGCGGCCAACGGGCCGGAATATCTCGTCAGCATGCTCGCCATCCAGGCCGCCGGTAAAGTCCTGCTGCCCGTCAGCCATCTGAGCGACGCCGACACATTGCCGGACCTGCTGAACCATGCCCTGCCAAGCATCATCATCGTGGACGAACAAGGCGACAGGCTGATCCGCTGCGATGATGACTTGAAGATCGGATTTGCGCAGTTCGAAGGCCTGGTGCGCACCTATCGGGACCACCGGCTCGAGCGCAAGCAGGCCGAACCCTCGGACGACCCGCTCGAAACATAGCCGGCGGCGGAGCGTCCTTGCGGCGCCGGCCGGCACGAAGCATGGCGTCCATCCCCTACCCCGGGCCAATGAGCCCTTCATTCTTTTTGCATGGAGTAATTAAGAAAAATGTCCTCGAGCACCCTTGAAGATCTGGGCAAGCTGATCCTGCGCCTGGCCATCGGCGTACTGATATTGTTCCATGGCTGGGCCAAGCTGATGCATGGCATAGGTTCCATAGAAGGCATGATGGCCGCGCGCGGCCTGCCCGCCTTTTTCGCCTGGGGGGTTTATATAGGCGAGGTGGTCGCGCCCCTGCTCCTGATCGTCGGCCTTTACGCCCGGCTGGGGGCCTTGCTGGTCGCCGCGAACATGGTGGTCGCCTTCCTGCTGGTGCACACCACCCATGTTTTCCAATTGAGCGGCTCGGGCGGCTGGCGGCTGGAGCTGCAGGCGATGTACTTCTTCGGCGCCGTGGCGGTGGCGATGCTGGGCGCCGGCAGATTCAGCCTGGGCGGCAGGGGCGGACGCTGGAATTAAGACCCGCATTCAGGCAAGCGAGGCATCCCCCAGCGCCCTGGTCGGCGACGCGGCGACTGCGGCAGTCGCTGGCAGCCTTGCGCCAGGCCTGCGACGGCGCCGGCATCCACGCCGCGCCGGCCACCGTCGAAAGCGTGGTCGATGCCGTCCTGGCGCTGCCCTACGAGGAAGAGGACATGGTGCTGGAAGGCAGCATCATGAGCAAATGAAAGGCCAAGGAAAGGCCGGCGCAGCCCCGGAAGCTTCCCGCCTGAAGGCGCTGCCTGCGATGACGCCCGCGGTCAGCCGAAGCGTCCGGTGATGTAGTCCTCGGTTTCCTTGCGGGCGGGCTTGACGAAGATCTGGTCGGTTTCGCCGTATTCCATGAGCTCGCCCAGGTACATATAGGCGGTATAGTCGGAGCAGCGCGCCGCCTGCTGCATGTTGTGGGTGACGATCACGACGGTGTAATCGGACTTGATCTCGGCGATCAGTTCCTCGATCTTGGCCGTGGATATTGGGTCCAGGGCCGAGCAGGGCTCGTCGAGCAGCAGGACCTCGGGCTTGATGGCCACGCCGCGGGCGATGCACAGGCGCTGCTGCTGCCCGCCCGACAGGCCGTTGCCGCTTTGGCCCAGCTTGTCCTTGACCTCGTTCCACAAGGCGGCCTTGGTCAGGGCCCATTCGACCCGCTCGTCCATTTCGCCTTTGCTGAGCCTTTCGAAGAGCCGCACGCCGAAGGCGATGTTGTCGTAGATGCTCATGGGAAACGGCGTCGGCTTCTGGAACACCATGCCGACCTTTGCGCGTATCAATGAGATATCCATCCTGGACGCCAGCAGGTTCTCGCCGTCCAGGTTGATCTCGCCTTCGGCGCGCTGGCCGGGATAGAGTTCGAACATGCGGTTGAACGTGCGCAGCAGCGTGGATTTGCCGCAGCCCGACGGGCCGATGAAGGCGGTTACCTTGTTTTCTTTGATGGAAAGATTCACATTCTTGATGGCGTGAAATTTCCCGTAGTAGAAGTTGAGGTTCTTGACTTCCAGCTTGGTGCGTTCTGCGGTATGAGATGTTTGCATGATCGTTTCCGGGCGGGGAGCGCGCCCCGCCTTGGCTTATTTCCGAAAGAAGCTGCGCGCGGCGATATTGATGCCCAGCACCAGCAGGGTGATCAGTACGGCGCCGGCCCAGGCCAGGCGGTTCCAGTCCTCGTAGGGACTGGCCGCGTACTGGAAGATGACCACCGGCAGGTTGGCGATGGGTGCGTTCATGTTCATCGACATGAACTGATTATTCAGGGCAGTGAACAGCAAGGGCGCGGTTTCGCCGGAAATGCGCGCTATGGCAAGCAATACGCCCGTGATGATGCCCGAGCGCGCCGCGCGATAGCAGATCAGCACGATGATGCGCCACTGCGGGCAGCCCAGCGCCGCGGCGGCTTCGCGCAGGCTGTTGGGCACCAGCATCAGCATGTTGTCGGTGGCGCGCACGACGACGGGTATCACCAGGATGGCCAGGGCGAACGCGCCCGCCCAGCCTGAATAATGGCCCACCTGGGCCACATATACGGCATAGATGAACAGGCCGATGATGATGGAAGGCGCCGACAGCAGGACGTCGTTGAGAAAGCGCGTCGCGGGGGCCAGCCAGCCGCGGCGGCCGTATTCCGCGAGATACGTGCCGGCCAGCACGCCGATGGGCGTGCCGATCAAGGTGCCGACCAAGGCCATCATGGCGCTGCCCAGGATGGCGTTGAGCAAGCCGCCGTCGGCGCCGGGCGGCGGCGTGCTCTCGGTCAGCAGGGCCCAGGACAGCGCTTCGCCCCCTTTGAGGAAAAGGGTGAGGATGATCCAGCACAGCCAGAACAGGCCGAACACCACGGTGGCGCCCGACAGCGTCAGCAGCAGCCTGTTGACCCGCTGGCGGCGCTTGTAGACCGGATTGGATAGATTGACGATGGAATCGGAATTGAACATGAACCCCCCGCCCTAGTGCGACGTGCCTTCGCCCTTGGCCAGGCGCAGCAGCAACAGTTTGGAAAAGGCCAGCACCACGGTGGTGATGAGGAAAAGAATCAGGCCGAGCTCGAGCAGCGCGGCTTTCTGGATGCCGCCCGCTTCATTGAATTCGTTGGCGAGCGCCGATGCGATGGAATTCGAAGGCGAGAAAATGGAAGTGGGCAGGTTGAAGGCATTGCCTATCACAAAGGTGACGGCCATGGTCTCGCCCAAGGCGCGGCCCAGCCCCAGCATGATGCCGCCTATCACCCCGCTTTTGGTGTAGGGCAGCACCACCTTCCACACCACTTCCCAGGTCGTACTGCCCAGGCCATAGGCGGACTCCTTGAGCATCGGGGGCACGAGCTCGAACACGTCGCGCATGACGGCGGTGATAAAGGGAATGACCATGATGGACAGTATGAGCCCGGCGGTGAACACCCCTATGCCGAAAGGAGGGCCGGAGAAGACGTCGCCCAGCACCGGCACGCCCTCGAAAAAATCGATGATGGGCGGCTGCACGTATTGCTGGAACAAGGGAACGAATACGAACAGGCCCCACATGCCGTAGATGATGGAAGGGATGGCGGCCAGCATTTCTATGGCGGTGCCCAAGGGGCGCCGCAGCCATACGGGGGACAGCTCGGTCAGGAACATGGCGATGCCGAAGGACACCGGGACGGCGATCACCAGGGCCACCAGCGAGGTGACCAGAGTTCCCGTTATGGGCACCAGCGCGCCATAAACATTCTGGACGGGGTCCCAGTCGTTGGTCCATAAAAAGGCCAGGCCGTGGGCCGCGATGGATTCACGGCTGCCGTACAGCAGCGACACCATGATGGCGCCCAGCAGCAGGAATACAAAGAACGCAAACGTACGCGTCAGGTTTTTGAACACTGCGTCCATCAACGCGTTCCGATTATTTTTCATATTGGATTTTCAGCATTTCGCGAGTGGCTGAGCAAATCGATTCCGTATCGCCGGAACCAGTCGCTGGAACAAGTCGCCGGAACAATAATAAAGCGAGTAAAAACCCTAATTTTTACACAACAAGGACGGCGCCACCTGTACAGCACCGTCCTCAAGAGGGAAACCGGCCGAAAACCGGCCCTGTTCCCTTGCCGTTTACTTCCAGATCGCGCCGCCGTCGGCCGCCTTGATTTCCGCTTTCCAGCCGTCGGCGATCTGCCTGGTCACGCTCTCGGGCATGGGGACGTAGTCGAGTTCTTCGGCCTGTTTGGCGCCATTCTTGAAAGCCCAATCGAAGAATGCCAGCACTTCCTTGGCTTTTTCAGGCTTGTCCTGCTTCTTGTGCACCAGGATGAAGCTGGCCGATGTAACAGGCCAGGACTCGGCGCCGGGCTCGTCGGTCAGGACCACGCCCATGCCGGGCTCGCTTTTCCAGTCGGCGTTGGCGGCGGCCGCGGCGAAAGCGGCTTGCGTGGGCTGAACGAACTTGCCGTCCTTGTTCTGCAGCTGAGTCCAGGACAGGCTGTTCTGCTTGGCGTAGGCATATTCGACGTAGCCGATGGAGTTCTTCAACTGCCTTACATAGGCGGCCACGCCTTCGTTGCCCTTGCCGCCCTGGCCAGTGGGCCATTTCACGGCCTTGCCCTCGCCGACCCGCTCTTTCCAGGCCGGGGAAACCTTGGACAGGTAGTTGGTCCAGCCGAAGGTCGTGCCGGAGCCATCGGAACGATGCACCACGATGATGGACGAGGCCGGCAGCTTCAGGTCGGGATTGAGCGCCTTGATGGCCGGGTCGTCCCACTTCTTGATCTTGGCCAGGAAAATGTCGGCCAGGACGGGGCCCGACAGTTTCAGTTCGCCAGGCTTGATGCCGTCGATGTTGACGACGGGCACCGTGCCGCCAATGATGGCCGGGAATTGGAACAGTCCGTTCTTGTCCAGCGCATCGCCCTTCATCGGGTCGTCGGAAGCGCCGAAATCCACTGTCTTGGCGATGATCTGCTGCTGGCCGCCGCCCGAGCCGATGGACTGATAATTGATGCGGTGGCCCGTCTCTTGCTGATACTGGGCGGCCCATTTGGCGTAAATGGGATAGGGAAAGGACGCGCCGGCGCCCGTGATGTCAGCCGCCTGGGCCGCCACCGCGGCGGCGCCAAAGGCGATACCGACCGAAACCTGTAATAGAACGCGTTTTAACATAGAGAGCCCTGTGGTTCGTGACTGGTAAGACAGGCCCTTGGCCTGCACAGACGCCATATTAAGCACGAAATATGACATGCTCGTGACAGCAAGGCCGCCCCGTCCGAAGGGCGGTTTTCAGCTGAGCTGCTCCGCCAGATACCGATGCAGATTGAAAGGACGCGCCCGGCTTTTGACCTTGACATAATCGCCATTGGGCAGAGCGCGCCAGGCCAGTTGATTGTCGCGCAAGGCATAGGTGAAGGCTTCGTTGATGACGCGCTTCTTCAAGGCCTTGTCCAGCACCGGAAAACCGACTTCCACCCGCCTGAAAAAATTGCGGTCCATCCAGTCGGCGGACGATAGATACACGTTTTCAGCGCCGTCATTATAAAAATAAAACACGCGCGAGTGCTCCAGGAAGCGCCCCACTATGGAGCGGACCCGTATATTGTCGGACAGCCCCGGCACGCCCGCGCGCAAGGCGCAGGCCCCGCGCACGATCAAATCCACCTTGACCCCCGCCTGGCTGGCTTTGTACAGCGCATCGATGATGATGGGCTCCAGCAGCGAGTTCATCTTGGCCATGATGCGCGCTTTCTTGCCCGCTTTGGCATTGACCACTTCGTTCCGGATCATGGCGACCATGGTCTCGTGCAAGGTGAAAGGCGATTGCAGCAGCAGCTTCAAGGGCCGGCGCGCGCCCAGGCCGGTCAGCAGCGAAAACACCTTGTCCATGTCTTCGCACAATTTCTGGTCCGCCGTCAGCAGCCCGAAGTCCGTGTACAGCCTGGCCGTGCGCGGTGGTAATTGCCCGTGCCCAGATGGCCATAGCGGCGGATGTGGCCTTTTTCGCGGCGCAGCACCAGGGCCATCTTGGCATGCGTCTTGTGGCCCACCACGCCGTAGCTGACATGCGCGCCCACCTCTTCCAGCTTGGCCGCCCAATTGATGTTGGTCTGCTCGTCGAAGCGCGCCATCAGTTCGACCACGACGGTGACTTCCTTGCCCGCCTTGGCGGCGGCCAGCAGCAAGCGCATCAGCTCGGAGTCCTCGCCGGTCCGGTAGATGGTTTGCTTGATGGCCACCACGGAGGGGTCGACGGCCGCCGCCGTCAGGAAATTCAGCACCGGCTGGAAGGACTGATAGGGATGATGCAGCAAGCGGTCGGCCTGCGAGATGGCGGCGAAGAGCTCCTCCGGATCGTCGCCCGCGCTATCGAAGGGAGGCGGCGTTTTCGGGCGGTGATCCGGAAAGAGCAGATCGGGGCGGCCCACATTGCATAGCTGCATGAGCCGCGACAAATTGACCGGCCCCTTGACGCGGTAGGTATCCTGGGGCTGCAGCAGGAACTCTTTTTGCAGAAAGGTTTCGAGCTCCACGGGCATGGAGTAGTCGATTTCCAGGCGGACCGCCGCCCCGAAGTTGCGCTGCGAAAGCTCGCCCTGCAAGGCCTGCCTGAGGTTGGTGATTTCTTCCTCGTCCACGAACAGGTCGCTGTTGCGGGTGACCCGCCACTGATACACGCCTTTGACTTCCAGCCCGGGAAAGAGCTCGCCCACGAACATCCCGATCAGCGCGGACAGCAATATGTAGCCGTGCGGGATGCCGGCAATCTCGGCGGGGACTTTGATGACCCTGGGCAAGGCCCGGGGCGCCTGCACGATGGCGATGGAAGCGCTGCGCCCGAATGCGTCCTGCCCGGACAGGGCGACGATGAAATTGAGGCTTTTGTTGTAGACCCGCGGAAAGGGATGGGCGGGATCCAGTCCGATGGGCGTCAGCATGGGCATGACGTCGCGGTAAAAACCCGCGCGCGCCCATTCGGACAGTTCCTCCGTCCAGTTGGCGGGGTCCAGCAAAGCGATGCCCTCCGCTTTCAGGCTGGGCATGACCTGGCGGGTAAGCAGCTCGTTCTGCCGGTCTATCAGTTCGTGCGCGGCCTGCTGCACGCGCTTGAACGCCTCGCCCGGCGTATAGCCATCGGTCCCCACCAGGCCGGGGGACTGGCGCTGCTGCTCCTTGAGGCTGGATATGCGTATTTCGAAGAATTCGTCCAAGTTCGAACTGACGATGCACAGGTAACGCAAACGCTCGAGCAAGGGCGTGTCGGGGTTTTCAGCCATGGCCAGCACGCGCTCATTGAACTTGAGCAGCGACAATTCGCGATTCAGCAAACTGGGATCGGACGAAGTGGGAAGCATACGGAGCCCAAAAAAATAAATAGCCGACTTTTTTACTTCATTTTCATGACTGTTCCATGACAGCGGACCAGACCGGCGCGGCATCCCGGCAACACGCCGCAGGGAGGTTGTGCGCAGCGCTCCGGCCGGATGGCGGGAAGCGCCGGGCTTGCGCGCAGGTTTTCGGCCCGCTGACATCGGGCTTTTTTGAATACTATCAAAACGCAGGTTTTTTTTATCAATTATTGAATGCGCGGGGCGGCGCCGGCCTCGGGGAACCTATAATCCACAGGTATTAACCCTGAAGCGACCAACATGGATTATCTACTTGCCGCCGTCGACCTAGGATCCAATAGTTTTCGGCTGTCCATAGGGCGCGTCGTGCAGCAGGATGGCAAGGCGCAAATCTACGCCATAGACCGGCTCAAAGAGTCGGTCAGGCTGGCGGCGGGCCTGAGCGATGACAAAATCATCGACGAGGAAGCCATCCAGCGCGCCATTACGGTATTGAAGCGCTTCGGAGAACGCCTGGCGGGCTTTCACCCCAACAGGGTGCGGGCGGTGGCCACCAACACCTTCCGCATCGCGCGCAACGTGGCCGATATCCTGCCGCGCGCGGAAGCGGCGCTGGGCTTTCCCATAGAAGTGATTTCCGGCCAGGAAGAAGCGCGCCTGATCTTTTCCGGCATCACCAACGAGCTGCCCCCTTCCGACAACCGCCGGCTGATGATAGACATAGGCGGCGGCTCCACCGAGGTCATCATCGGCCGCGGCTTCCAGCCCCTGCACCTGTCTTCCCTGTACATGGGCTGCGTAAGCTATACCCGCCGCTTCTTTCCCGACGGGCGCATCACCGAGGCGCGCATGCAGGAAGCCCAGCTCGCCGCCCAGCGCGAACTGGAGGGCATTTCGAAGCAATACCGCAAGACCGGCTGGCAAGAGGCCTATGGCTCGTCGGGCACCGCCAAAGGCCTGCTGGCGATCTTGAAGGAAGGAGGCATGTCCCCGAAAGGCATCACGCTGGACGGCATGGAAAAACTCAAGAACAAGCTGGTGCGCGACGGCCGGGTGGTCATGAGCGAACTGCCCGGCTTGAAGTACGACAGGTCGCTGGTGCTCGCCGGCGGCCTGGCCATCATGATGGCGGCCTTCCGCGAATTGAAGATCAAAATCATGGCGCCCGGCGAAGGCGCTTTGCGCGTAGGGGTGCTGTACGACTTGCTGGGCCGGGACTCCGACCACGACAAGCGCGATGAGACCGTGCGCCAGTTCCTCAAGCGCTACCACGTCGATACGCGCCAGTCGCAGCGCGTCAAGAACATATCGCTCAGCCTGTACTCGCAGCTCAAGCTGGAAAAAAGCCAGGAAACCCAGGAGCTGGCGCGGGCGCTGGAGTGGTCGGCGGACCTGCACGAGGTGGGGCTCAGCATCGCCCATGCCGAATATCACAAGCACAGCGCTTACATCCTGGCCCACGCCGATATGCCGGGCTTTTCCAATGACGATCAGGCCTTGCTCGCCCAGCTCGCCCTGGGGCATCACGGCAAAATCAGCAAACTGCCGATGAGCGAGCTGACGCGCAACAAATGGCTCACGCTGCTGTGCCTGCGCCTGGCGGTGCTGTTGTGCCGGCGCCGCGAAGACCCGCCCGATCTGCCGATAGCATTGAGCATGGATGGCAAGGCCATCCAACTGCATGTGAAGAAGGCATGGCTGGCCAGCCATCCGCTATCCGAATATTCTTTGCGTTCGGAAAAACGCGAATGGCACCGCGCCGGCTTCGACCTGGAACTGATCGAGATCTGATTCAGGCTATGCCGAAATGGCGGCGATAGCGCAGGTCCATGCGCTCGAAATCGAGCAGCACGGGAAAGTCGGCCGTGTTGAAGTCCGGGTCCCAGGCGGGTTCGCCGCAAATGATGGCGCCCAATTTCAGGTAGCCCTTGATCAGGGGCGGGACGCGCGCGGGCAGGACGCTGTCCAGCCTTTCCACCGGATAGCGGTGATGGGGCGCGACGCGCGGCATGCCCGGGTTTTGGGCCATGGCTTTGCTGGCAGAGCGCCATACCTCGGCGGCGGTCACGCCATCGTCGCGCAGGCTGACGCTGGCGCAGCCGAGCACATAGCGAAAGCCCGAGGCATGCACCAGCCCGGCGATGCCGGACCAGAGCAGCATGATGACGGAACCGTTGCGGTAGTCGGCATGCGTGCAGGAGCGGCCGACTTCGACCAGCTCGTGCCTGATGGGGCCCAGGCCCGCGAGATCGAATTCGGATTCCGTGTAATAGCCGCCGGCCTTTTTTGCATTGGCCGGCGTCAGCAGGCGATAAGTCCCGACGACCCGCCCGGAATTGACTTCCTTCACCATCAGGTGCTCGCACCAGGGGTCGTAGCGGTCGGAATCCAGGCCGTCGACCGCGTCGGGAAAGACCGCGTTCATTTCCTCGGTGAATACCTGATAGCGCAAGCGCTGCACTGCCTCGAGCTCTTCATTGGTACGCGCCAGCCCCAACGCCAGGCCGTCGGGTGAGGAGCGGGACCATGGGCTTTCGAGGGATACTTCAGGCTGTATGCGTGTCAGTTCTAGCATGCGTTGCTCCGTAAACATTCCGCATTATGCGTAGTGAATGTTTCAGGTATCTGACGCCCACATTACCCTTTTGCCAGGTTTACCGCAAGCAGTTGCTTAACCCCTTCTTCGGCCAGGATTTCGTCTTCGGCTTCGACCATCAGGCGCAGTTTGGGCTCGGTGCCCGAGGCCCGTATCAACACCCGCCCACGGCCGTTCAGCTGGCGCTCCACTTGCTTGCGCGCGGCGTCCAGGCCTGCATGATCCTGCCAGCGCACGCCGGGCGCCAGCGGCACGTTGACCATCTTCTGCGGGTACATTTTCAGTTCCGATACCAGGCTCCGCAGATCGCGCCCGCTGCGGCGCAAGGCGGTCAAGACCTGCAGCGCGGCGATAATGCCGTCGCCCGTGGTGTGGCAATCGAGGCAGATCAGATGGCCTGAACTTTCGCCGCCATAAAGCCAGCCGCGATTGAGCATGCCTTCCAGCACATAGCGGTCGCCGACTTTGGCGCGCTCGAAACCGACGCCCAGCGCCTGCATCCGCTTCTCGAAACCGAAGTTCGTCATCAGTGTGCCGACGACTCCTTGCACCGGTTGCCGGTCCATGCGGTCGCGCACGATCGCATAGAGCAATTCATCGCCGTTGTACAGCCTGCCCGTGCCGTCGACCATCTGCAGCCGGTCCGCATCGCCGTCCAGGGCTATGCCCAGATCCGCGCCCTGGGCCTGGACCTCGGCCACCAGGCGTTCGGGGTGCATGGCGCCCACGCCTTCATTGATGTTGAAGCCGTCGGGCTGGCAGCCTATGGCATGCACTTCGGCGCCCAGTTCGCGGAAAACGTGCGGCGCTATGTGGTAGGCGGCGCCATGGGCGGCGTCGACCACGATTTTCATGCCGGCGAGATCCAGCTCGTTGGGGAAAGTGCTTTTGCAGAATTCGATATAGCGGCCCGCGGCGTCATCGATGCGGCGCGCCCTGCCCAGCGCCTCGGAACCCACGCAGCCCAAAGGCCCGTCGATCGCGGCTTCGATTTCGGCCTCGGTCTCGTCCGGCAGTTTCATGCCCTGGGCCGAGAAGAACTTGATGCCATTGTCTTGATAGGGATTGTGCGAAGCGCTGATGACGATGCCGGCCACCAGCCGCAGCGCGCGCGTCAGATAGGCGACGGCTGGGGTAGGCGCGGGCCCGGCCAGCAGAACATCGATGCCCGCCGCGGACAGGCCCGCCTCGAGCGCCGATTCCAGCATATAGCCGGAGATACGGGTGTCCTTGCCGATGAGCACCGCCGGCCGCCCGCGGCCGGGCTGCTTGCGCGACAGCACCCGCCCGGCGGCGTAGCCCAGGCGCAAAGCGAACTCCGCATTGATGGTGGGCCCGCCCACTTCGCCGCGCACGCCATCCGTGCCAAAGTACTTGCGCTCGCTCATAAATAATCTCCGTATTCGATGGCGCACCATACCTTTACAGCGCTTGCCGTCGCCGCGACATCGTGCACGCGCAGGATGCGGGCGCCGCGCGCCAGGCCGGCCAGGGCCGCCGCGATGCTGCCGGGAACGCGCTCGGCGGGCGCCCCGCCGGTCACGTGGCCTATCATGGATTTACGCGACAGGCCGATCAGCCAGGGGTAGCCCTGGACGTCGATATCGGCCAGCCGCCGCAATAAAACGTAATTCTGTTCCGCCGTCTTGCCGAAGCCGAAACCGGGGTCCAGCACGATGCGCTGCTTCGACACCCCGGCTGCAAGCAGCGCGGCGGCGCGCTGCCGCAGGAACAGCCCCACCTCGCCGACGATATCGTCGTAGCGGGGCGAGGCCTGCATGGTCTTGGGTTCGCCCTGCATGTGCATGGCGCATAGCCCGCAACGGGATTGCGCCACGGCCTGCAAGGCGCCTTCGCGGCGGAAGGCATAGATGTCGTTGATCATGTCCGCGCCGGCATCCAGTACGCGGCGCATGACCTCGGGCTTGAAGGTGTCCACGGACAGCGGGACCCTGGCGTCGCGCAGTGCTTCGATCACGGGAAGAATGCGGGCGAGTTCTTGCTCCGCCGGCACGGGGTCGGCGCCCGGACGGGTGGATTCGCCGCCTATGTCCAGAATGTCGGCGCCTTGCGCCATCAAGGCCCGGCCATGCGCAATGGCCTCATCCGCCTGGAAGTGGGCGGCGCCGTCTGAAAAGGAATCGGGCGTGACGTTCACGACCCCCATTATCAATGGGCGCTCGAGACTGAGCTCGAAGCGCCCACAAAGCAAGGTTGAGCTCATCAACGTGTTCGCACGAGCCCTATACTGGCGTGGCGGCCGCGCTGCCGCCGGCCGAAGAAAGGCCGGCCGGCGGCGTGCTGTCCGACGCGTCGCTGTTGGTGGACAGCGACTGGGGGGCGCGCGGCGGGCGGCCTTCCATGATGTCCTGGATCTGGTCGGCGTCGATGGTTTCCCATTCCAGCAAGGCCGCCGCCATCGCTTCCATCTTGTCGCGGTTGTTTTCGATGATGCGCCGGGCGACCGAGTACTGCTCGTCGATGATGGCGCGGATTTCGTGGTCCACCTTCTGCATGGTGGCTTCGGACACGTGCGTGGTCTTGGTGACGCTGCGGCCGAGGAAGACCTCGCCTTCGTTTTCCGCATAGACCACGGGACCCAGCGAATCCGTCATGCCATAGCGGGTGACGATGTCGCGCGCGATCGCCGTGGCCCGCTCGAAGTCGTTGGACGCGCCGGTGGTCATCTGGTTCATGAAGACTTCTTCGGCGATGCGCCCGCCGAACAGCACCGCGATAGTGTTGAGCAGCCTTTCCTTGTCCATGCTGTAGCGGTCGCCTTCCGGCAACTGCATGGTCACGCCCAGCGCGCGGCCGCGCGGAATGATGGTGACCTTGTGGACCGGGTCGGTCTTCGGCAGCATGCGCGCCACCAGGGCGTGTCCCGATTCATGGTAGGCTGTGTTGCGGCGCTCTTCTTCGGGCATGATCAGCGAGCGGCGTTCCGCGCCCATGATGATCTTGTCCTTGGCCTTTTCGAAATCGCTCATTTCGACGGTGCGGCCGTTGCGGCGCGCCGCGAACAGCGCAGCCTCGTTGACGAGGTTGGCCAGGTCCGCCCCCGAGAAGCCGGGGGTGCCGCGCGCCAGCACCAGCGCGTCCACGTTGGTGGCCAGCGGCACCTTGCGCATATGGACTTTCAGGATCTGTTCGCGGCCGCGGATATCGGGCAGCGAGACCACCACCTGGCGGTCGAAGCGGCCGGGGCGCAGCAAAGCGGGATCGAGCACGTCGGGACGGTTGGTGGCGGCGATGACCAGCACGCCTTGCCCGGTTTCGAAGCCGTCCATTTCGACCAGCAGCTGGTTCAGCGTTTGTTCGCGTTCGTCGTTGCCGCCGCCCAGGCCCGCGCCGCGCTGGCGGCCCACCGCGTCGATTTCATCGATGAAGATGATGCAGGGCGCCTGCTTCTTGGCGTTTTCGAACATGTCGCGCACGCGGGCCGCGCCCACGCCGACGAACATTTCCACGAAGTCGGAGCCGGAGATGCTGAAGAACGGCACCTTGGCTTCGCCCGCGATGGCCTTGGCCAGCAGGGTTTTACCCGTACCGGGCGAGCCCACCATGAGCACGCCGCGCGGTATGCGGCCGCCCAGGCGCTGGAACTTGGTCGGGTCGCGCAGGAAATCGACCAGTTCCTGCACGTCTTCCTTGGCTTCGTCGCAGCCCGCGACGTCGGCGAAGGTGATGTGGTTGGTGTTTTCGTCCAGCATGCGCGCGCGCGACTTGCCGAAGCTGAATGCTCCGCCCTTGCCGCCGCCCTGCATCTGCCGCATGAAGAATATCCACACCCCGATCAGAAGGAGCATGGGGAACCAAGAGATGAACAGGCTGGTCAGGAAGGAAGGCTCTTCGCGGGCTTTCCCGGAAACCTGCACGCCCGCCTTGACCAGCTCGGGGACCATCCACAGGTCGCCGGGCGAGGTCAGGCTGTAGGGCCGGCCGGCATCGGGCGTGACATACAGGGTATCGCCCTGGATGTCCACCTTGGTGATGCGGCCCGCCTGCGCATCATTCATGAACTGGGTGTAAGTCACCGTATCGGTGGTGGGAGCGCGGCCGTCGAATTGCTTGAAAACGGTAAACAAAACCAGCGCGATCACCATCCAGATGGCGACCTTGGAAAAAGAGTTGTTCAAAGCCAACCTCCTACTCGTAACCTCGGCTTGCAGAACCCCCGCGAACACGGCAGCAATACAAGTATGTCAATGGATTCATTCTACCCCGATAGAAGGAATCATGTTTAAGAAAACCTGGCTTAGGGCTTCAAACGCCGCGCCACCAGAAAGGTTTCGGAGGACCTATCGCGCGAGGCCTTGGGCTTGCGTTCCACCACACGCTGGAAATATCGCTTGAATGATTCCACGATCTGGGAAAACCCGCTGCCGTGAAACGCCTTGACGACCAACGCGCCTTCCGGCTTGAGATGCTGGACGGCAAAATCAAGCGCCAAATCACACACATGCTGAATTCTAGCTGAATCCGCTGAGCCCACACCTGATAAATTGGGGGCCATATCGGAAATCACAAGGTCCACCGGAGCGCCGCCGAGCAAATTTTTGAGCTGCTCGAGCACGGCGTCCTCGCGGAAATCGCCCTGGATGAATTCCACGCCCGCGATCGGCTCCATGGGCAGAAGATCCAGCGCGATGATGCGCCCCTTCAACACCCCGCCGGGGCCGACCATGCGCTCGCGCGCCACTTGCGACCAACTGCCGGGAGCCGCGCCCAGATCGACCACCACGTCGCCTTGCCGCAACAGTTTTTCAGTGTCCAGGATTTCGGTCAGCTTGAACGCCGCTCGAGCCCTGTACCCCTTCTGTTGCGCCATTTTGACGTAGGGATCGTTAATATGCTGATGCACCCATTCTTTCGAGAATTTTTTCTTGGCCATTCCCGTACAATCTCACCATGGCTAAACTAGATATTACATCCCAAGAGCGCAGCGCCTTGCGCGCTGCCGCCCATTCTTTGCGTCCCGTGGTGCTGATCGGGGACCGCGGCTTGTCCGACGCCGTCCTGAAAGAAATCGACCTCAACCTGAACGCCCACCACTTGATCAAGGTCCGCGTGGCCGGCGAAGAGCGCGAAGCGCGCAACGCCATGCTGGAAACCATATGCGACAGGCTTTCCTGCGCCTTGGTTCATCACTTGGGCAAGACGCTGATCATTTATCGCCCCGACCCCGCCGCCCAGCAGGCCCGCGCCGAAGCCGAAAATGCGACGCGGGCGATCCGCAAGCCATCGGAACCCCACACGCCCAAAAAACAGGCCGCGGAAGGCATAAGCCGCAGCCGGCGCACCGAAAAAGCCAAGCGCACGGCCGAGAAAGCCGCGAGGCCCGCCGCCGCGGCGCGCCGCGGCGCCGCCACCCCCGAAAGGCCCGCCCACGGCATCCCCCGCCGCACGGGCAGTTCGCTGACCCTGCGGGCCGGAGCCCGGCGCGGCTTGCGCGGCAAGCGCTGATCCGCGAACCCGCCCCGCCGCGGCCCTCGATCGGTCCCGGCAAAACCGCTCCGCCGGCGCGCCCCATCGGGAAGCAGCGCCGCGGCAAGCGGAACATGCCGCTTATTCGAAACGTACCGGTTTGGCGGATTGATGCCCCTTGGAGGGCGGAAAGGCGGGAATTATAAAGCCAAAGCCCAACCGCCATGGATGGGCTTTTCAATGGGCTTTTAATGGGCTGCTTCAAGCAGGCGGGCTGCCATGGCGGGCCGCCGTGTTGCGGCGGCCTGGCCGCGGCCGGATCACCCGATGCCGCAACTGCAGATAGCTGACATTGCGGGCTGGGCGCAAGCGGATCGCCCGACCCTGCAGTTACAGATAGCTGACATTTAAAACTTCGAACTCGCGCACGCCTGCCGGAGCCTGGACTTCGACCACGTCGCCTTCGCCCTTGCCGATCAGGGCGCGCGCCACCGGGCTGGACACGGAGATCAGGTTGGAGCGGATATCGGCTTCGACATCGCCCACGATCTGGTACTTCAGGCGTTCGCCCGAAGCCAGGTCCTCGATTTCGACCGTAGCGCCGAAAACGGCCTTGCCGTCGACATCCAGCGACGCCGGGTCGATGATCTGGGCGTTGGACAGCGTGCCTTCCAGTTCCTTGATACGGCCCTCGATGAAAGCCTGCCTTTCGCGGGCGGCGTCGTATTCCGCGTTTTCGGACAAGTCGCCCTGCGCGCGCGCTTCGGCGATGGCATTGATGACCGCAGGCCTTTCGACGGTCTTCAAGCGGTGTAATTCTTCTTGCAAGCGCTCAGCGCCGCGTGCTGTCAACGGTATCGCAGACATTGGTATTCCTGATCAAAAAGTAAAAAGACGCTCCTTGCATGGAGCGCCTATTGTGTAAAAGGTGCGTTGGGCAGATGCCGCTGCCCGATAGTGTGAACTAAAGGAACTGTTGGATTTTTATAGCTTTAACAACAATTAGACCTAGCTCAAAATAAAACCCCGGCCTGGGTTGCAACCGGGGGTATGGGTATATTGTCGGCAAAGTTGGCGGAAATTGCAAGCCATGCGCTTGCGCTGCGTTTTCCGCCGCTGAAAGCGGTTGCGGGCCGCGATCAGGCCGGGCCCAGAACGAAGCGCGACGCGGCCAAGCCGACCGGGATCACGCCGGCTGGCCGCAGTCGGGCCCGCTCGATCAAGCACCGCGGACGTCTTTGGAAGGCCCCATGCGCAGCAGCGCGTACAGAATGATGGCGCCGAAGGTCGCGGTGCCGATGCCGTCCAGCTTGAATGCGCCGATCTGGATGGAAAAATTGCCCGCGCCGAGCACCAGGGTGACGGCGGCGACGATCAGGTTGCGGTTATCGCTGAAATCCACCTGGTTCACCACCCAGATGCGCGCCCCGGCCACGGCGATCAGGCCGAACACCACGACCGACATGCCGCCCAGCACCGGCCCCGGGATGGTCTGGATCAAGGCCCCGAACTTGGGCGAAAAACCCAGCAATATGGCGATCAGGGCGGCGATGACGAACACCAGCGTGGAATAGATGCGGGTCACCGTCATGACGCCGATGTTTTCCGCATAGGTGGTGACGCCCGTGCCGCCCACCGCGCCCGACACCATGGTGGCCACCCCGTCGCCCACGAAAGCGCGGCCCAGGTAGACATCCAGGTTCCGGCCCGTCATGGCGCTGACGGCCTTGATGTGGCCGAGGTTTTCAGCCACCAGGATGATGGCCACCGGTACGATCACGCTCATGGCGTGCAGTTCGAATACCGGCGCGGCGAAGCGCGGCAGGCCCAGCCAGGGCGCGCTGCTCACGGCGCTGAAATCCATGGGCTTGCCCCAGCCCAGGCCATTGGTGAAGATGGCGTAAATCACGCAGGCAAGCAGCAATCCGACCAGAATCAGCAGGCGCTGCATCGCGCCCCGCGTGTAGACCGCGATCCCGCCCACGCACAGCACCGTCATCAGCGCCATCAGGGCGTCGAAGGTGGAGCCGCCCATGGCGCCCTTGGCGGCGATCGGCGCCAGGTTCAGCCCGATCACGGCCACGATGGCCCCGGTGACGACGGGCGGCATCCAGGTATTGATCCAATCCGCGCCGCCGCCCGACCTGGCATTCATCCACCACACCAGGAGGCCGATCAAGGTATAGACGAAGCCGCAGGCGATGATGGCCCCCAGGGCGATGCCGATATTGCCGTTGGCGCCCGCGCCCGCATACCCGGTCACAGTGATGACCCCGCCGATGAAGGCGAAGCTGGAACCCAGGTAGCTGGGCACCCGCCCGCCGACGAAGACGAAAAAAATCAAGGTGCCGATGCCCGACATCAGGATGGCGACATTGGCGTCGAAGCCCATCAGCAAGGGAGCCAGTATTGTCGAGCCGAACATGGCCACGACGTGCTGCGCGCCCATGGCGATGTTCTGCGGCCACGACATGCATTCATCGGGCTGCACGACCAGCCCGGAGCCGCCCTGCACTTTGCGCCAGCGTGGGAAATAATTATTGGACATGAAAGATTCAGCCTGTTTATTGTGAGGTAAATATTTTGTAGCAGGCGAGAGTGTAAGGTTGCCGGGCCGCAGCCCGCAAGAATTTAAAGCGTGTGCGGGACGATGGCCAGGCGCCGCGATGTTCAGGCCCGGCCCGGCCGCCCGCCGCCCGGCATGCTGCATAAAACGGGCGCCAGCGCCTCATGCCGCCGCGGATTGCATTAGAATCCCCGATGGATGGCGAGTCGCCGCGGCCTGTTGCCGCGGCCTGGAAGATATAGATGGACGACACACGATTCTGGCTCATACGCCACGGCGAAACGCAGTGGAACGCCGACAGGCGCCTGCAGGGCTGGCGGGACATACCTTTAAGCCCGATCGGCCGACGCCAGGCGCGGCAATTGGAACTCTACCTGCGCTCGGCGTCCTTCGACGCGCGGGTGGACCATATCGTCAGCAGCGACCTGTGCCGCGCCTACGACACCGCCTGCGCCGCGGCGGCGCATTTCGGCCTGCCCATAGAGCGCAATGCGGATCTGCGCGAACGCAGCTACGGCATCTACGAAGGCCGCGACTGGACCAGCATGGCGCAGGCCATGCCGCACATCGACTTCCGCGACCCTTTGCAGGCCATAGAGCAAGGCGAAAGCCTGCAGGCTTTCGCACAGCGCGTGGCGCATGCGTTCGAGGCCCTGGCGGAGCGCCATCCCGGCCGCAATGTCCTGGTGTTTTCGCATGGCGGCGTCATCGACATCGCCTGGCGCAGGGCCAGCGGGCTGGACCTGACCGCCCCCCGGCCCGCCCCCATCCTCAACACCAGCATCAACCGCTTCTCGATCGGCGCCGGGCGCCAATGGCGCATGCTGGACTGGGGCCGCGTCGCTCATCTGGACGAAGAAGCCCTGGACGACGTGGGCTGACCGCCGGCAGGCCGCCGCCTACTTTTCCCGAACCAGCACGGTGGAGAATTGGTATCGGTCGGCGGGATGATAAGAGGTCGAGACGGCGACGATGTTGCGCGCGCCGTCCCGGTACTGGCGAAGGATGAAAAGGCCTGGCCCGCCGCGAGGCGCCAATAGCTGGTCGGCGACGGCATCGGGTAAAGAGCACGCGCTGATATCCTGCTGCACCGACATGATGCGCAAGCCGTGGCGCTCTTCGATCACCGCTGAAATCAGGCGGTCGGGGGATGCCTTGACGGCGCTCTTGATGTCCCGGTAGCGTACATCCACATAGACGTCCGTCAATACCATGGGCGCGCCGTCCCGCCCCAGCCGCAAGGAACTGAAGCGCAGCCAGCGCGTGCCCGCGTCCACCTTCAGCACGCGCGCCGTTTCCTGGTCGACCACCACCTCCTTCACCGATTTGAGCTGCCGGGGGCTGGTCGCCGCCAGTGCGACCAGATCCTCCAGCGACCCCAGCGATTGGGCGAACCCGGTCGAGGCGGTTCGCGCCTCGACCAGGGTGCCGCTGCCCCGCCGGCGCGACACCAGGCGGGAATCCTGCAATTGCTGCAAGGCGGCCCGGATGGTGTGCCGGCTGGTGCCGAATTCCGTCATCAGTGCTTTCTCGGTCGGCATCAAGGCGCCGACGGCGTATGTGCCCTCGGCGATTCTTCGGGCCAGAACGGCGGCGATCTCTGTAAAGCGCATTGAAGTCATCATCGTGTAATCGGTCTGTCGCCGTCGGGCCGCAACGCCCCGGCACAGCCGGAAGGATACGCGATATCGGCATCGCGAAGAAACCGGATGGCCGCGGCCGCGGCGGCCGCCCGCGGCCGCGGGCCCTTTATAAAAGCATTGACAGTACGATTCCGCGCCTGATAATATGTTCGAACAACTTATAAAGATCGGACATATATAATGCCTATTTCTGTTCTCGACTCCAGTATTTTCAAAGACATGTTCGGTACGCGGGCCATGCGCGCCGTCTTCGACGACCGCGCCACGGTGGCCCGCTACGTCGAGACGGAAGTGGCCCTGGCCGCCGTGCAGGGCCGCCTGGGCGTCATCCCGGAGCAGGCCGCCCGTGCCATCGCGGAGCGCGCCGACGCATCGAAGATCGACCTTGCCGCGCTCAAGGCCGAGACCGAGATCGTGGGCTATCCCATCCTTCCGCTGGTGCATCAGCTGGCGAAAATCTGCGGCGCCGAAGGCGAATATCTGCACTGGGGCGCCACCACGCAAGACATCATGGATACGGCCACCGTGCTGCAGGTGCGCGATGCGCTCGCGCTGATCGAAAAGGATCTGGAGGCGGTCGACGCCCTGCTCGCCGGGCTGGCCGAACGCTACCGGGATACGCCGATGGCCGGACGGACGCACTTGCAGCACGCCTTGCCCGTGACCTTCGGCTACAAGGCCGCCGTCTGGCTGCTGGCCGTGCGGCGCAGCCGGGAGCGCCTGAGCCAATTGAAGCCGCGCGTGCTCGTCGGCCAGCTGGGCGGCGCCGCCGGCACCCTGGCCTCGCTGGGCGACCAGGGCCTGGCGGTGAACGCCGCTCTGATGGAAGAGCTCCAGCTCGCGGCGGCGCCGGTCACCTGGCACGTCGCCCGCGACGGGCTGGCCGAAGCCGTGCAGTTCCTGGGACTGGTCACCGCCGCGCTCGGCAAGATCGCCCTGGACGTCATGCTGATGATGAGCAACGAGCTGGGCGAGGCCTTCGAGCCTTTCGTCAAAGGCCGCGGCGCATCGAGCACCATGCCGCAGAAGCGCAACCCCATTTCCTGCGAACTGATCTGGAGCGCCGCCAAGACCGTGCGCCAGCACGCGGGCCTGGCGCTGGACGCCATGCTGCATGATTTCGAGCGCGCCACCGGGCCCTGGCATATCGAATGGTCCTGCATCCCCGAATCCTTCATCCTGACGGCGGGCGCGCTGAACCAGGCGAAACTCATGCTCGCCGGCCTGGAGGTCGATGCGCCGCGCATGCGGCGTAACCTGGACCTGTCCGGGGGCCTGATCGTCGCCGAGGCGGTGATGATGGGCCTGGCCCCCCACCTGGGCCGCCAGACCGCGCACGATATCGTCTACGACGCTTGCCGCAAGGCCGCCACATCGCGCCTGCCGCTGGCGCAAGTCCTGTACGAATGCCCTGAAGTCACCGCCAAGCTGGACCGCGCGGCCATCGACCGCCTCTGCGACCCGGCCAATTACCTGGGCAGCGCACAGCGCATGGTCGACGACATGCTGGCCTGGCGCAAAGGGTGAACCCCTCTCGGCGCCAAACGATCCCATCCCCCACGCGCATTTTTTGACAACGGGATGCGCGACATCCGCCCCTTCCAATAAGGAGACAATGATGAAACGACTTACCGCGGCGCTGGCCGCAATGGCCGCCATATCGGCGACGACGCTTGCACCGCAGGCCCACGCACAAGACAAATACCCCTCCAGGGCGCTGACCTGGGTGGTGCCTTTCGCGGCGGGAGGGCCCACCGACGCCATGGCGCGCAATATCGCCAACCAGGTGTCGCAACAGCTTGGACAATCCATCGTCATCGAGAACGCCCCCGGCGCGGGCGGCACCATCGGTGCCACCAAAGTCGCCCGCGCCGAACCGGACGGCTACACTTTCCTCGTAGGCCACATCGGCTACATGGCGGCCGCGCCTTCCCTGTATGACAACCTGCGCTATGACCCGGTCAAGAATTTCGATGCCGTCTTCCGCTTTCCCGACACGCCGCTGGTGCTGCTGGTCGGCGAAGGGTCGAAGTTCAAGACCGTCGACGAACTGCTGGCGTTCGCCCGCGCGAACCCCAAGGCGCTGAACTTCAGCAATGCCGGCGTGGGCTCGACATCGCATCTCGTGGCGGCCATGTTCGCCAGCAAGGCCGGCATCGAGATACAGCCCATCGCCTACAAAGGCGCCGGCCCGGCGCTCAATGATTTGATGGGCGGCCAGGTGGACGCCATGTTCGACCAGACGAATACCGCGCTGCCCCAGGTCAAGGGCGGCAAAGTGCGCGCGCTCGGGCTGACCTCCACGGGCCCGATGGCGCAATTCCCAGGCGTGCCCACCATGTCGGCCAGCGCGGTGCCGGGCTTCGAGGTGGCGACCTGGTATGGCCTGTACGCCCCCAAGGGCGTGCCGCGCGAAGTGATCGACACGCTCTACAATGCGTACAAGAAAGCAATGAGCGACAAGGCCTTCACCCAGTCCATGGCCGACCAGGGGATCCGCCTGCTGCCCGATGCGGATTACGCCCCCGGCGCCTTCCAGGCATTTACCGCGGAAGAAGGCAAGCGTTGGGCGAGCGTCATCAAAGACGCGGGGATCAGCCTGAAATAGGAGGCAGCCATGACGCGAGGCCACATCGCGGCGGAAGACATCGTCGCCAGCATCGCCGACGCGCTCCAGTACATCAGCTATTACCATCCAGCCGATTTCGTGCAGGCCCTGAAGCGGGCCTATGACCTGGAAGTCGAGGACCCCGCGCGCAACGCGCTGCTGCAACTGCTGGTGAACAGCAAAATGTCGGCGACGGGCCATCGGCCGCTCTGCCAGGATACGGGCGTGGTCCACGTCTATGCCCGGCTGGGCATGGACGCACGCGTCGAGAGTCCGGATCGCCCTACGCCCAGCCTGCAGGCATTGGCCGACCGGGCGGTCGCGCTGGCTTACGGCTATGCGGCCAATCCGCTGCGGGCTTCGATGATCCGCGATCCGCTGGGCCGGCGCAGCAATACCGGCGACAATACCCCCGCCATCGTGCATGTGGGCCTGGTCGAGGGCGACACGCTGGAACTGACAGTGGTCGCCAAGGGCGGCGGCGGCGACGTCAAGGCGCGCTACGCCATGCTCAATCCCAGCGATTCGGTAGCGGACTGGGTCGTCTCCCAGATCCCCGGCCTGGGCGCCGGATGGTGTCCGCCCGGCGTGCTTGGCGTCGGGGTGGGCGGCAGCCCCGAGCAGGCGATGACGCTGGCCAAGCGCTCGCTGTTCGAACCCATAGACATGCACCGCCTGATGGAGGCGGGCCCGCGGGATGCGGCGCA
>Ga0182744_1001213_pt1 | contig 22890 bp, 18 predicted proteins | sample eDN3rd30CKraftMG_FD_128525 | JGI IMG/M metagenome (GOLD analysis project Ga0182744, IMG submission 128525) | Enriched Miracle-Growth compost microbial communities from Emeryville, California, USA - eDNA 3rd pass 30_C Kraft MG (version 2) (version 2) ...
ATCTTGGCCATGGCGGCCTCGCGCGTCGTCGGCAGTTTCTGCACGTCGCGACGCCAGGCGGCGCGATAGGTCAGCAGCGCCGCTGCATCGATGCCGGTCGCCATGTCGCCCAGCGCGCCTTGCGTCAGTTGCAGGTCGGACAATGCGCCGCCGAACATCCTGCGCGTCTTCGCATGGGCCAGCGCCTCGTCGAGCGCGCGGCGGGCAAAGCCGTTGGCCGCTGCGGCAACGGAGGCGCGAAAGATGTCCAGCGTGCGCATGGCCACCTTGAAGCCCTCGCCCGGCCCGCCGAGACGGCGGGAGGCCGGAATGCGTGTGCCGTCGAAACGGATGGTCGCGAGAGGATGCGGAGCGATGATGTCGATGCGTTCGGTGATGGAGAAGCCCGGATCGTCGGCGAAGACGACGAAAGCGGAAATGCCACGCGTGCCCGGCGCTTCGCCGCTGCGCGCGAAGACGGTGTAAACATCGGCGATGCCGCCGTTGGAAATCCAGGTCTTCTCGCCGTCGAGCACATAATGATCGCCATCGATGCGCGCGGCGCAGGCCATGGCGCCGACGTCGGAACCGGCGTCCTTCTCCGACAGGGCGAAAGCGGCGAGCCATTCGCCGGAGCGCGCCTTCGGCAGCACGGCTGCACGCATGTCCGGCGTGCCGGCAAGGCCGATGGCGCCAGTGCCGAGGCCCTGCATGGCGAAGGCGAAATCGGCGAGACCGTCGTGCCAGGCCAATGTCTCGCGGGCGATGCAGACAAGGCGCGAGTCGATCGGCTTGTCGTCCACGCCGATCGGGCCGACGGCGGCGTTCAGCAGGCCGGCGTCGCCAAGCGCGCGCACGAGGCTGCGGCAGGCTTTGTCGACGTCGTGATGATTGATCCCGTCTATCACGCCAGAAGCTGCAAATGCATCGACCTGCTCAGCATAAGCACGATGCGAGGCATCGAAGAATGGCCAGTCGAGATGATCGCGCGTCGGGCCGGCCATGTCAGTCTCCCTCGAAGGCAGGCTTGCGCTTGGCGGCGAAGGCTTCGAAGGCACGGCGGAAATCCTTCGAGCCCATGCAGATCGCCTGCGCCTGCGCTTCGGATTCGATCATCTCTTCAAGCCCCATGGCCCATTCCTGGTTCAGCATGGTCTTGGTCATGCCATGGGCGAACCAGGGCCCGTCGGCAAGCGAGCGGGCGAGCGTTAGTGCGGAGGCTTCGAGTTCGGCCGCCGGCGACAGGCTGTTGTAGAACCCCCAGGCGTGGCCTTCGACGGCGCTCATGGCGCGGCCGGTGTACAGCAGTTCAGCGGCGCGGCCCTGGCCGATGATGCGCGGCAGGATTCCGCAGGCGCCCATGTCGGCGCCCGCGAGACCCACGCGGGTGAACAGGAACGCGGTCTTGGCTTCCGGCGTCGCCAGGCGTAGGTCCGAGGCCATGGCGAGAATGGCGCCAGCGCCTGCGCAGATGCCATCGACCGCGGCGATGATCGGCTGCGGGCACTTGCGCATGGCCTTCACCACCTCGCCGGTCATACGGGTGAAGGCGAGGAGATCGGGCATGGCCATGCGGGTCAGAGGCTCGATGATCTCGAAGACATCGCCGCCGGAGGAGAAATTACCGCCGGCTCCAGTCAGCACGACGGCGCGAATGTCGCCGGCGTAGGCGAGCCCGCTGAACAGATCGCGCAGTTCCGCATAGGACTCGAATGTCAGCGGGTTCTTCCGCTCGGGCCGGTTGAGCCGCAGCACGGCGACCCTGCCGTCCGCGCTCGGCTCCCAGAGGAAGTGTCGGGCCTGATAGGTGCGGAAGTCGCGAAGGTTGCTTCGCATGTTCGGGGTTTCGCTCATCCTGCCATCACCTCGCCACCGGCGATCGCAATCGCCTGTCCATTGATCGAAGACGTGCCCGGCGACGCGAGCCAGAGCACGGTGTCGGCCACTTCCGCGGGAGTCACCAGACGGCCTTGCGGATTGGCTTTGCTCAAAGCAGCGCGCGCCTCATCCTGGCTGCGGCCGGTTTTGGCGGTGATCGTGTCAACGGCCCCTTGTAGCAGCGGCGTGTCGGTGAAGCCGGGGCAGACCGCGTTGACGGTGACGCCAGATTTCGCCAGTTCGAGCGCAAGCGCGCGGGTGAGGCCGACAACACCATGCTTGGCGGCGCAATAGGCCGCCACATAGGCATAGCCGACGAGGCCGGCGGTGGAGGCGACATTGACGATGCGTGCGCCCGTGCCAATATCGAGAAGATCGGGCAGCACGGCCTGCGTCACCTTGAAGACGCCGGTGAGATCAACGCCCATGACATGGTTCCACATGTCGAGACTGGTCTGCGCGAAAGGCGCGCTCGGCGCTTCGCCGGCATTGTTGACGAGAATGGTGACAGGACCGAAGCGATCGCGCGCAGCCTGCAAGCCCCTTGCGACGGCCTGATCATCGGTGACATCGAAGCCGTCGACGATCAGGTTCTCGGACACTAAGCCAGCTGCGACGGCCTCAAGCGGCGCGCGCCGTCGGCCGGCAAGGCTGACCGCCGCGCCCGCAGCAGATAGCGCCTGCGCGATGGCGGCGCCGATGCCGCTGCCGGCGCCTGTCACCAGGGCATGACGTCCGGATAGAACGCCGGTCATTTCGCACCTGCCGCACGCATGAGATTGGTTTCGTATTGCGCCTTGCCGGAGAGATATTGCTTCGGCCACGGCACGGTCCTGATGCCGATGCGCGCCGCCTCGTGCAGGGTCCAGGATGGATCAGCGAGATGCGGACGCGCCAGGGCGCAGAGATCGGCGCGGCCCGCCGCGATGATGGAGTTGACGTGATCGGCCTCGGAAATCGCGCCGACGGCAATCGTCGAAATGTCGATCTCGTTGCGGATCTTGTCGGAAAACGGCGTCTGGTAGAGACGGCCGTAGACCGGCTGGTCGTCTTCCCACACCTGGCCCGACGAGCAATCGATGAGATCAGCGCCCGCGTCCTTGAACATGGCGGCGAAGATCGCCGCATCTTCGGCCGTGTTGCCGCCCTCGGCCCAGTCATGACAGGAGAGGCGCACGGAGATCGGCTTGTCCTGCGGCCAGACCGCACGGATGGCGCGGAAGATTTCCAGCGGATAGCGGGCGCGGTTCTCGTGCGAGCCGCCGTATTCATCGCTGCGCGGGTTGGTGAGCGGCGACAGGAAGCTCGAGAGCAGATAGCCGTGGGCGCAATGCAGCTCGAGCCAGTCGGCGCCGGTGGATGCGGCGCGCTTCGTTGCAGCGACGAAATCCGCCAGCACGCGGTCCATATCGGCGCGGTCCATCTCTCTCGGGATCTGGCCATCCTTTTTATAGGGCTGGGCCGATGCCGAGATCAGCGGCCATCCGCCGGTCTCCAGCGGCTGGTCGATGCCTTCCCAGGCAAGTTTCGTTGAACCTTTGGCACCGGCATGGCCGAGCTGGATGCCGGCTTTCGCCTGCGAGTTGGCGTGGATGAAATCGACGATGCGCTTCCACGCAACCGTCTGTTCATCGTTCCACAGGCCCAGGCAGCCCGGCGTGATACGTGCGTCGGGCGAGGTGCAGGTCATTTCGCCGAAGACGAGGCCTGCGCCGCCCATGGCGCGGGAGCCGAGATGAACGAGATGGAAATCATCCGGCACGCCATCCCTCGCCGAATACATGGCCATGGGCGAGACGATGACCCTGTTGGGAAGCGTCACGCTGCGCAACGTGTAGGGCGTGAACATCGGCGGCGGGGCGGGTGCATTGCTGCCGACAACGCAACCGGCGCGATTGGCGAACCAGCGCTCGTAGCCCTCCAGCCATGTCTTGTCGCGCAGGCGCAGGTTCTCATGGCTGATACGCTGCGAGCGCGTCAGCATGGAATAAAGAAACTGTTCCGGCGGCAAGGTATCGGCATAACGCTTGCCGACGACCTCGAACCATTCCATCGCATTGCGGGCGGCGTTCTGGATGCGCGCCACGTCGACGCGGCGGATGTCCTCGTAGTCGTGCAGAACCTGGGCGATCTTGTCCTTGCGATGCCCATAGAGATCGAACTGGCGCGCCAGTTCGATGGCATCGTCGATCGCGAGCTTGGTGCCCGAGCCGATGGCGAAATGCGCCGTGTGGGCGGCGTCGCCCATCAGCACCACATGGCTGTTGCCGTTGAAATGGCTCCACCTGCCGCAGATGAGCCGGCTGAAATTGAGCCAGGCCGAGCCACGCAGATGGCGCGCGTTGGTCATCAACAGCGCCCCTTCGAGCACTTCGGAGAACACCTGTTGGCAGAAATCGATGGACGCCTGCTGGTCCATCTCGCCGAGACCGTGCTTTTCGTAGGCTTCTTCCGTCGTCTCGACGATGAAGGTCGAGGTCTGGTCGTCGAACTTGTAGATATGCGCCTGGAACCAGCCGTGTTCCGTCTTGCGGAAATCGAAGGTGAAGGCGTCGAACAGCTTGTTGGTGCCGAGCCAGATATAGCGATTGGGGCGGACGACGAGATCGGGCTGGAAGATATCCTGATATCGATTGCGGATCTTCGAGTTGAAGCCGTCGGAGGCGACGATCAGGTCTGCGTCCGGAAAGTCGAGATCGGAACCGACATCGCGGTCGAACATCAGTTCGACGCCCAGCACCTCGCAGCGTCTCTGCAGGATGTTGAGCAGCTTCTTGCGGCCGATGCCGACGAAGCCGTGGCCGGTGGTGCGCTGTCGCGTGCCCTTGAACAGAAGCTCGATATCATCCCAGTGATTGAAGGAGGTCTCGATTTCCGCCGCGGTCTCAGCGTCCCAGACACGCATGGCTTCCATGGTCGCGTCCGAAAACACCACGCCCCAGCCGAAGGTGTCATAGGGGCGGTTGCGCTCGACCACCGTAACGCTGTGGGCCGGATGCAGCTTCTTCATCAGCAGGCCGAAATAAAGGCCCGCCGGCCCTCCTCCGATGCAGACGATACGCATGACGACTCCGTAACTGGCCATCCCGCGCCAACAGAGATATATTTTATATTTAAAATATCTTCGCCTGCAGGATTGTCAAGACTTTCCCTTCCGGGCGGCCAGCCGCTATCCTGCCGGCCAGACAGACAGGATAATCGATTTGAAACCGACCGGCCGGCTCTCCAACACGCGCAGAAGAGTGCTGCTTGCCCTCGGAACGATTTTCGCGATCTACCTTCTGCTTGCCTATATCCTGCTGCCGATAGCCTGGACGCATCATGAACACCAACCAGGCCTCGCCGACCGGCCGATGGTGACGCGCACGACGCAGGGCATTCCCGGCGATCCGCTGAACATCGGCCTGGTCGGCGACCATGACGACGTCATCCGCGCCATGCATGCCGCCGGCTGGTATCCGGCCGATCCGATCACGCTCCGAACCAGCGTCGAGATCGTCGGCAGCGTCCTGCTCGACCGGCCCTATCGTACGGCGCCGGTGAGCTCTCTCTATTACGATGGCCGCCGCGAAGACCTTGCCTTTGAACTCCCGGCCGGCGGCAATGCCAAGCAGCGCCATCACGTGCGTTTCTGGAAGGTCATCGATAGCGGCGTCGAGGGGCGGCCGGTCTGGCTCGGCTCAGCCACTTATGACCGCAGCGTCGGCATCAGCAGCTATACCGGCCAGGTGACCCATGACATCGCGCCCGATATCGATGCGGAACGCGATTTCCTTGCCCAGGCCTTGCAGGCCGCCGGCATGGTGCAGACGGTCTATCAGGTGTCCGGCGTTGCACCCACATTGAACGGACGCAACGGCGAAGGATCGCGCTATCAGACTGACGGCGAAATCCGCATGCTGGTGCTGACCGTCGACGGCAAGCCGCAGACCACGCCGCCGAATGTGCTCGACTCGCCGCCTCTGGTCGAGGCCAAGGATGCGGCATGGCAGGCGATCAGGAATGCCGTCGGTCCGTGAAAACGCATCATCCCGCCGCCTTCATTCAGGAGGGCTGCCGCCGGCTTGTGTCGGCGGTTGCGATCATACGGACTGTGGCGATGACGGCGATCGCTGAAATCGCGGTCGCGATCGAGAACAGCCAGCTATAGCCCAGCGTATCGGCGAGCTTGCCGGCGATCATCGATCCGGCGAGATAGACCAGAAGCTGGGCGCAGGTCAGGATGGTGAAGTCGGTTCCAGGCTGATCCGATGTCGTTACCGCCATGAAGAGAGAATAAAGCGCGACGATCTCCATGTAACGGATCAACGTCTGAAACCCGGCGGCGCTGAAGAGCGGCCAGATGCCGATGACGACACCGGCGGCATGGGCGGCGAAGAGCAGAAAGCAAAGCGTCCGCAGGCCGCCAAGCATGGCGAGCACGAAGGCGAGACCCTGCGTCCGGACCAGCCAGGCCGCCAGAATCGAACCGCCGAGGCCCGCCGTCGTCGCCGAAATGCCGGAGAGATAACCAATGCTGTCGAGCGAGATCCCCGCGTCGACGAGATAGGAGCCCTCCATTGCTTTCACCAATCCCTCGCTGGCGCGATAGATCAAGGCGATCCAGAGGATTTGGCGCGCTTCCGGGCGCCTGAGAAAGGCGCGGATCGAGGGGCGCACGGCAACAGCGCCGGGTGTCGGATCGTCCTCGCGCATCATCGCGGCCGCGATCAGCGGCAGCAGCGAGATCGCCGCGATGGTGACGAGCATGCCCGTCCAGCCGATATGGTGGTAAAGTACCAGCCCCAGGGTGCCACCGATGACCACGCCAAAGGCGATCGATCCGCCCTGGATGGCATTGCCGATGGGCCTGTCGGCCTCGGGCAGATATTTGGCGGCATAGCCGTCGGCGGCAATGTCCTGCGTCGAGATGAGCAGGGAGGCGACGAAGCCAACGATGATGATTCCTGCAACGTTCCCGGGCCCAAGGGTCAACAGGGCCAGGATGCTGAGGATGACGCCGGTCTGGGTGATGAAAATCCAGCCGGCGCGATGGGCCCGCGCAAACGGGCGGATGTGATCGACCCACGGCGCCCAGAAGAATTTGATCACCAGCGGCAGAAGGAGAATCGACATATAGCCGATGGCGGTGCGCGAGACGCCGGCCTCGCGCATGATCGGCGGCAGAGCGGCGACGAAGAGATAGGACGGGATCGCCTGCGCCAGATAAAGGCCGCCGAGCACGCCGAACAGCCGGTAGCGTCCGGCATTGCCGCTCGTCGATGCGATGGCGCTCATTCGGCCCTCACCTTATGGGCGAGGAGAAAAGCGCGGCCGGCCGCTTCATCTGTCGCGAGACTGATGGGAAACGGCCAGAGCTTGCGAAAGACACCGGCCATCTGTTCGCTGGCGCCCGGCCTGACGATGGCGCAGGCGCCACAGAGACGGCCGAACCGCGCCCGCGTCGCCTTGAACCAGAGCGCCTGCTCGCGCTCGCCTGCCGGCGAGAGCTTGCCGCCGCCGCCAAACACAGTGAGCAACAGAAATGGCTCTTCGCGGCGGCCGATGGCCGCCAGGGCATCGAGATAGGCGCGTTCGTCTTCCGGCTGGTAAGGCGGAACGAGGCGCAGGGTCACGATTGCATCGGCATCGCTCTCGAGGCTGACCATGATTGTCTCAGAAGGTTTTGCGGAAGCCGACGGTCACCGTCCGGCCCCAGGCGTAATTGGAAAGATTGCGGACAGACGTCGCCGTCGGATTCTCATAGGCGCGGTCGAACAGGTTATCGACCGCGACATAGGCCTCGCCCTCCAGCACCGGCGCGCTCAGGGCCATGTTCATCGTCGCGCCGCCGTTCAGTTTGTAGCGCGTCCCGGCCAGATCGATGGCCACATTGCGACCGGAGAAGGCGACGCCTTCCACGCGCAGTTTCACGCCGTTGTCGAAACGGTAATCGCCGAAGAGCGTGCCCCGTGCCGGCGAGCCGATGCGATTGTTCGGCAGATAGCTGTCGAGCTTGCCATCGCCATTGGTATCATAACGTCCTTCCCGATAGGACAGCATCGTGCCGACCGTGAACTGCTCGGTGGCGGCCATCTCGCCGACGAATTCGACGCCCCAGATCTGTTCTTTCTGCTGGCTCACCCGGTTGGTGACGGCGTCGAAGGTGACGCCCTGATCGGATGTGCTGATGTAACCCGACAGCGAACCCTTGAAGCGGCCATAACTGCCGCGGACGCCGAGTTCGTAATTGTTGACGATCTGGGCCCTTGGCGCGATAGACGAATAGCTGATGCTCTGCTTGCCGGCGGGCAGGCAGTTCGGCAATGCGACCGGACAGGCATAGGCCAGCGACATCCCCGCCCGACGGGTAAACGCCCCGACGTCGGGCAGCGCAAAGCCTTGCGAGAAGCCGCCGAAAATCTCGCTGCTCTCGGTCAGTTTGATTGTCGCACCGATGTTGGCGGTGGGTGCCGAATAAGTGAAATTGCCGCCTGCCACATTGAGCGCCGGCAGCACGAAAGCAGTGTATCCGGCAGGCGCGGCGGAAGCGACGGCGGCATAGGCGGCGGGGCGGACGAAATCGCTGACCGACAGCGCGAAATATTCAAAGCGGAGACCGCCGCGCACGACGATGCGCTCGCCGATCGGAACCTGCAACTGACCAAACGCCGCTGTCGTCGTCTGCTTCAGCGGCGTAAACACATCGCGTCCGCTGGTCAACGTCTGCCAGGTCCGTTCCTGAATAACGTCGCCGCCCCATGTGAACTTCGCACCAGACCAGAACCGGTCGAGCGATGTATCGATGGTGACGTTGACGCCTCCACGCTTGGAATAGAGCGTAGTCTGATTGTCGGCGCTGGTCGGCGAGGCCGGATTGAACGAGTAATAGACCTGCGAGTTGTAAGGGAACGAGAAGGTCGAGAAATTGAAGCGCTTCTTGATGTCGTTGTAATAGCCGAGCACGCTGAGCTTGCCGAGCGCAAAGTCATTGTCGGTGTAGCGCAATGAGGCCGACTTGGTGTCGTCCATCACGCTTTGGCCCGTATAGGGCTGGGTGAAATCAGGCCGCGCGAACGGCGGCGCATAATTGGTCATATACGACGGCGTCTGGTTCAACGCGACGATCGAGCCCGACACTTCGAGCCGCCTGGATCCGTCGAAATCATAGCCGAGCTTGGCCAGGAGATTGCCGCTCCGGTAGCGGTCGCCGCCGCCCTGGCCGAGCAAGCCGTCGGACGGCAGTTCGCGGCCCGCGCCGTCATAAGTGCTGCCGGCCGCGCGGCCGCTGCCGGAGATGACGTAGTCGATGCCGTTGGAAGCCTTGCCGGAGAGCGTCGCGGAAATTTCCGGCGCGAGCGAACGGCCGACATTGGTCGTGAAAGCCCGCATCGCCGTGTTGATGGTCACCGTCGGCTTGCCGTCCTTCGCCTTCCTGGTGATGAAATTGACTGTGCCGCCGGTCGCGCCGGCGCCGTAGAGGCTCGATGCACCGGAGACGACTTCGATGCGCTCGACAGCGTTGAGATCGACCAGCGATAGGATACGCGAGACATCGCGCAGCGGCGTGTTCTGGGGAACACCATCGATCAGCACGAGGAGACTGCGGCCGCGGTAGGTCTCGGACGCGCCGGAAATCGTCTGCGTCGGCGTCGAATATCCTGGCACCAGCTTGGCCAGGGCCGCGGCGGCGCTGGAGCTCTGCTTCAACTGGGTTTCGATCTGCTCGCGATCGAGCACCTGCACCGACTGCGGAATCTCGGATGTATCGCGCTCGGTGCGCGCCGCCGTCACGGTGATCGTGTCAAGCTCGACAACGGAGGGATCGGCCTGAGCCAGCGCCGGAAGCGAAGCGAGCAGCGCCGCGATAGCGGTCGTCAACAAGATGGAGTGACGCACGAATGAAGCATGCGAAGGCGCGATCGTATTTGCACTGTTTAGATTTATTCTCATTTCCGTATATCGCGCCTCTGCTTGCTTTTCTTTGTCGCTTGGTATGATTTCCTGATGTCCTTTATCGTTGGACGAGGTCACTTAATCTTGGACACGGGCGAACATGTCCTGGGACACAAGCGAATCGAAGCATCGAAGACGATGAGTGTTGCTGCCGGGACACGTCCCAAGTCTGACGAAAGCGAGCGGTTTGAACCGTACTGGCTGATGTCGAGCACGATGAACCATCGTGAGGCGAACGCGCTGTCGCAGAAGATTCTCGGGAAAATCGTCGCTCATGAAACGGCGCGGACACAACTGCCTTTCGCCGCGCGTAGCGTCCTGACAACGCGTCCGAGCCTTGGATTAATGTCCTGCTTTCATCCGGCGCTTCAGTGGTCCCCGCAGCGCGAAGATGCGCAGGGCGACACGCCGGGCGAACGGCGTCTCATGCTGCTGAGACCGGCGGACGGAAGGGTTATCGTCCGGCATCGCGATGGCCAGACCCGTGTGAAGGCGCGTGAAGCCATCGTGACGGAGATCGGGGCAGAGACCAGCTTCGCGTTCGTTCAGGTCGGCAGGATCGATCTTATCGAGATCGACCCCTCCTATACGGCTTGGTTCGACGGCGCCGTCGAAGAAAGACTGATGCAGCCAATCCCGCGCAGCAACCGCGGCCTGCAGGTGCTGGCGCATTACGGCGCACTGCTGCTGCGCGGACTTCTTCCTCTGACTTCTGCTGAACTGCGCAGCCTCGCCGTCAGCCACATTCACGATCTTATCGGCGTCATGCTGCAAGACCGCAGCGCACCGACGCCCGTGCTGGCGGTCGATCGGCGCGCGGGACGGCTGGCTGCGATCAAGGCGGACATTGAAACCCGCCTGGAGCATCGCGATCTTGGAATAGACGTCATCGCCGGCCTCAACGGCGTCTCGCCGCGTTCGGTCCAGAAGCTGTTTGAAACGGAGTCGCAGACCTTCTCCGAATATGTGCTGCAACGGCGGCTGGAGCGTGCCTGGCAACGCCTGACCTCGACCGAGGAAAGCGACGATTTCACCATCAGCGGCGTCGCCTTCGATGTCGGCTTCGGCGATCTGTCCTATTTCAATCGCAGCTTCCGTAAGCGCTTCGGCCGGTCGCCCTCGCAAGTGAGAGCGCGCCCCGCTGATTCCAAAAGCACCCTGCCGTAGAGCGGCGCAAACAAATCCGCTTGCGTATGACCTATCGATCATCAAGATTGATGACGGGGTTGAACGGAGCAAGAGATGCGCGAGCGGGCCGGGCTGGAGTTTCTCGACTTCTGCGCCAACGAAGCGGATGTCGCCAGGGTCATCGAGCGCTTTCTGGAGACGATCAAGGTGTTCGGTTTCGACGCCAGCGCCGGCGGCGCCTGGGCCGGGACGGGAGCCGCGCGCAAGCATCGCTTCTATTTCAACAACTGGCCGAAGGACTGGCTCGACCTGTATCTGGCGCGTGGCTTTTTCCAGAACGATCCGATGGTGCTGGAATCGCAGCGGCGTATGACGCCGTTTATCTGGAGCGAGATGGCGGCGGCGCGAAGCTTTACCGTGGAAGGCGCGGCGAGCGTTGAAGCAGCCAGAGCCTATGGCTGGAGCGAGGTGATGGGTGTTCCGATCCACGGACCGGCGAGCTATCAGGGGCTGGTGTCCATCGCAGCGCTGCAGCCTGTGACCCTATCGGCTATGGAGCGTGGGTTGTTGCGCGTCATGGCGCTGAGCGTTCATGACAAAGCTCATGCTTCTGTCGGCCTGGGAGAACCGGTACCCGTCGAAATCGAACTGACGCCACGCGAGATGGATTGCATGCGCTGGGTCGCAGCAGGAAAGACCGATGCGGAAATCGGATTGATTCTGGGCATCGCCACCGCGACAGCGCATTTTCATGTCGAGCGTGTGAAGAAAAAATTCAACACGCGCAGCCGCAGCGAGGCCGTCGCCTTCCTGGTGCTTGCGGGGACGATCTAGAAGAACGATCTAAAAACAATTCGGCCAACCCATCTTTTCAGCTAGGTGCGCTGCAACAGCGCGCCGTTCTAGCATCGCCGCACGATCGAATCGATCGGCGATGGGCTAAGAACAGCGGGGGCCGTTCACAGTGAATCAGTGCAGAACTGGCGCATGCGCGCGTGCGGCGATCGGAAGATCGCGCGCTTTGTTTGGAACCGTAGCCCTCGCGCCCCTGATCCTGTCCAGCGGCGTCAGCGCAGCCGATGTGAACCTCATCTCGGATGTCGCCACCGGCGTCAATCTCGACACGCAGATCGGCAGCACGGTCGAAGTGTCTCCCGGCGTCACCATCACCAATACATTCGGCGGCAGCCAGGCGATCTATGCAACGACCGGCGCCTGGACCTTGACCAATCGCGGCACCATCACGTTCGCCAATGCGATTTCTCTGCAGGTTGCCGGCTCGTCGGTCACCAATTTTTCCTTGATCACCAGCACCGGCACCGCGATCGTCCTGAAGAACGGCGGCAGCGTCGACAACAAGGCCGGCGCGACCATCAGCGCCGGTAGCAGCGCCATCAGTATCGGTACATTCATGGGCGGCGGTCCCGGCATCGTCGACAACCGCGGGACGATCACCCAGACGGGAGGCGGGGGAGACCTAGTTCTGCTGGCCTATGGCGGCACCGTCACCAACTACGAAGGCGGCACGATCACCGCGCATAATTCCAGCAACGCGGTGAGCGTCGGCCAGGGTACGTCGCGCAGCGTGATCAACTCCGGCACGATCACCAATGACGGGGGCGGCTATTCCACCGGCGTTCTGCTTCAGGGCGGGCCGGCCGCCCTCACCAACAATGCGACGGGGCGGATCAGCGGGACCTATAATGGCGTCTATGCCAGCGTCACCACGCCGCTGACATTCACGAACAACGGCATTATCGAATCCACCGGCGCGCCCAACGGCTTTTTTGTGAATCCCAGGGCCGTCGAAGCGACGGGCGGCGGCACATTCATCAATACCGGCACGATCCGCTCCGCCTATAGCGACGGCCTGTATATGGCGCGAGACGGAATAGTGACCAACAGCGGCACCATCTCCGGCGGAACGAACGCGATCAATTTCTCCGGCAATTATACCCGCACGCTCAATCTCGATACCGGATCGGTGCTCAATGGCAAAGTCCAGGGCGGCACCGGCACCGACAATCTGGTGCTGTTCGGCTCGGGAAGCGAAAACATCTCCAAGTTTCTGGCGTTCGAGACCCTGTCCATGCAGGGCGCGGCCTGGCAGCTCAACGGCGCCGGCACGTTTTCGACCAGCGCCGAGGTGCAGGCGGGCATTCTCGCCGTCAACGGCACCTTGACCAGTCCGCTGATCGCCATCCGGTCCGGCGGCACCTTGACCGGCAACGGCACGCTTGTCGGCGCCGTCACCAATGCCGGCACGGTGCATCTGATCTCCGGCACGCTCAACGTCGCCGGCAGCTATACCAACCAGGCCGGCTCGACCTTTGCCGTGGATGTGACGCCGACGACGAACGCCGACATGGTCGTGAACGGCACGGCCACGCTCAACGGCGGCACGGTGGCGGTGAAGGCGGCGAGCGGGACCTATGACCCGACGACGACCTATACAATTCTGACCGCGACCGGCGGGCGCAGCGGCGAATTTTCGGGCGTCGCCTCCAACTTCGCTTTCCTGCAGCCGAGCCTGACCTATGACGCCAACAATGTCTTCCTGACATTGACCCGCAACAATCTCGACTTCAGCGGCGTCGGCCAGACGCGCAACCAGATTGCAGCCGCGACCGCGCTTCAGACGCTGCACAGCGGCCCTCTCTTCAATGCGTTGATCTTCCAGAGCGCCGCCGGCGCGCGCACCGCGTTCGATGCGCTCTCGGGTGAAATCCACGCCAACGTCTCGGGCGTCTTGAGCGACGAGAGCCGCTATCTGCGCGATGCGGTGATGGGGCGCGCCAGGCTCGATGCCGACACTGCGCCGCCGCCGATCATCATGAGCTATGCGGCCGGCCCGTTGCCGCGGCCGGTCTCGGCCGGACCGCTCTATTCGCTCTGGGGCCAGGGTTTCGGCGCCTGGGGCAGCGTGAACACGGACGGCAATGCGGCGCGCCTCGATCGCTCCGCCAGCGGCTTCCTTATCGGCGGAGATGTCGCCATCGACAACATCTGGCGCATCGGCGTGGCCGGCGGCTATTCCCGCAGTTCGATCGACGCCGCCCTGCGCAATTCATCGGCCGGCGTCGACAGCTATCACGGTGCGCTCTATGCCGGCGCCCGCTTCGGTGGCTTCGGCCTGCGCGGTGGCGTCGCCTATACGCGCCACGATATCGACACGAACCGCGCCGTCCTCTTCCCGGGCTTCACCGACATTGCGCGGGCAAGCTATGGCGCCGGCACATCGCAGGCGTTCGGCGAGCTCGGCTATCGTTTCATCTTCGACAAGGTGCAGGTGGAACCGTTCGGTGCGCTGGCCGTCGTCAATCACCGCACCGATGGATTTACCGAAGTCGGCGGCCCCGCCGCCTTGACCGTGCAGGGCAACAGCCAGAACACGACCTTCAGCACGCTTGGCCTCAATCTCAATGCACCGCTCTCGCTAGGCGGCCTTATGGCGCAAGCCCGCGCCAGCCTCGGCTGGCGGCATGCGTTCGGCGCCACGACACCGGTTGCAACCGCGGCCTTTACCGGCACGCCCTTCTTCACGGTTGCCGGCGTGCCGATTGCCCGCGACGCTCTGGCGATCGAAACCGCGCTGGATGTGGAGATCGCGCCTGCCGTGCGGCTGGGCGTCAGCTATCAGGGCCAGATCGCCGCAAGCGCGCGCGACCATGGCGTGAAGGGTCGCCTCGCCTGGACGTTTTAGCAAACCCGACAGGCTGGGCATTAACCAAGCGGCGCCCGGCGACCCGCGCATTCAAGGCTCGGACTTGAGCAAACCCCCAAAATAGGCTCCAATCCCTCGGGCTGACGCCGCGCGCTGCGCACATGGCTAGAAGGTGAGCATCATGTCCCTTTCCGTTAAAGCCGAACGCGCCTTGATGTCCCATGAGGAATTCGAGCTTCTGTCTCAAACGCACTACCCTGCGCTCATCGCGCTGGAGGACGAAGCGATTGCAGGCGCCAAACGGCGCATTCGAGACCTGCGTGGCAAAGACCGATCCTTTACGCGGAGCATGCAACGGGGAATTCGCGGCAAGGCAGAACCGCGGGGCGCAAGCTTTCCGGGCAATGTCGAGAAGCCCGCGCGCCGCAAGCAGGTCTTCACCAGCGCCCTGAAGCGGCTGAATGCCGAAGCCGCGCGCCGGAAAGCGATTGCGGCACAGCAGGCTTTGATCGAATCAGCCCACCGTGCCCTGGCGCTGAAGACAAGCGCCGGCGGGCGCCGTCATCCTCAAGGACGCAGCAGCCGCTCGGACATGCGGCCGGTGGCGAGCAACCGGCACGACAGCGTGGTCAACCGGGCGAATGTCGGCCGCGCCGTGCGCGCGACAAAGGTCGCACAGGCAAAACGGGATCAACGCTCCAGCAAGTGATCGCGCCGCCTGCGGCCCATTATCGGTCTCGCGAGAAATAGCGCATCACACTTGCAAGCTTGTTTCTGAGATGGTCGCTCAGGATGATCGCAAGACGCGGTCCGTCTCGTTGCTGAAGCGCCGCAAGGATGTGTTCGTGTTCTTCAACGGCCGTGCGCCAGCGGGTTGCATCGTCGTTGGCCATATAGCGGGCGCGATGGATGCGTCCCGCCAACATCTGATGCGTTGCTACGAGCGTCTCATTGCCCGAGCCTGCCAGAATTGCCCGATGGATCGCCTGGTTGAGTTTGAAGTATGTCGGCTGATCGCCCACCTCAAAACTTTTGACCATCTGGTCATGCAGTGTGGCAACCGCTGCGATATCGGCGTCGCTCATCCGGGCGCAGGCGAGAGAGCCGGCAAGTCCCTCGAGGGCGCCCATGATCGGAAAAACCTCTTCAAGGTCAGCCCGCGTCAATGACGCTACGCAGGCGCCCCTGTTCTGATTGAGCGTGATCAGCCCTTCCGACGCCAGCACCTTGAGGGCTTCGCGCAGCGGGGTGCGGGAGACGCCGAATTTTTCGCACAGCTCGCGTTCAGGCACCTTCCCGCCAGCCGGGAGCGCCCCTTCGACAATCATGTCCCGCAACCGGTCTGCCAGTTCCTCGTGCAGGCTACGCCGGGAGATGGGCAGTACCGTCGCTTCCGCGGTCGAATTCGCGTCCATCAGCATGTGCTCGCCCTTCGCTTGACTCCTGAAACCTAATTATGCATTCATAATTCAAATTAGCAATGGGAGGCAGGTTTGACTGGGCGCCATTTTTTGCAGATTCCCGGCCCTACAAACGTCCCCGATCGTGTGCTGCAGGCTATTGCACGCCCAACGATCGATCATCGCGGGCCTGACTTTGCCGCGTTGACCCACGGCGTCCTCGCAGGGATGAAAAAGCTTTGCGACTGTTCAGGCGACATATTCCTCTACCCCGCCTCGGGAACCGGGGCCTGGGAAGCAGCGCTCGTCAACACAACCTCGCCCGGCGACACGGTGCTCATGTATGAGACGGGGCACTTCGCCAGACTGTGGAGCGAACTTGCTCAAAGCCTCGGCCTTGAGACCAGAATTCTTCCCGGATCGTGGCGCAGCGGCGCCGATCCCGATGCCATTTCAGATGCGTTGAAACAGGATCCGAACCATCGGATTCGCGCGGTCTGTGTCGTTCATAACGAAACATCGACCGGGTGCGTCAGTCCCATCAGCGACGTGCGCGCGGCAATGGACGCGGCCGGTCACCCCGCCCTCCTTCTGGTGGACACGATCTCTTCGCTCGGCTCCATTCCCTACAGTCATGATCGCTTCGGCGCCGACGTGACGATCGGCTGCTCGCAAAAAGGGCTGATGCTGCCTCCAGGCCTGTCGTTCAACGCGGTCAGCCCGAAAGCCAAGCGCGCGGCAAAAGAAGCGCGGATGGCGCGCTCCTATTGGTCATGGTCGTCGATAGAGAATGCCAATCGTTCCGGCGCATTTGCCTATACGCCGTCGACCAATCTGTTGTTCGGCTTGCGTGAAGCGCTGGCCATTTTTGACGAAGAGGGCTTGCCGGCCATCCTGACGCGGCACGCCCGGCACGCGGCCGCCACCCGTGCCGCTGTCGAGGCATGGGGGCTTGAGACGGTCTGCAACACTCCAAGCCAACATTCGTCGTCGCTGACGGCCGTCATGTTTCCTGAAGGACATTCCGCCGATGCGTTCCGCGCCGCTGTCCTGAAGACATTCAATATGTCGCTTGGAAATGGTCTTTCGCGCCTCGCCGACCGTGCCTTCCGGATCGGCCACCTTGGCGACTTCAACGATCTGATGCTCGCCGGCACTTTGTCCGGCGTGGAAATGGGATTGGCGCTGTGCCAGGCGCCACATCGTGCAGGCGGCGTTCAGGCCGCCCTTACGCACCTTCAAAAGAGCCTGAGCTGAGGAACGCCGCATGAGCACGTATACGTTAAAGCGCGAGATCCCGGTCGAGGACGAATTCGATCTCGTCATTGCCGGCGGCGGCCCGGCCGGAACCGCCGCGGCTGTCTGTGCCGCGCGCCTGGGCGCCAAAGTCCTTTTGCTGGAAGCGACCGGCTGCCTTGGCGGCATGGGCACGTCGGGCCTGGTGACGACGTTCGGGCCGATTTCCGACGGCAAGCAGATGCTCGTCGGCGGCATCATGAAACAGATCGTGTTGAGCCTGCAGCAGCGCGGCCAGCTCGGGCCGCACGTCGTGCCGGAATATCTCCATAGCCAGTTGAACCGGTGGGTGCCGTTCAAGCCGGAAGGTTTGAAGCGTCTGCTCGACGAGCTGGTGCAAGACGCCGGCGTCGACGTGCGCTTCTTCACGCGGGTGATCGATGCGCAGGTGACGGGGACGAAGGTTGACGGTGTCGTCATCAGCAACGTGGAGGGCTATCGCTATATTCGCGCCAAGACCTATGTCGATGCGACCGGCGATGCCGCCTTGTCCGATCTCTGCGGCGCGGAATGCAAGGTCATCCTTCGCGACATCGATAGCGTGGCTCCCAGCACTTTGTGTTCGCTTTACTCCGGCGTGAACTGGGACGATCCGGCCTATGGCGAGGATTGGCGCGGGATCGATGCAGTCAAAGCGCAGTCGAAGAAGCTCCTCCTCAAGGCGATCGATGACGGCCATTTCACGCAGCCTGACCGGTTCATGCCCGGCATGAACAAAATCGGCAAGCAGGCTGCGCAACTCAATGGCGGCCATGTCTTCAACCTGAACGGGCTCGACGTCAGGTCGCTGTCGGACGGCATGATGTTCGCACGCAAGCTCGCGGTTGAGTACGAAACGTTTTTCCGCAAATACGTGCCCGGTTGCGAAGACATCGAACTGCTGACAACCGCGCCTGTCATGGGCGTGCGGGATACGCGCCGCATCGTCGGCGAATTCGAACTGACGATAGAGGATTATACCGCTGGCCGGCAGTTCCCCGATCAGGTCGCCGTCTACAACCGGCCGACCGATGTGCATCCGACCGATACGTCCAAAGAAGAGTTCGAGCGGTTCAATCAGGATTTCGAGGGAAAGCACGGGCTGGGCGTCGGACAGAGCCTCGGCATTCCCTATAGCATTCTGGTTCCCAAAGGCTGGACGAATCTCTGGGTCGCCGGGCGTTGTCATTCCAGCGACACCAAGGTCCATGGGTCGATCCGCGCGCAGTCGGCAGCCTACATGATGGGGCAGGCTGCCGGGACGGCTGCCGTGCAAAGCATCTCCACCGGGCAACCGGCTTATGACCTCGATACCGAGGACCTCGTGATCCGGTTGCGCGCGCAGGGCGCGAACCTGCCGCAATCAAAACTAAGCAGAACGATGACGCGCTGACTGGAGCATTTTCAAGCGAAGTGGATACCGGTTCGCGTGAAGAAAATGCGCTCTTTAAAAGACGCTATCTGGGAGGGTCGCATGCAACTCAGAAAACCAACGGCCGCTGCTTTTCTTGCTGCTGCGACATTGACGCTCGCCGCCAGTCATCGCGCCAGCGCCGCAGACTATTATGCCGGCAAGACGGTGACGATCCTCGTCGGCACGGATGAGACCGGCGGTTACAGCATTTATTCCCGTGTCATTGCATCTTATCTTGGCCGCTATCTTCCGGGAACGCCGGCGGTGATCGTGCGGAATATGCCTGGGGCCGGCGGCAGCACTGCTGCATCCTATATGACGCAGCAGGCTCCGCGCGACGGCACCATCATTGCGACGATCCCGGCGAATGCGATGATGGATCGCCTGTTCGGCCGCAAGGTGCAGGTCGACCCCACGCAATTCGGTTTTATTGGAGGCGCCGAGCGAGGTTCACGTCTTTGCGTCACCTCCGCACGGTCGGAGGTCAAGACGCTCCAGGATGCGATGGCGCGAAAGGCGGTCATCGGCACGACGGCGCAAGGCAGTCCGACCACCGATTACGTGAACTCCCTCAAACGCTCGACGGGCGTAAAGTTCGAGGTCGTTTACGGCTACAGCGGACCAGGCAGTATTTACTACGCCATGGAACGCGGCGAAATCGATGGCGTCTGCGGGGTGGACTGGACAGCCCTGAAAGCGCAGAAGCCGGACTGGGTGCGCGACAAGGCAGTGAATCTCCTGGTCCAGTTCAATGAGAACCCGGACCCTGAACTTCAGGCCTTTGGCGTGCCCCAACCGTGGCCGCTCATCAAGGATGACCTCGACCGGCAGGCGATGCTGCTGATGGTCAACTTCCAGCAGGCTTTCGGAAAAGCTTATATCGCGCCGCCGCGGACGCCGGAGGATCGTCTTTCGATGCTGCGATCGGCCTTTGCCGAGGTCTTGCAAGACAAGCAGTTTCTCGCCGATGCAGGCAAGCAGCAGCTTGATGTCCACATCGTGAAAGCCGGTGACGTCGAAGAAACCGTGTTGAAGCTCTATCGCGCGCCGCAGCCGGTCGTGGAGCGCCTGAAAGAGCTCACCGGCGAGCAGCCAAAGTAATCGAGTCCGCGGCCAACCAACGCATCATGCCCGCGCTTGTCGCGGGTATCCACGCGGTGACACTGCGTTGCTATTCCAGAATGCGAAGAGTGTTTTTCTTGAAGCGCGATAGCGCGCCACGGCGTGGGTGCGCGCGACAAGCGCGGGCATGACGGCGAGGAGGTGGCAAGACTAACGCGGCATAGCACCGGTCATTTCAGCGAGCCAGGCGTCGTCGACACCCTCGAGCGTCCGCAGCTCTTCCGAGGCTTCCGACTTGGTCTGGGTGCAGCAGTCGATGACATGCGGGTCACCCCGGTCCGCCGCCTGGCAGGCGAATTCCAGACGGATGCCGTTGGGATCGACGAAGTAGATTCCATCGAGCCCCGGCAGTTGCGGAATCGGACCGACATACGGAATGCCGTTTTCGCGCAGACGCGCTTCGATCTCGAGAAACCGTTGCGGCGTCACGACGAAAGCACAATGTTGCATGGCACCAATTGCGTTGCGGTTGGCCGTCGGCTCCTTGCCTTTGGGTATTTCAAAGAACGCCAGGGTGCTGTCATTGCCCATGTCGTAGAAATAATGACGGACTCTCTCGTAAGGCGGATTGCCGCGATTGCCCGGACCGGTGCCGAGACCCGCCGGTACTTTCATCGCGTGGATCAACGGCATGCCCAGGACGCGTACGTAGAATTCCGTCGTCTTCTTGATGTCGTCGGTGCAAAGAGCAAGGTGATGAACGCCCCGCATCAGCGGCGCATCGTCATGCTCGTGTTTGGTTTCAGCGGTTAAACTCGCGTCCATCCTCGCCTCCCTCATCGGTTTGACATCGACTTATGGCGCCAGCATAGTCCCACACGGATGGGCTCCGTGCGTTTGTCCGCGGAATATAACCGCGGCGGCACACGGCGACAATACGGCGAGAGGGGACGGGCTATGGCGCGCAGGCGTTTCGCATCGGCACTGACATTCGCAATGGCGCTTCTGGCAGGCACGGCGGCCGCCCAGGCGCAAGACGTCGTCAAGATCGGCGTCATTACCGACAGGGTCGGCAGCGGCAAATTCTATGCGGAGCCGGTCACGCGCGGCATCGAACTCGGCGCCAAGATGATCAATGAAAAGGGCGGCGTGCTCGGCAAGAAGATTCAGTTGATCATCGAGGACGATCAGAACAAGCCCGACGTCTCGGCCGCCAAGGCGCGCAAGCTCGTCGACGACGGCGTCGTCGTCATCATGTCGAATACCGGTTCGCCGGCAACCCAGCAGGCGCAGACCGTGTCGCTGGAAACCAAAACGCCGCATCTGACGCCGGCCAACAGCGCCGACACCCTGACCACCCAGTTGGACAATCCGTGGTTCTTCCAGACCGGCCCGCTCGCCTCGATCCAGCTTGCGACCCTGATGACCTATACGAAGGCGCGCGGCTTCAAGAAAGTGGCGATCGTGCGCGACAACAGCGCACTGTCGCAATCCTTCGCTGAATCGTTCCGCAAGGGGCTCGATGGCGTCGGCATCGAAACCGCGCTGGAGGAAGTGATTCCGCAAGGCGCGACATCGGCCGTCGCCAATCTGCAGAAGGTGCGCGCGGCGAAGGTCGACGCCATTCTGCAGGCTGGCATCCTGGGGCCGGAGATGCTGCAGTTCTTCCGCGCCTATCAGCAGCTCGGTATGAAAGAGCCGATCCTCGGGTCCTACAACCTGAGCATTCCCGCCTATCTGACGATGGCGAAGGATCTGATGGAAGGCGTCGTCTTTGTCGACGCCTATGACGAGACGAAGCCCGAGGCCAAAGCCTTCCGCGACATCTATGTCAAGGACTACAAGGAAGAGCCGAGCAGCCTGCCGGCCTATGGCTGGGACGGCATCCATCTTGTCGCGCAGGCGATCGAGAAAGCCGGCTCGCTCGACAAGGAGAAGGTGCGTACCGCCATTGCCGCGACAACCGGTTTCAGCGGCGCGATCGGCGCCAAGGGATCGTCGTGGGGTTTCCGCAACGGCAGCCGCAGCGGCTTCGATCCGCAGGGCGCGGTGGTCCGTATCATCAAGAACAACCAGCACGGACCCGTCGTTCATTCGGGGCAGAAATAGCAGGCATTCTCACCGGCGGCCCGAACGGATCATGGATGATTTTCTGGAGCTGACGGTCAGCGCGATGGCCTCGGGCTGCATCTACGGCCTGATGGCGCTTGCCTATCTCATCGTGTTGCGGCCGACATCGATCATCAATTTCGCCATCGGCGAATGGGCGGCGACCGGCGCCTTCGTCGGCGTCGGCATGCTGAGCACATTGGCGTGGCCGCATTTTGAAGGACCTTACATTCTGGCGGTCGTCGCGGTCGTCGTCGTGCTTGGCCTGCTCGGCTGGGTGGTGGAGCGATTGACGGTGCGGCCGCTGCTGCGGCGCGGCGCGGCGGTGACAAGCCCCATTCTCGCCCTGCTCGGCGTGCTGGTGATCTTCCGCGAAAGCCTGACCCTGATCTACGGGGCCGATCCCCTGCCCTCGCCGCCGCCCTTCGGTTTCAGGCGCATCGAGATCGGGCCGTTCGCCGGCGCGTCGCAGCAGTTCTTCATCATCGCCGTCACCCTGTCGCTGTTCGTGGCTGTCTGGCTGTTCTTCGAGCGCACCGTCTGGGGCCGCGCCTTCGAGGCGGTGGCGCTGAACCGGCGCGCGGCGGCGCTGATGGGCATCAATCTCGGCCGGGTGACGGCGCTGGCCTTCGCCGCCGGCGCGAGTGTCGCCGGTCTCGCCGGCCTGCTGATGAGCCCGCTGACCTCGGCGCATTACATGATGGGGCTGCCGCTCGCCATCCAGGGCTTCACCGCGCTGGTGATCGGCGGTGTCGGCCGGGTCGAGGGCGCCCTGCTGGGCGGGCTCATCCTGGCCTTTGTGGAACAGCTCGGTGCGCGCTATCTGCCGATCCCGTCCGGGTTGACCCTGGCGTTTCCCTTCGCCCTGCTGATCCTGTTCCTGCTGCTGCGGCCGACGGGCCTCATCGCGCCACGCGAGGCGCGCTGATGCGGGCGCTGCTCTGGCTTGCCAGCATCATCGCGGCCTCGGCGCTCGCCTTCGCGCTCGGCGGCTATGCCACCGATGTCTATCGCAAGATGCTGGTGTGGATCGCGCTGGCGCTGAG
>Ga0182744_1001215_pt1 | contig 22878 bp, 16 predicted proteins | sample eDN3rd30CKraftMG_FD_128525 | JGI IMG/M metagenome (GOLD analysis project Ga0182744, IMG submission 128525) | Enriched Miracle-Growth compost microbial communities from Emeryville, California, USA - eDNA 3rd pass 30_C Kraft MG (version 2) (version 2) ...
TCCGCACGGGGAATGGATGAACGGAATGCCCGCGGAGACCGCTTTTAATACGCTGCATCCGCCGAATTCCCCCTATCCGGACTGCCACGAAAACGTCGCTTACGGCTGGTACGACAGCCGGGGGGTCTGGAGCGCCCGCAGCCGGCACGCCTCCGGCGTCCACGCCCTGCTGGCCGACGGCTCCTGCCGCTACATCAGCAATTCCATCCACTTGCCGACATGGCACTCCCTGGGCGCCATCGCCGACGGACGCCCCCTGGCTGATTTTTAACAACAACAGGTGTCCCGCTCTCCCGCAACCTGGCAAGGCTCTCTTCGATGAACACCCCCGAAAGTGGTCGCTGCCCAAAATCCGCGGCCCCCGATGGGGGGATCCGTTATTCAAACCGCATGAGTCCAAAGAGGGCCGGTTGAGGGCTTGCCACGCCGGACGGGGTCCAGTTCTGTGCTCCCAGACCGGGCAGGATTCGCGTGATTCCAAGTCCCCAGCAGGTTCCCGCCATGCGGGCGGGAGGAAGGAGTTCTTCCAGCGGAATGGCACATTCCATCCGCCAGGCATCCACTTCACGGGTCGTGGCGCAGTACCACTGAGGGTTATATGCCCAGTTTTCCCAGCAGGCTTCGCGTGCCTGCCCCCGCTGATCGATATCGAACTGGTAATAGCTGGAATAATCCCGATCAATGTCAAACAGAAAACTGAGCCGGTCAAAGCGACCGAGATCGACATCGTGTTCCCGCCCGGCCCGGGCCGGGCCATCCCCGGGAAGGTCGGCATGAATCGGAACGCTGGCTGCCAGGTAGAGAAACTTGTCGTCATGAGCCAGAAAGATGACCGGTTGAGCCCCCAGCCTGGAAGCCGTTCCCGGAGATTGGGCCGCCGCCCCCACGAAGAGGTCCGCCGTTACGCCCTCTCCCAGCCGAATTTCGGAAGCATTTTTCCAGCAGTCATCGGACAACACTCCATCCAGAATGGGAGGAGTGCGTGTTGCCTTGCAGACGATCACCGGTTTGGGGGATTGCACCCCGGGATGTAATAGATAGGCCTCGCCCCGGGCAGCAATGTTCCAGGGGTCGTCGCTGAGCGTTTTCAAAAAGTTGCCATAGATTTCGTCGGCTTTTTTGTTTTCATTCCGGCGCCGATAGAGCGCCGCGGCGACAAATTGAATTTCCGGCTTTTCAAAAACCTGCGGATAGGCGTCACGTAATCCGCTGACAACGGTCAATGCGGCCTGTTGCCAGCGTTGAAGTTGCCTCTCATATTGATTGCTGGTAGAGCCGTTGGCCGTTATCAGGCTTTCCATCCCTCCCTGCCCGAGTGGAATCTGCCGGGAATCGATCTCCAGCGGTCCGGTGAGAGAGGGCGTATTCAATTGGGCGGCTGCTTTTGTTTTCTGCTCGCGAAACGTTCGAATCGCTTCTTCCAGTTTTGCCTGGGCAATTTCGGGTCCCATCGTGGGAGTCTGTCGCACAAGGGTGCCTGTTGCCTGCATCGTCCGCAGACGTTGCCAGTTCATTTCCGCGCTGGTCCAGTATTGCATCAGCCAGAGCATGGCCTCCACGGCGACTGGTTGGTCAGGATACCGGCTGATCAACTCGGAATAGACGGATTCCGCCAGGCCCCATTCCCCCCGTTGATGATACTGCTGCCCCATGACCGCGAGTTGCTGCGCCGCCTGGGGAGGAGAAAGAGGAGCCAGGATCTCTTTGAGTTGGCCAAGCACCTGTCCCGCCTGCTCCGGAGTCGCGGACATCCGCGCCGTAATGGCGGTGACAGTTCGGCGGTGGTTTGCTTCTTTCTGAAGCGTTTCGAATTCATTCGTAGTGAGCGGAATGATCGGACGGCGGGCCTCTCCTCCAGGGAGCAGGGCCAGATCTTCAAACAGCATTCGCTCCGACAAATCAGGGGCAGTCCGCAGCACCTGGCAATCGGTGGCGATTGGTGCTGATGAACTTCGATTCTTCAATTGTCCCAGGGCTTCCGCAGCCGCGAGTTCCAGCGTTTTTCCAAGGTGCGGCAATACTTGAAACGGATCTTGCGTGATCGTTCCGTGTGTTCCCGGCAGTTTTTGCATCACCAGTTTCTGGACTTGCCAGGGAGCTAGTCCGACAAGTTGATGCTGATCCGGGGCGAAGGCGGGAGAAGCGGCTTCATCCATGGCCCGCTCGACCGCCCGCTGAATCAACTCCGCAGCGAATTCTCCCGGGGCCGGCTCATCGATCACAATGACCGCTGGACGCCAGAGACGGATTTCCGCGACGAGGCTTTCCAGCAGGACTTCGGAAAGACGTTTATCCGTCAGCAGTGTCCATTCCTGAATCAGTTTTTTCCGATCTTTTTCCAGATCTGGAAGTTCGATCGGCAGTCTCCAATCGATCCAGCTTTGATTTCCTCCGGAGGTCTGCACGGCATGGGCAAGTCGTAAATTGAGTTGCTCGGCCCGGTGAGCATCCGTCCCGGTATCGCGCCGGGTGGCAATCATCACCGCGGAACGGTATCCCTCTTCCGCAGCCCAGCGAGTCAAAAACGGAATTGCTGTCCGGTCCGCATGGGTTTGAATGGCCAGACAGGCGAGCCGGCGTTGTGTTCCCCGCACGGCGGTCCAGGTGCGGCCCCCGTTCTGAGTCAGGCAGATTCGTCCGAGTTGTCCCACCGCCACCCCTTGCAGCGGATTTTTAAAGGCAATGGCTTCCAGCGGAATCGGGTCGCCGGTAGCTTGAGCGTCCCAAGTTTGCCCGCCATCCGTGGTATGCCAGATCACCGATCCGGGACTTCCCGCGACCCATGCCTGATCACCCACATGTGTTACGCAGCGGAAGCTCGAAAAATCGTCCAGTTCGACAGGAAGTTGCGGATGAATGGCCTGCCACGAAACACCGGAATTATCGCTGCGGAAGAGAAAACATCCCTCTCCTGCCAGCCAGGCCCGTCCACCGCTGTCCAGGCTGATTCCATGAAACGCCCGCAGTCTCCCGGCTGCCGAACGGTTCTTTTGAATGGAGCCGCGCGCGACGATTCCCTGCTGGCCTTTCTCCCCACCCAGCACTCCGGATTGTGGAGAAACAAACGCCGCGGTGTTCCATCGTCCCGATGCGGACGATTCCATGGACGTCCAGCTTCTGCCTCCATCGGTCGTTCGAACCACTCCGCTGGGAAAGGCCACGGAACGGTCTCCCGCAGCGACTCCATTTTCCAGGTCAAAAAAACGGACATATTTCAGATAAGGGAGATTTGTTGCCCGTTCCACTGTCCATGTCGTTCCCCCATCGCGAGTCGATAAAATCACGCCGACGGGGATCCCTTCCACGGGCATGACACTTCCCCCGGCGATCCAGCCCACGCGATCTGTTAGAAAACAGACGCTGTGCAGGGCATATCGTTCAAGCAATGACGAAAGTGTTAAAAACGTCCAGTTGTGGCCGCCATCCTCGGAACGGCAAATCACTCCCCGATCCCCGACCGCCCAAAGAGTCGATTCCCCAACCTGAGCCACATCATGCAGCGTGGCATCGTCCTGCAGCGGAGTCGCGGCGGTGATTTCCGCTTTCAAAACCAGCGGGGCCTCTTCACCACATGCTCTGTGATTGGCACTCAGGCCAGCAAGAATCAGAAAGACCGGAATCCAATGCCGCCAGCGGATTCCAGATCTGTTGCGGAATAAGTGATTCCGGACCGCTCCATTGCGGCAATATTTGTACATGGAGCCTTCCTCCCTGAAGGGCATGACCGCCAAATGAGCACAGCATATTCAACGCGTGAATGTTCAGAGTGTATGGTGAGATAGCAAATCCATCCAGTGAAACTTCCACTCGGAAGTGGCACGGGGCATTCCGCATTCTGCGGTTATTCTCGGAATTTGCCATCCTGCTCTAGGTGTGGGAAATCGTTAGGATTTCCAGAACCTGGATCAGGATTGGGAGCATGGACATGGCTGACCAGGTGGCGATTCAGTCCAGGTTCTCTTCAGAACAATTCACGAATCCGGGATGCGCGGGCAACTCTCAAACTGGACATTGCGCACGCCCGACACTATCGGGCAGTGCGCAATGACGCAGTCGAAAACCGGTGACATGCCACTCAGGAGTGGTCAATCATGGGTGAATCATGGGGGAGAAGGGAATCACCGGATGAGCTTGCGCGGAGACATGCCCGTTTTGAACCGCAGGAGGGGTCGGTTTTCCGACCGCTTCGATATTTGTCTGCAAGCGTTTACAAAGATTACGTAAAATGGCAAGTTCTTCCGGAGAAAAGCCGCGAATCAAATCTTCACGCATCGCCCGGGAGGTGACAGTGGCCCGTTCCCACATCTCTTCGGCTTTCGCGGTTGGTTGAACACGATTCTTGCGGCGATCTTGATGGCAAGAGGTTCGCTCCAGAAGACCATCCCGCTCCATTCGTTTGAGAACACCCGCCAGCGTGTGGGGTTCAATTCCAAGTGCATCCGCAATTTCTGTTTGTGACCCGCATTCCGGATTTTTCGCGAGAGTTGCCAGAACCTCAAACTGGCGGAGTGTGATTCCATCATGGGCGAGATGAGCCCCAAGATGTTTTCGGATCGCATGAGAAGTAGAGCAGATCCAGTACCCGACGCTTGTGTCAAAATCATAATCCAGCATAGAAGAACTCCAGCTGCATGGCCCAGAAGAGTGGGATTTGATGACGAGACAGATCAATTCTGCCGCACATCCCACACGAAATTATCCTACTGAATGAACCGCACTGTTTCACAGTTGAACATTCGGAAAATATAACTTTTTCGAAAGTATTTACTTTTCCTTGTCAAATCTGCTCATTTATGCGCATTCTGTGCTTTTTTGTGCAAATTTCTGCGCCAGATCTCCAGAATCACCCTCGCCAACTTCCGTGTACTCTCCAAGGAAATTGGAGAATTTTGCGTTTGCAGTGATTTCACTCAACAAAAAATGAGCATCCTCCCGCAACGACTGATTCGTTCGCCCTTGATCTCCCTTGTTTGCGGCTCGTTTCGCGGAGAACGACTCTTCTTGGGAGAGATTCAATTGTCAGCAAAATGAACATTGGTGCGTCCCCTGTGTCTGAGCAAGCAAGCCGTGTCCGAACAGGCAACCATGTCTCTGACTGGACAGGCTTTACACAAAAAGTGCTGGAGCCGTTGTGCGGACCACTATCGTTTGGGGATCGTCCGCACAGCAGACCCAATTTGAAGGAAGAAAACCGGGGAAGAAGGAAATCTTTCCAGAAGCTCCGGAAACAAATGGGAATTGCGGTTGATGATCTGAACGGATTGGATCAAGCTGCGGATTTCGAACTGACCTGTAAAACTCAGATCAAGCCAGACCAGATGGAATTTCAAACCTGAATGGACTGGTTGAGGAACATGTCGTGAGTCGGCGCAGACGACTGGGAACACGTCGGGACAGTGTGGCCAGATCATCCGTCCCGGCGGCACAATCGATGACACAGCGTGCTCCGCGCGCCGACAAAGAACCAACTTCATTTTTTATTGAGTGAACCAGACGTGATACGAGTTGCTATTCAAGGGGGAACGGGATACACCGCACTGGAATTGCTTCGAATTCTGTTGCGGCATCCTCAGGTGGAAATCACTGCCGTCACCAGCCGATCAGAAACCGGCGCCGTCAGTGACGTTCATAAAAGCCTGAGCGGCAGGCTCGAATTGAATTTCACCAACGATTCACCGGAAGAACTGGCGGAAAAAGCGGATCTCTGTTTTTGCTGCCTGCCCCATCGTGCCAGCATGGAGACCATCCCTTCCCTGCTGGCGGCAGGTCTGAAGGTGGTCGATCTGTCAGCGGATTATCGTCTTTCGGATCCGGCGGCTTATGAAAAATGGTATGGACATGTCCATGTCGACCCGACCCGGTTGGGGGCGACAGTCTATGGTCTGCCGGAACTCTTCAGCGCGGAGATTCCCGGCCAGTCGCTGATTGCGAATCCGGGGTGCTATACCAGCACATCGATTTTGGCGCTTGCGCCATTATTGATTGCGAATCTGATCCATCCCACGGACATTATTATTGACGCCAAGAGCGGCGTTTCGGGAGCAGGACGAACCCCCAAAGTGGAGACATTGTTCAGCGAGTGCAATGAGAATTTTTCCGCTTATGGAGTCGGGAACCATCGCCATACGCCGGAAATTGAAGAAGTGCTGACGCGGGCCAGCGGGCAGAAAGTGGACGTCCTCTTTACACCCCATCTGGTCCCGATGGACCGGGGGATTCTGGCGACGATTTACGCCACTCCCGTTCGGGAAACGACAGCGGAGGAGATCCAGCAGGCCATGCACGATTTCTATCGGGACCGGCCATTCGTCAAAGTCGTCGGCCATCTGCCCCGAACCAAGGACGTTTCCGGAACCAATTTCTGCCATCTCACCACCCGGTTCGTCCGGGGGAAAGTGCTAATTTTTTCCGTCCTTGACAACCTGATCAAAGGGGCCAGCGGCGTGGCGGTGCAAAATTTCAATCTGATGTACGGATTCGAAGAAACCGCCGGACTGCTGTGAATTCTCCAATCAGAAAAAAATTGGCCGCACCATCCGAGATCCCCCCTCACCGGGATTATTCATGAGTTGGGCGGTTTCCGGTAGCGGAGCGCTACAGCATTCTTTCAGGGGGGGGCGAGAGAGACAATCCGTTCCCGTATCACGAAATACCGCCTGTGCGGAATCCCCTCCTCTAATCGAGATCCGGACCGTCTTCCAGCAACCGATCCAGTGACGGAGCGTTGTCTTTGGCGATAATGACATTCTGAGAAGCATCCAGATAGATTTTGTCGGTGAGAATTTCTTCGATCACCGTCGCCATTCCTGGTTTTCCCTGGGTTTCCACTAAGGGCGGCGAGCCTCGATTCAGCTGAACGAGCCGTTTCTGAATCAGGGTAGACAGCTTGAAGCGTCCGCCGACTTTCTTGGCCAATCCGTCTTCTTTGAGCTCATTGAGCATTCAGTTCTGCCTCCCTCGATGCGAGCAACTGCCGAATGGCTTCGACAGCTCGACCGAGATCATCGTTAACCACTCGGAATTTGTAGCGAGCGGAATATTGTAACTCTTCTCGCGCAGTCCGCAACCTCCGTTGAATCACTTCTTCCGTCTCCGTTCCTCGCCCCCGCAATCTGCGCTCATATTCCTCCAGCGAGGGAGTTTCCAGGAAAATGGATAATGCCGCTGGATACATCTCCATCACTTTAAGCGCTCCTTCGACATCAATTTCCAGGAGCACCCACTGACGTGCTTGCTGAATCCGTTCAATTTCCGATGCGAGCGTTCCATAAAAATGGCCGCTCCGGTGAACTTCGGCCCATTCGATGAATTCTCCGGCAGCCCGGCGGCGTTCAAATTCGTCCCGTGTCAGGAAGTAATAGTCTTTCCCATTCACCTCCGCAGGCCGGGGGGAACGGGTTGTTGCCGAAACAGACATTTCCAGGGCGACAGGAGCCGCAGCCAACAGTTGCTTGACGATCGTTGTTTTTCCCGCTCCAGCCGGACCGGAAAGAATCAGCATCCGTGGCGATACCGGAACAGGAACGTCGGGCATTGGTCTCTACAGGGTTCAGCGGTATAGTGTCGGAAGCAGTCTTTCCCGGAGAATATCGTCCGCGAGAGAAAACCTTGGAGAAGGGTCACATTCGGACAATTGTTGTCGGAAAATCCGGGGTTCGCAATCCCGCCAGCGGCATTCCAATTCCACGGAATGCGGTTTGATGGGGGGGCAGACTGTAATTTGTAGCGAATCCAATTCCAAGTGCCAGTCGCCGAATCGGTTTCCCTGTCGAGAATTCCGTGTCCACACTCAACGGCATTCCCATGATTTCCCATTTGGACTTCTCTGCCGGATTCCGGATTTTATGGCATTCCTATTTTCCGAATGCCTGTCGAACCATTGTTGGAAGAGTTGTGTTCCTGTGCTTTCTGGGACTGGGATGGATCGGATGCAAGCCGGCGCACAGCTTTGCTGAGGAACCGGTTCGGGATGCCACCGGTGCGGATTTTATGCGGCAATTGAACCGTCCACTGCTCGTGACACAGGATTTCACTCCGCTGGCGGAGATCCTGGATCGTTTGGCGGAAGATCGAAAAGTGGCCATTCTGCTGGACCGTCGGATTGATCCGGAACGTCTGGTGCGCGTTGATGTGAATTCTCCGTTTTTTGATCGGGGAATCGAAACTCTGGTTTCCCCGATTCCGGCAGCAGCGGTCGTTGTTCTGGCCGATACGGTTTTTGTCACCCGATCCGAGACGGCAGAGACACTCCGAACTCGCGTCGCCCTGGCGGAACAGAAGCTGGAGCAACTTTCCAAATCAAGCCTGCAACGTCAACTCGCATTGTCCCGAAAACTGGAATGGCAATGGAAGATGCTCTCCGCTCCACGCGATGTGCTGATCGATTTTGCCAGCCGGTTTGAAATCAAAATCGAAAATCCAGAAGCCATTCCATATGACCTGTGGCGACCGGGAAGAATTGCTCATGCTTCTCTGATCCCGGGAGTTCTCATGATCGCCACGCAGTATGATCGTGACCTGGAATGGGTTGATGCGGAAACAATCCGTCTGGTCCCCCTTGATCCCGACCCACAAATTGAAATCGCACATGTCGTTCGCGGAAAGTCCGGGGAACAGATTGAAGAACTGATGCGGCGGCATTTTCCCGGAAAACCGATTCAACAAACTCGCAACCGGCTCAAACTCTCCGCGCGCGTGGAAGAGCATGAAGAACTGGACATCCTCCTGGGAAATCGTGCCCCCCGCAAAACTCCCCCCAGCGTGATCTCCACCACGCTGGCCAATCGCCGGTTTACTTTACGGATGATGAACCGTCCTTTCAGCGAACTGATCGCGGTTCTGGAAAAGCAAGGGATTCAGTTCGAACGGAATTCCGCCAGCCTGGAACAGGCAGGAATCGATTGGAATCAGAAAATCACGCTGGAACTGGAAAACGCGACCATTGAAAAATTACTGATGGAAGCCTGCACTCCGTTGGGACTCGCTTTTCAGATTGAAGGGACACGGGTGGAACTGGGGCTGGCGCCCCGGCCGGTTCCTCCTTCGCCAGGAGCGGTTCCCGGCAATCCGGAATGACGTGAAAGCCCGGTTCGGATCATGATCCGAAATTCTGGAACAGATTCCGCGGGCGATGCGCCACAGGCTGAAGCCGGACGCCGTTCGAACCAGAGTCCGGAATTTCGATCCGAGGGTTCGCATCCAGCCACAATCCGCGTACCATGGGGATCGGTATCGTCTGATGCAAATTCTCATCGCAGACACTGAACAGAGGAGTCATTCATGTCCACTGCTGTTGCTCCCGCAAAAACGGTTTCCATTCCGAAAGTTCGTCGCACCCAAATGCTGATTGACGGGAAGTGGCAAGATTCCGTCAGTGGCGAAACCTTCGGAACGTTTCATCCGGCCACGGAAGAAAAAATTGCCGACGTGGCCCGGGGGAATGCCCAGGACATCGATCTGGCGGTAAAAGCGGCCCGCAAGGCTTTTGAACAGGGAGACTGGCCCCGGATGGATGCCCGGGACCGTGGTCGTCTGCTCAACCGTCTTGCTGATCTGGTGGAAGCGAACATCGAGGAACTGGCCGCCCTGGAAACACTGGACAATGGCAAGCCTTATCACGATGCCCGGAATGCCGATCTTCCAATGGTCATCGACTGCTTCCGATATTACGCCGGCTGGGCGGACAAACTATGCGGCCAGACGATTCCCATTCGCGGGGAGTATTTCTGCTATTCCCGCCGGGAACCGGTCGGCGTGGTGGGACAGATCATTCCCTGGAATTTCCCCGCGCTGATGGTCTCCTGGAAATGGGCTCCCGCCTTGGCCGCCGGCTGCACGATCGTCATGAAACCAGCCGAACAGACTCCGCTGAGTTGTCTCCGCATGGCGGAACTTGCCCTGGAAGCGGGTTTCCCCGCTGGCGTGATTAACGTTGTCCCGGGGTTTGGGGACGCAGGGGCTGCTTTGGTGAAGCATCCGGATGTCGACAAGATCGCCTTTACAGGATCGACCGAGACCGGAAAGATGATCATGCGAGATGCTGCTGAGACGCTGAAACGATTGACTTTCGAACTGGGAGGCAAGAGCCCCAATATCGTGTTTGCGGACTCGGATATCGACGCCGCCATCACCGGTGCGGAGTTCGGTCTATTTTTCAACCAGGGGCAGTGCTGCTGCGCGGGAAGCCGTTTGTTTGTCGAGAAATCGATTCACAACGATTTTGTGAAGGAACTCTCGAACCGGGCTCGCGACCGGAAACTTGGGAACCCGTTCGATCTTTCCACGACGCAGGGGCCGCAGATCGATGCGGACCAGTTCAACAAGATCATGGATTACATTGACCGTGGGAAAAAGCAGGGGGCGGAATGCGTCACGGGCGGTCACCGGTTTGGCGAGAAAGGGTTCTTTGTCGAACCGACCGTTTTCGACAACGTCACCGATGACATGGATATTGCCACGGATGAAATCTTTGGCCCGGTGCTCAGCGTCCTCCCTTTCCGCGATATTGACGAAGTCATCGAGCGGGGGAATAAAACATTATATGGCCTGGCGGCCGCGGTCTGGACAAAAGATGTCGGCAAAGCCCATCGCGTTGCCGCAGCGCTCCGCGCCGGCACGGTCTGGGTGAACTGCTACGATGTCTTCGACGTTGCGGCCCCGTTCGGCGGTTATAAGTTCTCCGGAATGGGCAGAGAACTGGGAGAAGCGGCTCTGGCCAACTACACCGAACACAAAACAGTGACGATGAGCCTGAGTTGAACGTCGAGGTTTCCACGACGGTAACACTTAAACGGTAACACTCAAGCAGGACCGGACTGCAACCGGTCCTGCTTTTGTAGAATTCGCTCTCATTCCATCCGGACGGATGACATCTCATCACCGGATCACGATTTTCGTTCCTGACCGCGTGTTATGCGGATATTTTACAGATCCAGGCCGCCAAACTGTCTGACCGCTTCATAAAGGATCGTATTGGCGGTGCTGGCGAGATTCAGGCTTCGAACCATACCCCGCATGGGGAGCTTCAAGCAGGTTTCCGCGTGGGTCTGGCGAATTTCTTCCGGCAGTCCCCGGGTCTCGCTGCCAAAAACAAGCACATCTCCCCGTTCGAATTTTGCTTCCCAGACCAGTTTTTGGGCAAATTTTGTCAGGAACCAGAACCGGGGCGCAGCCTGTTCCGATTCTTCAAAACGCTGAAGAAGATGAGACCAGTCGTTGACCACTTCGTAATTCACGTGGTCCCAGTAATCCATCCCGGCCCGTTTCAGATAACGATCATCCAGCAGGAATCCCAGGGGCCGCACCAGCCAGAGTTTCGCTCCCACTGCAACACAACTCCGTCCGATATTTCCTGTGTTCTGGGGAATATCCGGTTGATACAGCACGACATGTAATAACGGGGCAGTGGAAGAAGTGGCCATGAACGAAGTTTTCAATCAATCCGGAGAAGACGGGACAACACTCGTGTCCCCAATAATCATTTCAAAAACAATTGCCTCGAACAACAACCATTCGGGTGAATACGCGGGCATTAAGGTCCCGACCTGTTGCAAAACATCAATGCCATCAGATATGGTCGGACTTTCCTCCCCCCGTCCCCTGCCGGGGTTGAATGCGAGGAGGAGTTTGCGGAGAATTTTCCGTGATCACTTTTAACATGACTGGTGGGACGCCGTGCTGATTGCAGGCTCCAGCCAGGACTCGAAACCTTACTTCTTTCCAGGTGAAGGAAACCAAAGATGCCCGATTCCGTCAACCGTCGCGGTTTTCTGAAAACATCCACTCTTGCTGCCGGAGCGGTTGCTGCGTTTCCAACAGCCAGCCTGAAAGCGGCCGGTTCCAACGGAACGCTCCGGATTGGAGTGATCGGCCCGGGAGGACGCGGTTTCGGGGCGCATGTGAAAAGCCTGGCCAAGCTGAAAAACGAAGGGGCCAATATCGAAATCGTGGCTATTGCGGAAGTCTATTCCGTTCAGCGGGACATGGTGGCGGACTACATCAAGAAGGAAAACGGCAACGAACCCGCCAAATATGTGGACTATCTGGAGATGATCGAGAAGGAAAATCTCGACGCTGTTTCCATTGCCACTCCGGACCACTGGCATCACAAGCAAATTGTCGATTCGCTCAATGCCGGGCTGCACGTGTATTGCGAAAAGCCAATGACCAAGCGGGTCGAAGAAGCCATGGACGTGGTGAAGGTCTGGAAGAAATCTGGAAAGGTCATGCAGGTGGGAGCCCAGGGATCAAGTGAACCGACCTGGAATCTGGCTCGCAAAATGATCGATGACGGCAAACTGGGCAAAGTGCTGATGTTCCAGACGGAGTATTCCCGGAATTCCAACATCGGACAGTGGCGGTACTACCAGCTGACCAAGGAAATGACTCCCAAAACCATTGACTGGCAGCGCTGGCTGGGAACCAAGGAAGGTCTGGCGGAAGACCGGCCTTTCGACCGGGAAGTCTACAAGCAGTGGCGCCGGTTCTGGCCTTACGGCTCGGGAATGTTTACCGATCTGTTCGTTCACCGCGTGACAGCGATGCTCAAGGCGACCGGTCTGCGCGATCCGGGCCGCGTCACCGGAGCTGGCGGAATTTATCTGGAATATGACGGCCGGGATGTTCCGGATGTTGCCACCGTGGTGGCAGACTATCCGCAAGGAGTGCAGGGACTGGTCTCCTCAACCATGTGTGCGGAAGCCGCCCGTCTGCAACAGTGCATCCGAGGACACTTCGGAACGTTTGTGTTTGAAGGAAACAAGATTCAATTCATTCCCGAACGCCCGCAAGTCACGAAAAACAGTAAAATTGTCGCGGAAACGTTCGAGACCGAACCCGTCAAAGATCTGAACAAAGCCCACTTCAAAAACTGGATTGACGCCATCAATGCCGGCGAACCAATGCAGTGCAACAACGATCCGATCCTGGGGGCCGCTGCCGTCTCCACCGTGATTCTGGGGGCTCAAAGTTACCGGGAAGGAGTGGTCTATTACTTCGACCCCGCGACCGGTCCTGTCAATGCCTACGAAGCGCACAAAAAAGGGCAGACGTGGGCGAAGCAATGGGAACAGCTTTCGGAAGCTCGCGGAAAAGCACGGCATGTTCCGGGCTGGACCGCCGGAGACTATGGCAGCACGCTGGAAGACCCCGCCTACATGTCCCTGGCTGGTCCCTGGATCAATGGAAATCCACCGGAAAAAGCATAAGCCGGATTGAGGCGATTCATCAAAGAATCCCGGGTCGGACGTCTCGTTGTCGTCCGGCCCGTTTTTTGTGTCTGTCGGAAACAACGGGAAAATACAAGAGCCGTTTCGTTCGCATTCCTGATTCCCATCTCAGAAGCTCTTGGGGAGTCAGGGGAACCATGGACTGTCTCAACCGGATTGCAAACAGCTTCTCAATCTCGTTTCTCCCTCAATCCGTTTTGCCGCCAGCAGCGGAAAGTGCGTTGTCCGAAAGCTGCAAGTAGCGGATCAGGTCGGCAAGTTCCTGCGAGGAAATGGTTTTGTCGAATCCTTCCGGCATCAGACTTTTTCCGGTCGAACGGAGTTCCTCGATTTCATTCCGCAGGATGGGAGTCCGCTCCCCCTTCGCTTTCAGCAGGACCAGGCTGTTGCCGGAGTCACTGTCGATGATCCCGGAGAGCGTGCGGCCATCTTCCATCGCCACGGCATAGCTCAGATATTTGGGTTCAATGGCCTGATTGGGAGTGAGAATCGCGTCCAGCAGATTTTCGGGAGTCCGTCCGGTGATGGAGGCCAGGTTGGGACCGACCTGAATTCCCTGCCCTTGAAACTGATGACAGTCCACACAGTTCTTGCGAAAGACTTCCCGGCCGCGCGTCACATTCCCCGCCAGCTTCAAAATCTCTGACCGGACGGCCGATTGGAGACCGTTTGTCCGCGTTGCCTCGAAGCGTTCTTGAAGTCCCCGGGCCGTCGCCGATTTTCCGTTGGCCACAAATTGCTGTTGCAGCGACAAACTGATCTCCTGTGGATGGATGATTTCTTTGTCGATCGCTTCCAGCAGGAGCGGATGCCATTCAGGACGTGAAGCCCAGACTTCCATCGCGAGATTGCGAACCGCGGGAAGATAACCCGGCCAGCCCATAAGCATGATCTTTCCATATTCCGGCCCCCGTTGCCTGCCGAGATGGCGAACCAATGCCGATGCGAGGTCGGAGGAAATTGTCTGGCCGAGGAGAGTCGCGACAAGTTCCTGATCGGCAACAATTCCATCGGGACGATGAAACAGAAGTTCAACTCCCATGGCCAGCATCCATGACGGCGCGGATTGGGCTGATAACATCTCCCGCGCTTGTCTGTGAATGCGGGTGACGGCATTCGCATCCAGGGATTTCAGAATTTGCACACGATGGGGAGACTTGTCCACGGCTGCCAGACTGATGAGTGCCCGGGCGAAATTTTCGTTTTCAGCCTGACTTGCCCGGATGTTCTCCTGAATCGGTGCTCTCACTCCAAAGGCAACCGCCTGGCCGAGCAGGTCGGCATAGCGTTTCTGGACGACTGGCTGTTCCAGCGACAACTTGTTGAACGCGTCGATAACAGGTGTGATCTTTTCGTCATTCAATGAACTGAACAGGGCGGCCGTCATCCAGAAATTGGATTCCGGATTTTTCAACAGGTCGGAAAGAAGTTGAACGGCAATCGGGGACTTCCATTCACCAAGCGAGCACGCGAGTTGTAACCGGACGGCGGCATCCGGATCCGTGGAACATTTTCGAATTGCTGTTGCCAGCGCGGCATTCTCAAGCGAATGCCGTTCCGCGAGTTTCAGAGCGTGTCGGCGGATGTCCGGAGAGGAATCGTTCAGCAATGCTGTCAATTCAGAACTGTCCAGTCCGGGCCGAATCGCATGGAGTGTATACATGGCATGGAGCCGTGCCCGCGGATGGGGCGTTGTTCGCAACAGGTCTTTCAACAAGGGAACGGCGGCGGTCCCGGTGGATGTCATTAATTTCTGTTGGACAGCGTCACGGATCCAGCCGTTCGGATGCTCCAGCAGGGCGACCAGCTCCTGTGCGGATGCGTTGCGGATGTCCGGGATCGTGCGTGCCGGGGCCTGTTCAGGCACAATCCGGTACAGACGACCTCGGCCATCTCCGAGCCGCAGGTAAGGAGCGATCTCTTTTTGAGCTGCTGCCGGAACCCATTGTGGATGTTCGATAAGATAGCGATACATATCCACGACCCATAACGCTCCGTCCGGACCGGTCCGGACCATTACCGGCCGGCACCAGGAATCCGTGGATGCCAGAAAATCCGGTGTTTCCCCCGAGACATCCCGTTCGATGTGAAAACTCTCACCGTCCCGAAACAGCACATTGTGCTGAACCAGATTGTGAACCGGTTCACACGTGAATGCATGTGCCTGATCATCTCCCCAGTTCAGCCATTGATCCCGATACACCATTCCGGAACAGGCGGATGTAAACCGTCCAACGCGGGTGTGCGGATTGGGTTGTTTTCTGATTTCCGCAACCGGAAAGACGCGGGGATTTGATTCCGTCAGCAATTTGCGGGCTTCCGGGATGATGAGATGCGAGTTTCGTCGCAGGTAGGCATCGTCCAGAACATAATGCCACAAGGGATAACTGTTCTGAACGCCGAACCAGTTTCCCCAGTCATCGTTATTTCGACCAAATTGAGACGGCCCGGAAAGCGGTTCCAGTTCGCCCGTTGCCGGATGGAATCGGAAATCCCGGCTTCCCAGGGGAATGTCTTTTCCCGTGAGATGGCCATGCACCTGGCTTTGTTTGCCGTAGTTCGGAGTGTGGCTTCCGCTGGCACAATGCAACCAGCCATCCAGTCCCCATCGCAAACCATTCATCCGCAACTGCTGATTCCCTTCGTGAAACCCGCTGAAGAGAATTGTTTTCCGGTCACAGATGCCATCGCCATCGGTGTCGGCAGCATAAAAGATCTCGGGGGCTGCCGTGACAATGACTCCCTCTTTCCAGGTCACGATTCCATTGGGGAAATTCAGTCCTTCGAGAAAGACGGTCGAGCGATTGTACGGACCATCGGGATCGCTTTTTTCCAGAACCCGGATTCGTCCCCCGGACTTTCCTTTTCCATCCATTCCCAGCGGATAGTCCGCCATTTCGGCGACCCAGAGTCTGCCATCCAGTCCCCAGTCAATGGCCACGGGATCCATCAACAGCGGTTCGGCAGCAACCAGTTCCACTCGAAACCCCTTTCGGACTTTCCAGGCGGCAAGTCCCTGCTGGGGATCAAGCGGAGCCACGGGAGCGATGCTTTCGTCCGCCGGAACGAATCGGGCCGTCTTCTCCGGTTGCAGATCCATCAACTCGATGTGGCGGTAATAGAGTTCTGCTCCTTCGCACTGCAACGCAATCCGGCCGGACGTGAGTGGAATCAGGGCATTGTCCGGTCCCAGCGGTGCCCGAATATTGACGAGGTAGTTATTCAACGTTCCATTGACCAGATAAACCGCAGCGTCTCCCCGGACGATCACTTCCACGGTATTCCACCCGTCGTGTTCGGGAGTTTCGCTTTTGATGATGCGGGTGATCTTGCCGGGCTGATTGAAACTCTGGAACGTTCCTCCCTGGGAGACGTCCTGAAATTTCTTGCCGGTGTTGTCCACCGGAGAGTCTCCCAGCGTGTAAACGAGATATGTATCGCCGACATCTTTCTCCTGGACCTGGCATTCCACACTCATCGGCCAGATCTTTTCGGGACCGACGACATGAAACAGCATCCCGGCGTCTCGAATCCGGTCTACGCGGGGGGCAAATTTCTTTTCACCCCACTTGTATTCAAATTTGAACCGGTAATTGGAATATGATTTGTCCGTCACAATGACCCCGAAGGGCATTTTCTTCCCTGCGGGGGTATCACGATAAACATGAACAATGCCGTCGGACACCTGAAAAATCTTTTCCGGATCCTGTCCCGGTTTGTCATTGGCCAGGACGATTTTCCAGCCGTCCAGATTCTGGCCATTGAACAGGGGTTGCCATTTCTTCCCGGCGGAATCGGCCACGGCCTGATCGTAAAATTCCTGGGAGTTGGGATATGTTTTGGCAGGTTCCGCTGCTGCTCCGGTTCCGGTCAACAGCAGTCCGCCGATAAGGGAATAGAACGCTGCATTCAAATGCATCGAACATGTCATCATCGAATCCTGATAGGGAGTTAATCCGGAGACAGAAAACCTCGAAGGACGCCTGTCCCCTCCCCCTTGACGGACGGAGCAGGCAGGAATGCATCCAGGTCTCATCAACGTCACGCTGGCGAATGACCGGCAGTGAATTATTTTTTCGGAGTGGGAGCAGGCCATAGGGATTGAATGAGCTTGACCGACTCATCGACAAGCACCTGTCCTCCCGGAGGACCGACGCGGTTGCTTTGCGGAATGGCGCTGTAGCTTCCGCCGGCAATGGCCCGCTCCGTCGGCAGATAAGATCCTCCCCCGCTGAGCTGGATGACGAATGTCTGGAGTGCCGGGCTGCGGGCCTTGATCTGTACTCCGTAATCGGTGAACAGTTCAAAGTCGTTGGTCACAATGGCAATGTCTCCCAGGCGGATGGCATGAAGTTCCATTTCATAATCCTTGGCTTTTCCGGCCTGCTGAATGTTGAACCGGTCCACCACCCCCAGATACCAGAGTTTTTGCCGATAGCGGTTCTTGTCTTTGATGGCATCGGCGGCCTGTTGCGAAGCGGCTGCTTCCGCCTGGGTAATTTCTCGGGAAGGAAGATGAATCATCGCCGTGCGATGTTCAAAGAGGAGATTGCTGTGCTTGTCTTTCTGGACAACGCTGAGGACATCTTCCCACGTGGAGGCAATTCGTTGTCCCAGATCCTGCAAGGCATTGATTCCCCGCAGCTTCTGCATGCGCTGCTCAGCGGCTTTGCGATAGATCAGGTGTGGTGACTGGTCTCCCGCCGATCCGCACCACGCGACGACATTAACGCCCGCGCCATGTTTTTTCCGGATATTTTCCCGGACTTCATGCCAGTAATCCGCGTTGACATAGTTTCCGTTTTCCACCTCCTGGGAAGGGCAGGAAACGTTAATGGCGGTGGCCACGAGCTTGTCCTGCGCGTCCCAGAAATAAAGAATTTCCACTCCGGGATCGGGGCTGCCTTCGATGCCGCGAAATTTTGGATTGTTCGTTTTTCCATACATGGCTGCGGAACCATCCGCATAGACGGCCCGTCGATTATGGGCGATGACCGCATATCCCAGTCCCCAGGCGACTTGTCCGGGGACCCGGGATTCCCAGGCCTGAACAACGACCTTCGCCAGTTGATCCATCAGAAAGTCGCGGTACTCGCCGGGATGCATGACCCCCGATTCCGGAAGGATAAAGCGGCCTTCCTCCATTTCGGGACCAGTATGCGTATGTGTGGCGTTTGCCATGATCTTGGGCAATACGGAATCCGGGATCCGGCCCTGAAGTTTTTGGCGCAGATCGCTGTAAAAACTGCCCCGCAGAGAAACCAGATCGCACGAAACGAAAATCGCCTGCTCCAGTGATTCTTCTCCCTTCCGTGTTTCGACCGCCAGCGCGGTCGCCATGCAGGGGGATTCCACGCCGGATGAAACTCGCAGCCGCATCTGGCCAGACAGGGCCACCCGTTCATCGGGAGTGATGCTGATGGTCGCGCTTCCCACATAGAGCTGGCCGGATGGAATCTCCGCCCGCACTCCAGCAGGACTCGCGCAAAGCAGCAGCAACCACGCACAGAAATTTCTCAGAGTCATCATACGGTGTCCTTAATGGGCGGGAACGGAGCATCGGGGTTAATACAGCAGGGCCAGCGAAAGATTCATCGAATGTTCCAGGTGTTGGCGCATGGCGAGATAGGCGGCGGCGGGATCGTGCGAGGCCAGTCCGGCATAAACCTCCAGGTGTTTCTGATTTGGAAACTCGCTGGTGGCATCTTCCGTCTGATCGAGAGCAATCAGCCGCTCGAGCAATGGAACGAGGGTTTCCTTGAGTTGCGGCGCCCCCGAAAAGTCGGCAATGGCCAGGTGAAAACGGACATCGGCCTCGCGGCATTCCACCAGCTGTTCTCCTTCGGAAAACAGCCGATCCACTTTCTCCGCCATTCCTTTAAGCAGGGCCAGTTGACCGCTGTCCGCCACGTCCGCACAACGCCGTGCGGTCTCGCATTCAATCGCGATCCGCAAAATGTATTCGCCACGGATCCGTACCAGATCCCGAGCAATGACCCGCGCCCCCGCCTGCCCTTCCAATTCCACCAGCCCTTCCGCAGCCAAGGCCTTGACCGCTTCGGAAACGGCATTGATTCCCGTTCCATATTGACTCGCCAGCGGACGCAATGTCAGCCGCGTTTCCGGACCGATTTCTCCCGAGAGAATTTTTTGCCGCACATCCAGAAAGACCCGTTGCGATTTGGTGACATTCGCTTCACAACGTCCTGCTGGTTGTGCAATTTTGGAAGAGCCAGCCACGAATACGTTTTCCAGCAAAGAGGGAAACAGACACGGAGAGACCAGATGACCTTCGATGCGCCAAGACAGTGTACCAACACTGAAGTCGCTGTCAACGAGCCCGAAATTTCCAAAAAATGAGCGGCTGAGCGATCAGGGGGGCTTCGTCATGGCGGCCGGCACTTCCTCGAGGCCGATAAGGACGTTGGCGGTCCAATGGGAGGACAAAGGGAAACTGTTTCCCGGTCGATCCGCCCTGTTACGGATCTGCCCTGTTACAGATTTGGATTGAAGCTCTGGATGAGATTCAGTTGTTTTTTGACAGGCTTTTCAATTAAGGTTTACTGAAATATTAATAAATGCCGGGATCGTTCCGAATCACTTTCTTATTGATGTTCACCTGGATTTCGTTGTCACAGAAAAGCTTTTATCGACCCACAAGACACGGAACATTTTTTCCTGTTCCACATCACCGACATTTGCCTCGCTGATTCAATCGTTCATTGTTAATGATCGTTCCAGTTCCGGATGCAGAGTACGTTTCGAATCCCGGAGGTCCTGATGAACCGTATTTATCCGGCGTTAATTCTGATGTTGTGCGGTTCTCTGGGTTTTGCACAGGAAAGTCCACATGGTGCCGCCTCCGCATCCGAGGAAAAATTTCGAGCAATGGCGACTCTCGCTCAAAGAATCCAGGTCTTCATCTTGAGGGACGGAAAGGAGATTCCAGCAACGTTACGGGACGAGCCTGTGATGAAATATGGCGATGGGCTGCGAAAAATTAAAGAATCGACCTTGTGGGCATGGATGGATGGTCCTCAACCGGTTGCGTTCCAGAAAATCGAAGTCAATGTCTGGAACGGACCGGAAAATCCATTCTGGACGTTCTGCATTGCCTCAGCGACGCCACAGCGTCTGAAAATTGTCTGGCCCTTCCGTCCAGAGCCATTCCTGACAGAACCCCTTCCATTTGTCACGCTCGGTGGAGTGGACATTCAGACCCAAACTGAGGCCGCCCTGAAGCTGCAACTGCGTTCTCTTGTGCGAGACGTCAAGGTGACTGAAGGGGCTGGCAAGACAGCGGAAGAGATTCGTCTGTTGCCGCATCCATTGCTGTCAATTGCCGATCCAGGCCGAAACGTTCATGGAGCGGTTTTCGGATATGCGATGGGAACCAATCCCGATGCTCTGGTGATTCTACGGACCATTGCCCCATCAGGAACTCAGCCAGAGTTGCAATGCAGCGTCGTACATATGACATCCAGCGCGCTGACGGCTGCTTTCCGTGAAACTGAAGTCCATCACATCGCGGGCCAGCGGCCAGGGCTTTATGAAACCTGGGGATATTTCTTTGCCAACGCTGGCGTCAGCGAGTAAATCCGATCAATGTGACTTGGCTGCATTCCGCGATGTGGGAATCAGCCATTCATCAAATCAAACGTGAGCTGCGCGGGTTCAGATCCGGGCAACTTGTTTTCAACAAGAGGGCTCTGTGCAGGCAGGGAAAGCTGATCAAAACCCCTGTTTCACAATTGATATTTCCATCCAGAACGGCGAAGGTGAAATTGATGTGCGGACAAACCTCCTGGCCAGTACAAAAAAAGAATTTGTTCCGCGTCCTTTCCGGAATCGGAATTCTTCTGTCCGCAGCAGTTCTCCTGCCGGCTCAAGATCCTGCCGGAACTTCTGTTGAGATCGACGAAAAACTGGAAGCGGAGAATGCCCGCAGACGCCTGGAATTTGCCAATCGCGCGACATCCCGGTTCGAATTGACAGTCCATGGCCCGTCAGATCAGTTGAGCAAACTCATTCCGCAACCAATGCTTCGCTGGAATAATCCCCATAGCGGCACAACAGACGGCGTGTTAATCGGCTTCAGCCGGGGAGGCCGCCCGGATGTTCTTGCCCAGTTTGCCATGCACAGCGAGAAGAACGTTGTTCACGAATTTCAGGCAACGTGTGAATTTCCTCTTTCCATGAAACGCGATGGACAGGGATTCTGGAGTTATGAATCTCCCTCCATTGAATTCAAGATTCTGACCGACGTGAAACCTCCCGTGGAATCCGAAGCCGCCCGCCTGTTTCAATTTCGGCAGATTGCGGAGAGTTTCGAAGTCTTTGACGAACATGGATGGAAAAAGCCGGAACGGCAAACGTTGCGATTGCTGCGACAACCCGTCCATCGCTATCGCGATCCGGAAGCCGGAATTCTGGATGGAGTGATCATGCCATTCGTGCTCGGCACGGATCCCGAAGCAATTCTGCTGATCGAAGCATTCCAGACCGAACAAGGACCACAATGGCGCTATGCGTTCAGCGAGATGACGATCTATGCCCTGCAAGTTTTTCAGAATGGAAAGATCGTCTGGGAAAAACCGGACCGTCGAGTCTTCTGCCAATCCCATGTCGCCCATTATGTCTGTCCGTATCGGATCGCCCCGGACGATCCTTCGTTAAAAGGGGCGTTTCAAACGAAACTTCCGGAATTCAGATCGCCCCCTGCTAAATAGATAAGAGGAGAATTAAATGCGAGGAATTGCTACAATAGTTGTCGCGATCACCCTTGCTGCTTGCTTTGCCTATTTGAGCAGGATGCATGACACAATCGTAGCGCTCATTATTTATATGGCTCCATTCTTGTTGATTGCCACACTACAGGTTTGGTTTCAGCCCAAGGATCTGAGGTGCTTCTTCGCTTTGGTAGTTTGCGGAGGGCTGGTTTTGATTGTGCATGCCTGGTTCTTGTATGATGTTTATTTTCGAAGCAAACCTGGTGCCAATATTGGATTGGGGCTTGTGCTAGTATTCGGGCTACCCATTTGCTGTTTCTTTAGCATTCTGGTGGTTTGGGAGATCTTTGCCAAAAGATCAAGATTGAAAGGTCCCAACTGAAGCGGATGAAGTGACGTAGGTCAGGTAGTTCGTAGGGTGCGGTCGAGGCCGGATGGAGAGCGCTGCTGCAAGTCAGACGTTCTGCCAGAACGCGGTTTCATCTGGAATCAGAACGGCCGCTGACCCACCTTCAGGGGACGCTTCACTTCCGGGCTGATCCATCTTCAAGGAACGATCCCTCCTCCCGGTGGGTCTGCGGTCGGGACTCTCTTCGGGATTTCAATTCAATGACAAATGACGCTGGTTTCCAATTCGCCGACCTTGACCACACCCTACGGACTTGAAGAACGGCTGCAATTCAGAAAAGGGAACGCACCGTAAGCACAGAAGGGGGATTTTTGAAACGCAGAGAGCGCTGAGGACGCTGAGAAGAAAGACTGAGTGATATAAAGTCAGGTAGTTCGTAGGGTGTGGTCGAGGCCGGATAGAGAGCGCTGCTGCAAGTCAGACGTTCTGCTGGAATGCGGGCTCATCTGGAATCAGAACGGCCGCTGATCCACCGCAAGCAAGGATGAAGGATGAGATTGTAGGGTGTGGTCGA
>Ga0182744_1001221_pt1 | contig 22843 bp, 20 predicted proteins | sample eDN3rd30CKraftMG_FD_128525 | JGI IMG/M metagenome (GOLD analysis project Ga0182744, IMG submission 128525) | Enriched Miracle-Growth compost microbial communities from Emeryville, California, USA - eDNA 3rd pass 30_C Kraft MG (version 2) (version 2) ...
AGTGGAACGATCAGTTGGGTTGACTGTGGGCCTTCTGACCAGCGATTGTTATGGCTCGCCAAAAACTGGTACAAAAGTTTACGGCTTGCGCGAAAGAAGGCGCAAGACGGGCGGTAGCTGTGTCCCGACCTGCCACATGGGGTGGTCCGCAAGGTGAGATGTTCGTGCTTCTCGCGAGACACATCCTAAAAGCGGTTGGCGCCAAGGTGTTCGTGTGGACTATTTCGTCCTATCGCTATGACGGGCAGATGCCGGCTTCAGTCGGCATACGCATGGTCTCCATGTTCCACAGGGCGCTTCCGCTTTCAGCAAGATCCAACGAGATATCCACGTTGCGCGAGCGTCATCACTACACTACGCCGATCCGACTGTGTTCGTCGGAGCTCGGTCGAGCATGAACTATAAAAACGTATGCGCTGGCTGCGTCGACGCGCTGGATGGCCGTCCCTCTTCGCTTACGCCCTAGGCTATGCCTCACATCCTGCGACTGCAAGAGCTGTTGGCAGAGTCGTCCTGGCCAGCGCGTCGGCTGGCATCGCAAAGGCGTTAGTTGTGCGCCTCAGGATTCGTGTAGCACTCTTCCCACATACGTGAAACGAATCTCCTTTATCTTCGGCACGCGACCGGAGGCAATAAAACTTTGCCCGCTCATTCGGGCCATGAGAGAGCACACCGACCTTGAGCCCCACGTTTGCGTTACGGGACAGCATCGGACCATGCTCGACCAAGTCCTGCGAGTTTTTGAGGTAGGGCCCGATGTTGACCTCGACTTGATGAGACCAGATCAGTCTCTGGGAGACATTACTACCCGGGCCATTGCTGCCTGCAATCGCTACGTCGCGGAGGCGAAGCCCGACTTGGTCATCGTGCAAGGAGACACCACCACTGTCTTCTGCGCTGCCCTTGCTGCGTACTACCATAGAGTACCAGTTGGTCACGTTGAGGCCGGGCTGAGAACATGGAACAAGTATTCTCCATTTCCGGAAGAGATCAACCGCGCTCTGACTACGCGCCTGGCCGATCTCCATTTTGCGCCAACGGCGGGGGCCCGGGAGAATTTGCTGCGGGAAGGAGTCCGGGCGGAGAGTATCTTCGTTACCGGAAACACTGTCATTGACGCGCTGTTCTTCGCTGTGGACCGCGTTCGCGACAGCGTGCCGGAGATCCCAGGGTTACCGCGTCGTCTATTCAACGAAGAGGCCAGTACCCCGCTGGTTCTGGTTACAGGCCATCGCCGAGAAAATTTTGGTGATGGCTTCGAGAATATCTGCCGGGCGATTTCGACGCTGGCGGCGCGCTTCCCGGATGTTCACTTCGTTTATCCAGTTCATCTCAACCCCAACGTGCGTGAACCCGTTTATCGGATCCTGGGGGCTAGCGCGGAAAATCCGAGTTCTGCGTCCGAGAAATCGAACGTCCATCTTATTGACCCACTCGAGTACCTGCAGTTCGTTACAATGATGAGTCGTGCAACGATAATTCTCACGGACTCTGGCGGCGTTCAGGAGGAGGCACCGAGCTTAGGGAAGCCTGTGCTGGTCATGCGCGACACGACCGAACGGCCGGAGGCAGTTGCGATGGGCGCTGTTCGTCTCGTAGGGACTGATTGTGACGCGATAGTCCGTGAAGTTGCATGTCTATTGAATGATGCGGATGCCTACGCAGCCATGCCCCGATCGGTAAATCCGTACGGAGATGGTAAAGCGTGCAGCCGAATCATCGCGGCGATCGAGGACACGCTATCAGAGCCATCCTCGGCCAGATGAACTTGGTATCGACGGCTGAGGCAATTTGCCCGCCCATTCTCCGAGCCTATTGGGTGCGGTTGAGGCGTTCCCCCTTGGGTTCGCGCCTTGCCACCGGCGTGTTTTGGTCCATGGCCGGAGCGGCGATCTCGCGAGGGCTGATGTTGGCCGCGACAGTCATGGTCGCCCGAATCTTGGGCAAGACTGTCTATGGCGAGCTCGGTATGATCCAGTCCACGATCGGAATGTTTGGAGTGTTTGCCGGGTTCGGGCTTGGACTTACGGCGACAAAGCACATAGCCGAATTTCGTCGGACGGATCCAGTCCGCGCCGGGCGCATTCTCGGGCTATCGGATGTCGTAGCATTTACTACTGGAAGCTTGATGGCGATCGGCCTATGGATTTTTGCTCCCTGGCTCGCCGTCCACACCATCAATGCGCCGCATCTGGGAGGGATGCTACGGGTGGGTGCGGTCATCCTCCTCGTCAGTGCGATAAATGGTGCGCAGACCGGCGCTCTTGCGGGCTTTGAGGCCTTCAAGACTATCGCTGGAGTCAATCTCCTCGTAGGTCTTGTTTCGTTTCCGCTACTTGTTGTCGGGGCGTACTGGGGAGGGCTGACCGGCGCCGTCTGGGCGCTGGTGGCAAACATGGGCTTTAACTGTCTCTTCAACTACATCGCGCTTCGTCGCGAGACTTCCCGCTTCGGCGTACCATGGAATTTGAGAGGTTGCCTTGAAGAGTGGCCGATCCTGTGGCGCTTTAGTCTCCCGGCAGTACTCGGGGGCATCATGGTGTCCCCGGCCAACTGGGCCTCACGCGCATTCTTGGTAAATCGGCCCACTGGATATTCGGAGATGGGCTTGCTAACTGCCGCACTCTCCTTTCAGGCGCTAGTGCTGTTCGCGAGCGGCGTACTTTCCGCTCCGCTCCTATCGATGCTGTCGAACGCGGGCACGCGAGTGTCTGATCGATTGGGGACGGTCAACATAGTCTCCTCTTGGATGCTTGGGGCGTTCGCGGCGGTGCCGCTCCTATGCTTCCCGGAGCTGGCGCAGCTCATGTTTGGTAATGCGTATACCACCCATAGTTTCGTGGTCACGCTCTCGCTGATTGTACTCTGTACGTCCGTCATGACGTATAAGGCGGGACTCGCGCGAGTACTCGCCGCGAACAGCCTTCTGTGGTGGGGCTTTTTCAGCAATTCCTTCTGGGCTCTCATACTAGTAGCATCATCGGCGTTTCTCGTGCGGTGGGGTGCGGTGGGGCTGGCGACATCGCTCGTCATAGCGTACGTGCTGAACACAGTGCTTCTGGTCCCGTTGTACTATGCGCGCAATTTGGTACCGAAGGGTACGCTGCTTTCGAAGGAAGCCTCGATCATTTGGACGATCCTCATTGGCCTGGTCTTACTCAACGTGGCGGATACACGGCTACTGATCCGCGCAGTGCTCTTCCTGCCGGCTACGGCGGCTGTGCTGTTTGCGTTCAAGAGAATTATTGACCGTGGCGCGTGACGGGGACGCGAGAGGAAACGGTGTGATCGAGCTCAGGGGTGCGTACGGTCAAGGTAATTTCGGAGACGATGCGTTGATGGTCGTTGCTTACGCCATCATCAATGAAGTGCTCCCGGGACGGCAGATAGGAGTGAGATCGAAGGAGTCAACTTACTTGCCGAGGTTGCTGCCGAATGCTCTGATGCTCACCGGCGCTGATGGGGAACTCGACGCTGGATCGGACACGGTCGTGTACGGCGGCGGCACGCAGTGGTTCTCCTTTCGACGTCACGCGCCATTCCTAGATCGACTCTATAAGAGTGGGAAACGACGCATTGGGCTCGCTCGAGACTCTCTCACTAGGTCCACTAGGCATCGACTGGATGAGACCGCTCGACGAACATTCGGCCTGGGCGTCGGCGTAGGGCCCTTTCTGAAGGGTAGTTCCGCCCGCGAACAGGCCGAAGGTCTCTTCAGAACAATGCAGTACGCGGGCGTGCGGGACCCGTACAGCTTCAATCTGTGTCGGGCTTGGATGGGCGAGAGAGCGCGCTTGAGGGCGGACTTGTGCTACCTTCCGGGCCACTGGACGCTACCGGATATCTCGCCGTCGGCACACAAGCGCGACGGCATCAATGAAGTCGGAGTTGTAGTACGGGATTGGCCGCATACGAAGGAGGGTGATTCGTATGCGAAACCTCTGCTTGGTGCCGCAGAACTACTGCGCGCGTCCGGCAAGAAAGTTGAGTTCGTGTCCTTTTGCCGTCGATCCGATAGTGGATGGCATAGGCTGCTTCAAGAGAGAGGGGAAGCCGTCGAGACGTGGGAGCCGGATACGACGACGATTCCGGCATTTCTCGACAGGCTCGCTCGGTTCGATGCTCTCATCTCAGCCAGATATCATGGTGCCGTCTTCGCGTCCCTCTTAGGGCTCCCAGTTGTTTGTGTCGAGATCGAGCAAAAGCTACGTCTGGCATCGGAATCGCTCGGTTTGGGAGCCCGTCTGTGGCAGTACCCATTCCGGACCGGGGATCTACTGAAGTCCATCGATAGCTTGGATAGCGCATACGATAGTGCTGTGACGTCACTCAGTCGCGCTGTACGTGATCAGGGCGCACTGGTGCGAAGGTTGGTGAAGGAATTCGGCACCAGCGCTAATCCTACCGGATCGGATAGGGTCGTTCGGCTGGGACACTAGAGCTTCTATAGACCAACGGGCGCCGGCGGACACTAGAACAGCGTACGGTCGCGACCAGGCGTCCGGCGGGAGAAGAGGGAACTCAACATTCGAGCTGAATCTCAAGCACCGCATTCGCGCCTGCACTCGGACCCTGAACCAGCCGCCCCGCAAAGCATAAGGCGTATGACGGCCGCCTCTGGCTGGTAGTGGCCACCGACCTTGCATCGCGGAGCATGGAGTGTCCAGCGAGCGGGGCGCGTCCTGTGTGAGAATCAATCAGGAGTCGAATCTCTGTTGCCATTGTACTCCGTACGAAGGGCGTAGCCGCGATATGCTGCGTGGCGACTTGCCCCAACATTTTGTCTTTGTGGTCGGCTACGAGCCGTGGCTCCTTCCGCCGCTCTGCGAACTAGGGTCTGCATTGGCCGCGAGGGGGCATACTGTCTCCATCGTCTACCTCGGTAATCAGCCCAATCCAGGAGATCGAATTGCCAATGTGGCGTTCGCCAATGTGTTTCGGCCGCGGGGCTCAGTTCGGATTCTCGCGCCATTGGTCCTCGCTCGCGCGGTCAAGGATCTGCTGGACTCGACAAGTGAAGATCGTGTCGTAATCGGGTGCGATCCCCTCGCCTTGCAGGCCATGCGACGATCTGGCGTAGCGATGACGAAGATGTGCGGCTATTGGGCATTCGAGATCAATGATATCACTCGCTCACCGTTCTTTACGGGATCCGGCTACCGCTCCCGCAGGCTGCCAGAGTGGTTACGCAAGATCGACTTTCTGCTGGCTCCCTCGCAGAGTCGGTTGAACCAGCTCCTGAAGCAAGTGGACCGCCCCGTACGGTCCCAGGTGATTCTCAATTCGCGGCGACTAGTTAATCGGCGATGCGAGAATACCGTACCATTCCGGTATCAACCAATGGGGCGGCCCACCATCTTAATGATCCACTCTGGTCGCGTATCGGAAACACAGCAAGTGGGGGCCATGGTCGAGTCTCTGCGTCTCTTACCGCCAAACGTTGGTCTCATTGTGGCGGGTCCAACGCAGCGCGACTACAGAGAGCGTCTCCTAAAGCAAAGTATCACAAGTGGCGTCGATGGTCGGTTCTCGCTTCTAGAGCGCCTATCTCGAAGTGAGTTGGATATGGTATTGAGGCATTGTCAGATCGGCTTTGTACTATATGACAAGGGCAAAACCGGCGATGTCGCCGACCCGGCGCCAAATAAGATCAGCGACTACGCATCGCACGGGTTGGCAATGGTGGGTACAAGGCAACCATACATCCGAGAGTGGTTAGAAACGCGCGGCTGTGGCGTGTGCGTTGACGAGCCAACTGCTAGCGCGATTGCCAGCGCGGTTGCGACCCTGCTTGATGGAGAGGCACTCACGCGCGCTCGGCGTGCGGCTCTTGACGCTGCCGCATCAGAGCTGAATATGGATGCCCAAGCATCAAAGCTGTTGGCGCTATTAGAGTCATTGACATAGCAAGCCTCGGCGGAGTTGCCTGTATTGCTGGCGGTTCTACTACTTGCGACATACATGGCGTAGGACGGTGCGAATCTCTGTCCGAACAGGTAAGGATTGAGACCCATCGCCCGCAGTCGTATGTCTGGCACATCTGATCGCTGAAAGCCCTCACACTTGCTAAATGCGGCGATTAACTCGGCATCTCGGCTATGCGTTGCTCTGGCTCGCTGCATTGCTCGGCGTCATTGGCATCGCATTAGAAACGCCCTGGATCATTGCGTGTGCCTCATGTCTCATCGGCTTGCGTTTCGCCGTAGCCGATATAGCACGACTGAAATCGCAGGGTATCTCTCCTGTGGCAGTGGCCGCAATCAGTATAGCACTTAGCGGATTTGCTGATACAATAGGTTTGCTATCAATGGCCACCAATCACAATTCGACGTATGACAAATATGCCGACGTTCGATACCTGTTGCTCGCGTCGATCGTAGCGCTGTTCGGTTGGACATCGATGATACTAGGTATCGGACTGGCCAACCGTCGCTTTATTCGGGAACGACTCCTTATTACACTGCCGATGGTCAGGGGTCGTATCAGTACCAAGGCGCTTGTAAGCGGGGGAGTAGTGTTGTCATTGCTGGCAATGGCATCCACCTTTTTGGATTCGCGCCCGCAGCTCGGTGCAGTATACTCTCTGTTCCTACTTACGCCACATTTCGTTGCGTTCGTTCTCGCGAGGATAGGCTTTGCGAGAAAGCAGCGCGGCCTGATCGTAGTGGCTCTAGCTATAGCGTTCCTCGCATCCATACGCGCGCTCCTATTTGCATATCTCCGATCGGATGCACTGCTGCCGCTAATCGCGTTCGCACTCGGCGCGTGGCTGGGGGGGCGGTCTCTCGCCCCATTTCGAAGCAAGTACTTTCTCCCTTTGTACTTATTCGGCGCGATATTTGTTATTTACTTCCGTGCATTTGGCGATATTAGAGCCTCGAGCGTAACTAGTGTTGGGCGATTGACGGCAATCATTGAGTATCAGCAGCAGTTGCGCGAAGAGGACGACGAGGCGGCGCCGGCGGTTCTTTCCAGGCTAACATCATTTAATCAGCTGTCTCAGATTGGGAGAGTAGTCCACGAGGACGGCTTCTATCGAGGCGCCACACTCAGTTATTTGAGCTATGCCTTCATCCCACGCTTCCTCTGGCCAGGTAAGCCGAAGATTGCCAAGGGAAGCTGGTTTGCTGTGCGGATCGGCCACGGGTACCAGAAGGCAGATGGGCGCTATTCGAACGCTGTGAATATGACAGTGCCCGGCGAGCTGTATCTGAATTTCGGGCTCGTGGGAGTCGTTTTCGGATGCGTTGGCTTCGGGCTCTTAATTGGTGCCTTGTGGGCGAAGACGGAGTTCTGGGAGAATCCGCGCAACATTGTTGGCTCGGCTTTCGGGTTTTACATCCTATGGAACAGTCTGAAATTGGGATCAGACCTGCAGATAGCCGTGACCCTGATCGCCATGTATCTACTCTTCATTGCGATCGCGGGTGCTGTGGCGTTGCTGCGTAGGCAGCGAAGTGCTGTCGGTGTCCCACGATTCTACTGACTTGTAATCAGAGAGAGCGGCCTGCCTTCCCTACGAAGCAGCCGATTGTGCGGTCAACCCGAGGCCGAGCCACGCTTGGATCTCCTTGCCGACATCGTAGCAGGTGCGACAGCGGGACGCAGGGAATCAAATGCGTAATGCTTAGCCAGTGCAGAGTAGTTATGCGTTCTTTGGGGTGGGAACCACTCGGCTGTGCGTCGCTTGCGGCGGGGATGGAGTGCAAGTGGAATCGCACTAACAGGAGGCTGGCCGTTAGTCAGTTACGCGCGACCGCATTCATCATGTGTGGTGCGGGATTCATGAGGCACCTTACAGCATCCTGCCGTAGTGGAGGGTGACAGGACCGGCTATGATGTCCGCTAGTTCGACGCATGTGGTCCTGCGGACGCGAGGTCGGCGTTAAGTCGCCAGGCACAGGCGTCTAGCCATGTCCGCAGTCGTGCTGCGCGGAGGAATGAGAATATGTCTGGCAAAACGGGCTAGCTACCAGCGCGAGCTGTGGTGTTTGTCGTATTACTGTCTATCAAATAGCGAGCTATGTGCCACGCAGTAAAATGTCAGTGTTGTGGACTGTTCTTTATGACAGGCCGAGGTGAGGTGTCGGCTGAGCAGGCAGCATGCCTATGCGATTCCGCAGCTGTGAGACACCTATGAGCAGGCGTGCCGTGGTTGTTTGCGATCAATGGCTCGGCAGCAATGGCTTTGCGGCCATGAAAGCATTGCGGCGCGCAGGGTGGTCAGTGGCCGTCGTACCAGAACGTGAGTTTGTTCCGGTCAGGTGGCGCTCAGTACCGGCGCGGGTGCTCAGGAGGCTTGTGCGCTCAACCGCGGTGCGTGAATTCAATCGGGAGCTATTGCGCCAAGCACAGCAGTCGGGAGCGGAGTTCCTGTTCGTCTTCAAAGGTCCGTATGTGCTTCCTGCGACACTCATGGAGCTACGCAGGCGTGGTGTGCGGTGCTATTGCTTCTATCCGGATGTCTCGTTTCACGTGCACGGCCCATATCTGCCGCGCGCGCTGCCGCAATATGACTGGATATTTACTACCAAGCGGTTCGGTATTGCGGATTTGCGGGAGCAACTTGGCGTAACACATGCGAGCGTGCTGCTCCACGCGTATGATGCAGACCTCCACAGACCGGTGGCACTCTCGGATGCAGACCACGATAGATACGATTGCGATGTATCGTTTATCGGTAGTTGGTCGCCGAAAAAGGAGGAGCTGATCCACTCCGTGATTACAGCTCTGCCCTCTTTGAAACTGCGCGTGTGGGGCGGTCAGTGGTATAGAGCCACTATGCTGGAAAGGAAGGGAGGTGTGATCGCTGGCTTCGAGGTTACTGGCGAGGAGTATGTGCGCGCAATACAGGCATCCTCCATTAATCTTGGCATCTTGAGCGAGCGGCGCAGAGGGGCATCGTCTGGTGATAATATCACGAGTCGCACATTCCACATCCCTGCTTCAGGTGGTTTCATGCTCCATGAGCGCACGGCGGAAGTGCTTGAGATATTTCGGGAGGACGAGAGTATAGCATGTTACGGCAGCAACGAGGAGCTGATAACTAAACTGGCGCTTCACCTGCAGGACCCGATGCGGCGTGGACAAATTGCGCATCGCGGCTTCGAGGTAGTGGCGGCAGGTCACAGCTGGGATCACCGGATTCAGGAGATTCTGAGGCACCATGATACCCACGAGGGCGGGTCATGAAGGCGGTGTTGGCGTCACAATGGCGCGCCGTTCAGACGAGCACGTGAGGTGAGCGATGGGCGACCGGTAAGACGCGGACTGGACTCGGAGTATGTAGTAATGAGTGGCCTTCGAGCGCGACGAGGGGAGAATGGTCATTGGTGACGTAATTGTGCTGAGATGCTCACCGAAAGGTGATCCAGGTGAAGTGTCAGTCCTCGACCGGAGGACTGCTGAACAAGTCGCGGTCTACCGTAGCTGAGATCGTAGGCATCCAGCATGAGAACGACCGGGGCTCCAACGCCGGGGAGCGCTACCGACGACACGGCGTCACGGAGATCGCCTTCTACCGCTGGAGGCGGAAGTGTGGGGGCCTGCAGGTGAACGAGGCCCGTCAGCTCAAAGTCCTCGAGGAGGAGAACAGAAGGCTCAAGCGACTCGTTGCCGACCACGCGCCCAAGCGCCACGTGTTGAAGGATCTATTAGGAAACGACGCGTGACCGCAACCGAGTGGCGAGGTGTGGTCATGCAAGCGATGACTGCCGCAGGCACCTCCGAGCGGAGAGCGTGTCGCTTCACCGGCTTCTCTCACTCTGGCCAACGCAACACGACACGACGCCGGACTCATGCGAAAATAAGAGAGCGACCGCACACGCTGGCTACTCTCCGGCCACGCTGGGGATCCCGGCGACTGCACCTACTCAGAGGGGCATGAGGTGAGCCGCAAGTTCACCTACCGGCCCTACCGCAAGGAGGCGCCCGGCGTTAGACGGAGGGAGAGAAAGCACGTCGCCGTGCCGCGAACATCGATGGCCGCTCCCAGTGAGCCGAAAGCGAGATGGAGCATAGACTTCGTGAGTGATGCTCTCGCTGACTGGCGAAAGAGACGCGCCGTCTGGCGCCGACCATGGTGATGGATAACGAGCTTGAATTCAGTGGTCTGACGCTGGATTAGTGGGCGCAGCACAGGAGCGTGGTGCTCGACTCATAACGCCGGGCAGGTCGGTGGAGAGTGCCTACATCGAGAGCCTCAACGGCCGCTCTAGGGGCGAGTGCTTGAACGAGAGTTGGTTCGTGAGCTTGGCCGATGTTCAAGCGACAATAGAGGCGTGACAGATCGACTACGACGAGGCTCGGCCGCACAGCAGCGTCACCGACGGAACCGCAGCGGGTTTTGCGAAGAAGCTGCTGTTGGGTGATTCCTTAGCCCGCTGCTCGCCCGGCTGACATCATACTTACATCGGCCTTCGGGAGCACCTCACGCCATGGTCGGTGTCGCGGGCAATCAGCGGTGCCAACTGCCGCGATAGCTTGGTTTACGTTCGTTACGAACTGCCCGTCAAGAGCAACTTGTAGCGATGCGAAGTAGGACTACCACGGAAGAGGATCGGACGTGAGGATAGCGTTCCACCACAGAAGGCGTACTAACGATCGTCACTTCAGTTTGGAGAGCTACTTCGCGGTAGTGCGATCGTATCTGCCAGCCGACATGCGCGCCGTTATTGCGGTCGCTCCTTATCCGAGCAAGGGCCTTTTGCGGCGCGCGCTGAATATTCTATCTGCCGCGAGACACCAGGGTGATATCAACCACATAACTGGCGACATTCATTACGTCACGTACTGCCTCCGCCGTCGCCGTACGATCCTGACCATAGCGGACTGTCGCTTCGAACAATTGCCGCGGAGTATTAGACGTACGGTGCTAAAATGGCTCTGGTACGTGTTGCCTGTGTGGCGCTCGTCCGTCGTCACCGTAATTTCCGAGCATACGAAACAACGGCTGCTGGCCCATGTCAGATGCAGGCCGGATAAGGTGCGAGTCATTCCGGTGTGCGTCTCGGAGCGATTCAAGCAACGCGGAAAGTCATTTAATGGCGAGCGGCCAGTATTTCTTCAAATCGGTACAGCCCCCAACAAGAATCTGACACGTTTGTGTAAAGCGCTGATCGGCCTCCGGTGCCATCTGCGAATTATTGGGCCGTTGGTGCAGGAGCAGCGTGACTGTCTCGCGCAGTGCGGCATCGACTATTCCAATGCCACGAACCTGTCTGAGGAGGAGATGGTTGCGGAGTATGAAAGATGCGATGTAGTGACCTTCGTGTCGACATACGAAGGTTTCGGAATGCCGATTGTGGAAGCAAATTGTGTTGGCAGGCCCGTTGTAACCAGTTTGGCAACGTCCATGCCCGAGGTGGCAGCCGACTCGGCATGTCTCGTGAATCCATTTGACCCGCAGGACATCCGAAGCGGAATCGAGCGTGTGGTGAATGACGCCGCATTGCGAGAGAAGCTAGTGGCGAACGGCTATCGAAACAAAGCGCGCTTCACGCCAGAGCGCATCGCCAATGAGTTCATCTCTCTTTATCGCGATGTCGCCGCTAGGCAGTAGCATGCAAATGCGCAACGATGTGTTATGGTCGACATCGGCGTCGTGCTGTGCGGCGCCGGAGCCGTGCGCAGGAGACGAGGCACTTGTTGGCGGGAAGGATAGCCCATGAGCCGGCGCGTATCGCTGGGATCATCGCGGAGCGGGTGTACGGAGGACACGAATGTGGTGGTGCTCTCGTTTGTAGCCGTTTACCTGCCCGGTTACAAGAGCGGTGGACCAATCAGGAGTCTGTCTGGGCTTGTGGAAGCTCTGGGCGACGCGCTCGCATTCAAGATCGTAACGGCCGATAGGGATGCAGGTGATAGCGTACCATTCCCGGGCATTGCGCGTGATCGATGGACGGTCCTCGGTAAAGGAATGGTCCGTTACACGACTCGTGCCGGCCGCTCGCTGGTCTCAATGAGTCGCCTGCTTCGTCGTGAACCCCACGATGTGCTCTATCTGAACTCGTTCTTCTCCTACAGCTTCGCCATTAAGCCGCTTGTTCTCCGGCGCTTGGGAATAGTGCCGCGCCGCCCCACGGTTCTCGCACCTCGTGGTCAGTTTGCCAGCAGCGCTCTGGCGCTGCGCTCAGCCAAAAAGAGGATCTTCCTACGTGTCGCCAAGGAGCTGCGCCTGTATGATGACGTGATATGGCAAGCGACGAGCTTGCATGAGGTCGCTGATATTCATCGAGTCATTGGAGAAGGTGCTGATATACGTTTGGCCGAAGTGCCGGGAGTCAGTGCTGAAGGGGACGTTGCTTCTGGTGCGTTGTTGAGGCATGATGGCGAGAGACTGCGTGTGGTGTTCCTGGGGCGAATCGCCCCAATGAAGAACCTGCATTTTGGTCTGAGTTGCTTGAGGCGTGTATCGTCGAATGTCGATGTTGACATATATGGGCCGATCGCTGATAGGAGCTATTGGGCGAAGTGCATGGCGGAGATCCCGTCGCTTCCGCCGAACGTCAACGTAGCTTATCGAGGTCCCGTCAACTATGCGGACGTTCGAGCGACATTATCAGGCTATGATCTCTTCCTCCTGCCGACCTTGGGCGAAAACCATGGTCACGCAATTCTCGATGCGTTGGGAGCTGGCTGCCCAGTTCTAATTAGCGATCGCACTCCTTGGAATCTGGTGCAGGAAGCGGAATGCGGCTGGGTGCGGACGCTCGAGTCTGCCGACGAGTTTGGAGCTATCATCGAGGCATGTGCAAGAGCGACGCGAGAACAGCGTGAAAGTTGGTCAGCCAACGCGAGACGGACGGCACGACGCATTATTGAGGATGCTGGAATTAGGCAGCGAAATGTCAATTTGTTCATGGATGCGGCTAGCACGTCCCGCAACTCGGGGACGTAGGTACCGGGATGGCGTGGTGTCGAGCACGACTGCAGAATGCCGATTCAGAAACCTTGCCTGGAGTTTTAGGGCCTTACCTGAAAGTATGGCCGCGGAGAGCGGTAATCGTGAGGCACAATCAACGGAAGCCGCCTCCACCAGCCAGAGCCATGGTTGCATCGTGGGTGGTTTTGTGGGATCTCTTCAAACAGCCCTTCTCAATTGCGTAGCCAGAATTGGTATTGATGGAACGACGCACCGCCTTATGGGCTGAGGAGATAGGTCTTCCGCGTGTTGCGCGGCCCCTTTCCCTCCTCTGGATCAACCACTTCGCCGTCTCGCCTTCCGACGGTGGTGGTACCCGGCATTTCGAACTCTCGCGTGAACTGACCTCGCGCAACTGGCACGTCACCGTCGCCGCGTCCGACTTTCACTACCACTCCCGCACCTACACGCGCCGTCCCGGCGCCGCCTCCCGTGCCCCCGTACCCGAGCATATCGACAACGTCGACTTCCTCTGGCTCTGGTCCGCTCCGTACACGAGCAATAACTGGCGCCGCGGCTGGAACTGGGTCTCGTTCGGCCAGTCACTCTCGCGCTGGCAGCCCAACGGTTCCGCGCCTGATGTGGTGATCGGCTCTTCGCCGCACCTCTTCGCCGCGCTTGCCGGCGCTCGTATGGCGTCGCGTCTCGGCGTTCCGTTCGTTCTCGAGGTGCGGGACCTCTGGCCCGAAAGCCTTCTCGCCGCCGGCGGACGAAAAGGACCTGCGTACCACGCCTTCGGCGCCATGGCTCGCCACCTCTACACTCGCGCCGATCGAATCATTGTACTCGCGCGCGGTTCGGCGGAGCATATCGCTCGCCACGGTGTGGATGAACGGAAGATCGTCTACGTCCCCAACGGCGTGGATCTCGATGCGTTCGCAGCGCGGCCGGAGTCGTCGGGCGACGCTTTCACTCTCGTCTACGCGGGGGCGCACGGTCCCGCGAATGGCCTCGACGCCGTGCTTGATGCGGCCGAGGCCCTTCGAGAGGACCCGCGCGTTCGCTTTCTTCTGGTAGGCGATGGACCCGCAAAGGCCGCGCTCCGCGAAGATGCCGGTCGTCGCAAGCTCTCGAATGTGGAGTTCCGTGATCCGGTGGCGAAGAATGCGATCCCCGATCTGTTTGCCTCCGCGAGCGCTGGACTCATGGTTCTTCGCGACTCGCCTCTCTTCGCGTACGGCGTGAGCCCCAACAAGCTCTTCGACTATTTTGGTGCGGCGCTTCCCGTGATCTGCAACGTTCCGGGTGACGTGGCTGGGATGGTCGCCGACGCCGGCGCCGGCGAGCAGGCGAAGGATTCTTCGGGTGCTGCGCTGGCCGATGCCATTCGCCGGCTCCTCACCCGGTCGCCTGCGGAACGCGAGAACATGGGCCTCGCCGGCCGCGCATGGGTGGCGCGCGAACACAGTCGTCCGGTGCTTGCGGAACGTCTCGACGTGATGCTGCGCGAGCTCATCGCGCGCTAGACTTGCTCTCCCCAGCTCTCTGGCCGACGGCGGCGCGCACGCTAGCGCGTACCTTCGGCGCCCGCGGTTTCGTACTCCGCTCGGCACACGAGCTGCGACGCGCGACCAGTACCTTCCGCGCGGTACCGCGCCACGAGGTCACTCTCTCTCCGCAGCGCGCGCTGCATCCTTTCGCCATCGATCGCGATGCGCTGGTCGCGTCGGTCGATCGCGACGCTGCCATCGCGCGCGCCGAGCGCGTAGTCGCCGGAGAGTTCATGGCGTTCGGGTCTGTTTGGCGCGCTCTACCATCGTCGGCGAATGGCTGGCACGGTGCTGGTGCTGACGCCGTCTTCCCTCCCGACGCGCTCTGGTGGAAGGTCTCGCACGCCGCCGCCCACGGCACGGATGTTAAGGACGTCTGGGAGGCGGCGCGTTTCGCCTGGGTGTACGATCTCGTTCGTGCCTTCGTCATCACGCGCGACGATCGCTACGCGGCCGCCTTCCACCGGTATTTCCGCGAGTGGCTCGAGAGCAGCCCTCCGTTTCGCGGGGTGCACTGGAATTGCGGACAGGAGACGGCGATCCGCGCCGTCGCTCTTCTGTACGCAGAGGCGAACCTTGCCTCTGCGCCATCGAGCGACCACGAAGCGCTCGGGTCGCTGGCGTCGGTGCTCGCCGCATCGGGTGAACGGATCGCCGACGCGGTGGGGCAGGCGATCTCGCAGCGTAACAACCACGCGATTTCCGAGGCGATGGGGATGCTGGTGCTCGGCATCCGATTCCGTGGTTCTCACCCCGAGGCGGTGAGCTGGGCCAGGGAAGGGCAGCGGCTTCTCGAGCGAACCATCCTCGAGCAGTTCGCCGAGGATGGCTGGTACATCCAGCATTCGCTCACCTACATGCGGCTGGCCCTCGACCAGTGTCTGATCGCGCAGCGGATGCTTCGCTCGTCGCATTCGTCGCTTTCCCAAGGGGCCATCGACCGCCTGCGCGCGTCCGTGAAGCTCCTGATGCCGCTGGTGGATCCTGCGACCGGAATCGTTCCCAACCACGGCCACAATGACGGCGCGTTCGTGCACCCGATCGCGCTGGCGGAGTACCGCGACTTCCGGCCGGTGATCACGGCCGCGTGCGCGAGCTTCGGTGTGCCGCTTCCGCGTGACATCCCCGCAAACGACGAAGTGCTCGCCTGGCTCGGACTCCGCGAGCCGCGGCGTGCCGAGGCGTTTCGCGATGGCGTGGTGCAGGGAAGCTCTGGCTGGGCTGCCGCGCGACTCGGCGGCGGGAACGTGAAAGTGTTCGTGCGCGCGGGGAGCTACACGTCGCGCCCCGGGCAGATAGATCCGCTGCACATCGACGTCCGCTTCGACTCGCGCGAACTGGTGGTGGACGCGGGCACCTTCTCGTACAACTCACCGCCTCCCTGGCGCAACGCGCTCGCCTCTGGTGCCGTGCACAATGGTCCGATCGTGGACGACGAGGAGCCAGGCATTCGCGGACCGCGCTTTCTATGGTATGTGTGGCCCTCGGCGCGAATCATTCGTGCGGAGATGGAAGGCGACGAAGCAGTGATCGTGGCCGAGATCCCCGATCGCGTGCGGCGCACCGTTCGGGTAGCGGCCGATCGGGTCGTGGTGCACGACAAGATCCTGGCGCCAGGCGCTCGGCGGGTGCGCGTGCGCTGGCTGCTGCATCCGGATGCCGATCCAGCGCTGGTGCGCGTGGAAGGCGGGAGCCGAGTGGTGGAGGCGCGGGAGGGTGCACCGGAAGGGTGCTTCTCTCCTACCTACGGCGTGCGCGTGGCATCGCGGTACGTGGAGGTGGAGCGGGAGGTGGGGAAGGGGCGCGATGTCGTCACGGAAATCGTGCCGCCGGGAGTATGACGAGTGCAATCCTCGTGAAAGCATCCCCCACCGTCATCCCCGCGAAAGCGGGGATCCATTTTGGCCCGAGTGACATGGATCCTCGCTTTCGCGGGGATGACGGTGGGCAGGCGTGGGGACGCCTTTACCTCACTCCGGGACAACCGGCTCCATGTCGCGGTGCTGGAACGAGAAAGGGGTCTCGAGTTCCGTCACGCTTGTTTGGAAGGCAGCGCGCTGCGCACTGGCAAACTCCGAGAAGTCTCCTACGAAGATCGGCCCAAGGCCGACGCGCTGTGTGTGCCCTCGATCCACGAAGGGTGTGGGCAGGTTCCCCCCGCCACCCGCAGAATCCAGATACGCTTTCATGAGGGTGTCGAGCTCCGCGAGCGCTGCTTCTGGTGACTCCGCCTGTGCCACGCAACCGGGCAGCTCCGCATAGTAGGCGAAATATTGGTACCCGGCGGGAGCGCTCGAATCTTCCCCGCGACGGAGGGTGTAGCGCTGGAGCAGTGCGCGAAGATATTGGTCAGTCATGGCATCCTCGATTACTGGCTCGGCCGGGACACCTGCTTTGCCACCTGGCCTGGCGTTTTCTGGAGCGGGCTTGTGTTTTGTGTGTGTCGCCGAGATTACTCGGAGTCACGATCTCTGTCTAGTATGACCGGAGCCTCGAGTTCTCCTGACTCCGTACCACCTTCTCTGCACCAACGCGACGTCGCGTGGAGCAATCCCGAATCTCGTAATAGATGAAGCAACTCCTCCAACGCCTCGACACCGGCACCACGTCGGTGGTGGATATCCCCGTACCCGCAGCGGTCTCCGGCCCGAACATCCTGGTCGAGACGCGCGCCTCCGTGGTCTCCGCCGGCACCGAACGGATGCTCGTCGAGTTCGGCCGGTCGAACCTCATCGCGAAGGCGCGCAGCCAGCCCGACAAGGTGAAGCAGGTTCTCGACAAGGTGCGCACCGACGGCCTCGCTCCGACGCTCGAGGCGGTGCGCGCGAAGCTCGACGCACCGATCCCGCTGGGCTACTGCAACGCGGGCGTGGTGGTGGAGGCGGGACCGCGCGCCGGCGCGTTCGCGGTGGGCGATCGCGTGGTGACCAACGGTCCGCACGCCGAGTACGCGCGCGTACCGTGCACGCTCGCGGCACGCATTCCTGATGGCGTGAGTTTCGAGGCGGCGGCGTTCACTCCGGTTGCGGCGATCGGGCTGCAGGGCGTGCGCCTCGCCGCGCCCACGCTTGGCGAAACCGTAGTGGTGTTCGGGCTCGGCCTGATCGGACTGCTTACGGTGCAGCTCCTGCGCGCGAACGGATGCACGGTGATCGGGATCGATCGCGATGCGTCGCGGCTGGCGCTCGCCGAGCGCTTCGGCGCGATGGCGTTGAACGGCGCCGAGGGTGATATGGTAGCGCGGGTGGAGTCGCTCACGGGCGGAGTCGGCGCGGACGCCGTGCTGCTCACGCTCGCATCAAAGAGCGACGAGCCGGTGCGCCAGGCGGCAGCGATGAGTCGCAAACGCGGGCGGCTGGTACTCGTGGGTGTGACGGGCCTGAATCTGGTGCGCGATGACTTCTACAAGAAGGAGCTGTCGTTCGCGGTGAGCTGCAGCTATGGGCCCGGGCGCTACGATCCGAACTACGAGGAAGGCGGACAGGATTATCCGCTGGCCTTCGTGCGCTGGACGGAGCAGCGGAACTTCGAGGCGGTGCTGACGCTCATGGCTGCTGGAACCGTGGATCCCCTGCCGCTGGTGACGCATCGCTTCGAGTTCGACAAGGCGCCGGAGGCGTACGATGTGATCAGCGGGAGCGAGCCGAGTCTGGGCGTGGTGCTCACGTATCCCGATCGTGGCGGAGTGGCGCCGGGAGCGGAGGCGAGGCTGCTGGAGCGGACCCCCGTGGTCCCCGCGAAAGCGGGGACCCATGTCACTCCATCAAACTTGGATTCCCGGTTGCGCGGGAATGACGGTGGAGGCACGCGCGTGTGCAGCATCGGCGTGATAGGCGCCGGCAACTTCGCTGTACGTACGCTTCTCCCCATATTGAAGGAGCCCGGCGTCCGACTCCGCACCATCGCCTCCGGAGGCGGCGCGAGCGGCGCGATCGCTGGGGAGAAATTCGGCTTCGAACGCGTCACCACCGATCTCGACGCCATCTTCGACGACGCCGAAATCGACACCGTGTTCGTCCTCACCCGCCACGACAGCCACGCGAAATTCGCGCTCCGCGCGCTCGAGGCGGGGAAGCACGTATTCGTGGAGAAGCCGCTCGCGCTCCGCGAAAGCGATCTCGACGAACTCGAAGAGGCCGCAGCGCGGAGCGGTCGCCACGTGATGGTTGGCTTCAACCGCCGCTTCGCTCCGCTTTCGGCCGAAACGCTGGGGCTTCTATCCGGACGCGCCGGCCCGCTGGCGATGGTGATGACGGTGAACGCCGGCGCCATCCCTCGCGATCACTGGACGCAGGATCCGCTCGTGGGCGGCGGTCGCATCGTGGGCGAAGCGTGCCACTGGATGGACCTCGCGCGTTACCTGGCGCAGTCGCCCATCGCCGACGTACGCGCAGTATCGGCAGCCACGCGCACGGGCGAGCCGATCGATGACATCGCGAATATCACGATGACGTTCGCAGACGGATCGACCGCGGTAGTTCACTACCTCGCCAACGGCGCGAAGTCATTTCCCAAGGAACGCATCGAGTGCTTCTTCGATGGAAAAACAGTTGCGATCGACAACTGGCGCCGTCTGCATCGCTTCGGCGTTCCGGGCGGAAGCCGCTGGTTCGAGCGCGCGGGGAAGATGGATAAGGGCCACGCCGCCGAGGTCGCCGCATGGGTCGGCGCGATACGAAAGGGAAGGCCGGCACCCATTCCGCCCGAGGAGCTGTTCGAGGTTTCGCGCTGGGCGATCAGGGCGGGGGAGATGGCGCTGGCGCGCAGGTGACCAGAGCGCATTCCCGTCATTTGCCCTGTCATCAGTGAACCGGTAGCTTTCGGCTATGCGATCCACACCCCATGTTCCGCCATCAGCATACTCGAGCCCCGAAGCGCTCGCTGCACTGGTCGGTGAAGAGTGGGCCGAATGGTACCAGCTCAGCCCACAGGAGCGGTGGCATGAGAGCGAGCGGTTGTGGAAGACGTTCCTGCAACTTGGAGGAAGCCTGAGTGCCGAGCCCGATTCGCACAGTCCTTTCTTCGATGCGGGAACATGGCGTGCGGCATCTGCTGATGGGCGGGCAAGCGTGCATTCTGTACGGAGGCGCGGAGTTTAGCAGGGATACGGATCTGGCCGTCCTCGCGAGCCGCGACAATCTCGATCGGCTGCGTGCCGCGCTTGGCTCTCTGAACGCTCACGTCGTGGCGGTGCCGCCCTTCGAGATCGAGTATCTCGAGAGAGGACACGCGATTCACTTCGAGTGCGGCGCGGAGACGCCCGCTGCCGGAATGCGAGTGGACGTGATGTCGACGATGCGTAACGTGCCGTCGTTCGAGGTTTGTTGGGACCGTCGCAGCACTTTCGATCTTCCCGAATTGGGTCCAATCGACGTTCTGGGTTTGGAAGATCTGGTCAACTGCAAGAAGACCCGACGCGACAAGGATTGGCCCATGATCCGTCGCCTGGTGGAGCGGCATTACCTCGACGCCACGCTCGCGCCGACGCTGGAACGCTTTCGATTCTGGCTCGGGGAGCTCCGGACACCTGCATTGCTGCGTGAATGCGTCGAACGTGCGCGAGTCGCAGGTGCAGATGTTGGCGAAGCGCTCGATGAGGTAGTCAGGGTGCGGGAGGCGACGCGCCTCGCCGCGGATGGTAGCCCGGAGGATGTGATCGCCGACGCGATGGCGCGCGAGGAGGCGCGCGAGCGGGCCGCGGATGAGGCGTATTGGCGTCCGCTCATCAAGGAACTCGAAAAGCTTCGCCACTCGCTCCGGCGCGGAGGTGGGTAACCCTCTTCACCCGTGCGCGCTGCGCGAAATGATCAATCCTATCGGGATGCTGACCAGCACGATGGCGATGAGCAGCCGATAGCCGTACAACAGCCACCGCTTCTGCCCCGCGTGACCCCGCACTCCGAGCAGAAACAGGATCAACGACACCGCGAGCAGCACCCCGCCCAGATCCACCAGCCCTACGCGATTCAGTAACGTTCCCGCTATCACACCCGCGTTCCCGATGTCCCACGTCAGGAGCTCGGCGGTGATCAGTCGCGATGATGGCGTCTTCGGCGCAAGCAGCGCCTGGCCCACACCTATCCCGAGCTGGGCGACGCCCACCACCAGCACGAGATACGCCGCCGCCCACGTAGCATGCCGCGTGGGAGAGATCGCAGTCACCGCGGCCAGGAGGCCGCCGGCGATGATGGATATCCCGCCCATCGCCATGAATGGAAACGCGGGGAACCATCGAGTATGGTGTGGTGCGGTGCTGGCGACGTGCGATGGCATGGGTCGTCCAATGAGTATGTTGGAAGGTTAATCCGTCTCTCCCTTCAGAGTCATACCCTCCGTAGTGACGTACAAACCCTGGAAGCGCGCCATCGACTTCACAGCCGCAGCCGTCGGCCTGGTCGTCATCTCGCCTATCCTTCTTCTCCTCGCCCTGCTCATCCGCGCGAAGCTCGGCGCACCCATCCTCTTCCGCCAGACCCGACCCGGTCTCCACACGCGCCCGTTCACCATCCTGAAGTTCCGCACCATGCGCGACGCGTGCGATGCCAACGGCGCTCCGCTTCCCGATGCCGACCGCCTTCCGCAGCTCGGCCGCCTTCTTCGCAGCACGAGCCTCGACGAGCTCCCGGAACTATGGAACGTGCTCCGTGGCGACATGAGCCTCGTGGGTCCGCGTCCGTTGTTGATGGAATACCTCCCGCTCTACTCGCCGCGGCAGGCGCGCCGACACGAAGTGCGACCCGGCATCACCGGATGGGCGCAGGTCAACGGACGCAACGCATTGGGCTGGAACGATCGCTTCGCGCTCGATGTGGAGTACGTCGATCGCATGTCGCTCGCGCTCGATGCTCGCATCCTTCTCCTCACCGTCTTGAAAGTTTTTCGCCGCGAAGGGATCAACCAGCAGGGCTCCGCCACGATGGAAAAGTTTCGCGGCAACGCAACGTGATGATCCGTGCGTTATGATGTATCAGCTTTCGCCGGCCTTCACGCCGCACCGATTCGATAATAGATGAATCATGAACGTTTTCTAATCTGGGGCGGCGGCGGTCACGGAAAAGTCGTGGCCGACATCGTACGCGCGGCCGGTCATACGCTCGTAGGCTTCGCCGATCGCGACCCCGCCAAGCTCCACACCATCGTGGAACCACTCGGCGGCTCGGTCGTCATCAGCGAGGCAGATCTCGTCTCGCTCCTCTCGCTTGGCGGCGATTTGTCCGACGTCGAAGGAGCGACTGCCATCGCGTTTGGCATCGGTGACAACGTGTCGCGCATCACATCCTTGCGCATCGCATCAAATGTATCTATTTCTTCGCTCGTCCATCCTTCCGCTGTCATCAGCGCTTCGTCGGTCATCGGGCGCGGGTCGGTGGTGTTCCCTCTGGCGGTGATCAATGCCGCTGCATGCGTGGGCGAGGGTGTGATCGTAAACTCCGGCGCCATCATCGAACACGACTGTACGATCGGGGACGGTGCGCATATTGCCCCCGGCTCGGTTCTCACCGGCGGTGTGCGCGTTGGCGCACGCTCCATCGTCGGCGCGGGCGCGGTGCTGCTGCCGGGTGTCAGTGTGGGATGCGATGCTGTTATTGGGGCGGGTGCGGTGGTGACGAAGGATGTGCCGGATCTGGCCACGATGGCCGGTGTACCGGCGAAACCGCTTTGATGCCTGGCGAGCGCGGAACTCGCTCTCTGAATGACGACTAGATCGAGCAACGGACGGATCTTCCTCTCGCCCCCGCACATGGGGCCCATGGAGCAGAGCCTCATCGCCGAGGTCTTCGAGTCCAACTGGATCGCTCCGTTGGGACCCCATGTAGATGCGTTTCAGAAGGAGTTCGCCCGCACCGTGGGCTCCTCTCAGGCTGTCGCTCTCTCCTCCGGTACCGCCGCGCTTCACCTGGCGGTGCAGCTCGCGGGCGTCGGACCCGGCGACGATGTGCTGGTGAGCACTCTCACCTTCGCCGCCTCCGTGAACCCGATCCGCTACGTCGGCGCCACTCCCGTGTTCATCGACAGCGAGCGCGAGTCGTGGAACATGGACCCCGACCTCCTAGAGTCGGAGCTCTCGAAGCGCGCGCACGACGGGAAGCTGCCGAAGGCGGTGGTGCTGGTTCACCTCTACGGCCAGTGCGCCAACATCACGCCCATCCTCGACGTCTGCCGCCACTACGGCATCCCGCTCATCGAGGACGCCGCCGAAGCGCTCGGCGCGAGCTACGAGGGGAGGCACCCCGGCACCTTCGGACGGATGGGGATCTTCTCCTTCAACGGGAACAAGATCATCACCACCTCCGGCGGCGGGATGCTGGTGACGGAGGACGCGCTCCTCGCCGCGCGCGCCTTGAAGCTCGCCACCCAGGCGCGCGACCGCGCCCCGCACTACGAGCACAGCGAGGTTGGCTACAACTACCGGATGAGCAACGTGCTCGCC
>Ga0182744_1001222_pt1 | contig 22839 bp, 19 predicted proteins | sample eDN3rd30CKraftMG_FD_128525 | JGI IMG/M metagenome (GOLD analysis project Ga0182744, IMG submission 128525) | Enriched Miracle-Growth compost microbial communities from Emeryville, California, USA - eDNA 3rd pass 30_C Kraft MG (version 2) (version 2) ...
CCCGCACCGTGGACGTGCTCGAGCACTACCTGTCGGTGGTCGCACCGATCTCGGCCGACGACTCGACGAAGCTCACCGCTTTCGCCGTCCTGAACGCGTTGGTCGCGTCGATCGCCCGCAACGAGCAGGCGGGCGCCGCGCTGCAGCGCAACGCCGAGTACCTGACGCACGTGGCGGTCGCGGGCACCCATCCACGGATCAGCGCGCTGCGCGTCAGCGATCGTGGACCGCAGGATCCGTTGCCAGACATCCTGCGTGCAGTTCTCGGGGGATTCTTCGAGACAGGCTCTTCCGCCTGACGGCGAACCGCAGAGCTCTGGTGGAGCCAAGGGGACTCGAACCCCTAACCCCCTGCTTGCAAAGCAGGTGCGCTACCAATTGCGCCATGGCCCCGTGCAGCATCGAACCCCGGTCGTGGAGGACCGGGGACGGCACTGCGGGTGAGATCAGACGTCGTCGGTGACCGACGACCAGAGGTCGCGCTCGGCGTCGTCCTCGGTGAGCTTCTTCCACGCCACGTAGCCGAGACCTGCCAGCAGTGCGACGATCAGGAACTTCTTCATCGTGCCTCCTCGTGGAGAATCGATCGTGGGCCTTGGAGGACTTGAACCTCCGACCTCTTCCTTATCAGGGAAGCGCTCTAACCGCCTGAGCTAAAGGCCCGTTGCCGCACGTGGTCGTACCCCTTGCGGGGAACCGTGCCGCGGCGTCTGACCTTACCGCACTCGGGCGCCCGTGCTCAAACTGGCCTGCGCACAGGCCCCACCGACCGCCTTCACTCGTCGGAGAGCGTGACTGTCACGCCGCCCACCAGGGACGCCGTGATGTTGTACAGGAACGCGAAGATGGTGGACAACGCCGTGAGCAGCACGATGTCCACCAGGGCGACGATCGTCGCCAGCGACACGGTGCGCGAGAACGTCACCGCGTCGAGGATGTTGATCTTCGTCTCGTCACCGGCGATCTCGGCGATCGTGTCGTTGATCGTGGTGAACACGTGCAGCCCGTTGAGCAGGTACCAGAGCATCGCGGCACCGACCACGATGATGATGCCGACCGCGAAGGACATCAGGAACGAGAACTTCAGCACGGACCACGGGTCGATGCGCGTGACACCGAGGCGCACGCGCCGCGGCCCCCCGGCAGCCGCCGCCGGCGTGCCGCTCGGAGCCTTGCCCACGGGCACGGACGCCGGGCGAGGACCGCCGCCGGCCGGAGGCACCGAGGCCGGCCGCTCACCCGCACCGGGGCTCTTCGATGCGGCGGGTCGGACCGAGGTCCGCTCCGGGGCGGCCTCGCTCGTCGGCGTCGCCGCGGTGCTCGCCTTGGTGCCGGCGCGGCTGCTCGCACCCTCGGGCGTCTTCGTGCTCACCGCATCGGCTCCTTCATCGTGGTTCTCGGCGTTCGTCCTCATGACCGACAGGGCCACGGGGTTCGCGGTCCGAGCAGGTCTGTCCCGTGCCTCGTCGTCCTTGCCCATCGGTTCATTGTGCCTGACACGCCTGGACGGCGTGCGTCAGCACAGGTCACTCCTGCGCGTCGGTGCTCGCGCCGGGGTCTGCGACAACGGTCTCGGAGCCCTCGGCGCCAGCATCCGCCGCGACGGCGTCGTCCGGCGAGGTCTCGGTGCCGTCCGCGCCCTGGTCGAGGTTCCGCTCGACGTTGCGCGCCACACCGATGATGCGGTCGCCCTTGTCGGGCTTGGCGAAGATGACGCCCTGGGAGGTGCGCCCGGTCGGGTTCACCTCGGTGACCGCGGACCGCACGATCTTGCCGTGCTCCATGATGACGAGCACCTCGTCGTCCTCGTCCACGACGAGCGCGCCCACGAGGTCACCACGTGCCTCGGGAAGGTTCGCGACCTTGACTCCGTAGCCGTTGCGGCCCTGCACCCGGTACTGGTCCGTCGTCAGCTCGGTCCGCTTGGCGAGGCCGCCCTCGGTCACCGTGAACAGGTACGAGCCCTCACGGACGACGTCGAGCGCGAGGAGGTCGTCCCCGTCGCGGAACCGCATGCCGGCGACGCCGGAGGTCGATCGGCCGAGCGGGCGCAACGTGTCGTCGGTGGCCGTGAACCGCAGGGACATGCCGTGCCGCGAGACGAGCACGAGGTCCTCGCTCGACTCCACGATGCGCGCCGAGACGAGCTCGTCGGACTCGCCACCCTCGTCCTCGCGCAGCTTGATCGCGATGAGACCGCCGGAACGAGGCGAGTTGTACTCGCTGAGCCGGGTCTTCTTGACCAGACCGCGCTTCGTGGCGAGCACCAGGTACTCCGCGGCCTCGTAGTCCGGCAGGTCGAGCACCTGGGCGATCGTCTCACCGGGCTGGAACGCGAGCAGGTTCGCCACGTGCTGGCCCTTGGCGTCACGACCGCCCTCGGGCAGCTCGTAGCCCTTCGCCCGGTACACGCGCCCCAGGTTGGTGAAGAACAGCAGCCAGTGGTGCGTCGTCGTGACGAAGAAGTGGTCGACGATGTCGTCCTGGCGCAGCTGGGCCCCCCGCACGCCCTTGCCGCCTCGGTGCTGTGCCCGGTAGGCGTCCGAGCGGGTGCGCTTGGCGTAGCCGCCGCGGGTGATCGTCACGACGATCTCCTCCTCGGCGATGAGGTCCTCGATCGAGACCTCGCCGTCGAAGGGCAGGATCGTGGTGCGACGCTCGTCACCGTACCGGTCGACGACGTCCTGCAGCTCCGTGCCCACGATGGAACGCTGGCGCTCGGGGTTGGCGAGGATGTCGTTGAGGTCCGTGATCTGGCGCTCGAGCTCGGCGTGCTCGTCGAGGATCTTCTGACGCTCGAGAGCAGCCAGGCGGCGCAGCTGCAGGTTGAGGATCGCCGTCGCCTGGACGTCGTCGACGCCGAGCAGCTCGACGAGGCCGCTGCGAGCCTCGTCGACCGTGGGGGAGCGCCGGATGAGTGCGATGACCTCGTCGAGCGCGTCGAGCGCCTTGAGGTAGCCGCGCAGGATGTGGATCTTCTCCTCGGCCTCGTTGAGGAGGAACCGGGTGCGGCGCACGACGACGTCGAGCTGGTGGGTGGTCCAGTGCCGGATGAAGGCGTCGAGGCTCAGCGTGCGCGGCACGCCGTCGACGAGCGCGAGCATGTTGGCGCCGAAGTTGTCCTGCAGCTGGGTGTGCTTGTAGAGGTTGTTCAGCACGACCTTGGCGACCGCGTCGCGCTTGAGCACCACGACGAGGCGCTGACCGGTGCGCCCCGAGGTCTCGTCGCGGATGTCCGCGATGCCCTGGACCCGACCGTCCTTGACGAGCTGGGCGATCTTCTCGGCGAGGTTGTCCGGGTTGACCTGGTAGGGCAGCTCGGTGACCACGAGGCAGATGCGCCCGTTGATCTCCTCGACGTTCACCACGGCACGCTGGGTGATCGAGCCCCGGCCGGTGCGATAGGCGTCCTCGATCCCACGGCGGCCCAGGATCGTGGCACCGGTGGGGAAGTCCGGGCCCTTGATCCTCGCGATGAGCGCCTCGAGCAGCTCCTCGCGGGTCGCGTCCGGGTGCTCCAGGTGCCACTTCACACCCTCGGCGACCTCGCGCAGGTTGTGCGGCGGGATGTTGGTGGCCATACCGACGGCGATGCCCGCCGAGCCGTTGACCAGCAGGTTCGGGAACCGCGACGGCAGGACCGCCGGCTCCTGGGTGCGGCCGTCGTAGTTGTCCTGGAAGTCGACCGTGTTGCGCTCGATGTCCCGCACCATCTCCATGGCGAGCGGGGCCATCCGGCACTCGGTGTACCGCGGGGCGGCGGCGGGGTCGTTGCCGGGGGAGCCGAAGTTGCCCTGGCCGGCGACGAGCGGGTAGCGCATCGACCAGTCCTGCACGAGGCGCACGAGGGCGTCGTAGATCGAGGTGTCTCCGTGCGGGTGGAACTTGCCCATCACGTCGCCGACGACGCGGCTGCACTTGGAGAAGGCCCGGTCGGGGCGGTAGCCGCCGTCGAACATCGCGTAGAGGACGCGGCGGTGCACCGGCTTGAGGCCGTCACGGACGTCCGGCAGCGCGCGCCCGACGATCACGCTCATCGCGTAGTCGAGGTACGAGCGCTGCATCTCGAGCTGCAGGTCGACCTGCTCGACGCGGTCGTGCTGCACGGCTACGGGGATGCCCTCGGGTTCGAGGGGGTTGCCCTGGGTGGGAGTGCCCGAGGGGGTCTGGTCGTCGCTCACGAGCTGCCTTTCGTCATGACACGGGTGCGGGTACCGACACGGGGGAGGCGCGGCCAGGGCGCCTCACGCTCAGATGTCGAGGAACCGCACGTCCTTGGCATTGCGCTGGATGAAGTTGCGGCGCGACTCGACGTCCTCGCCCATCAGGACCGAGAAGGTCTCGTCGGCAGCGGCAGCGTCGTCGAGCGAGACCTGCAGCAGCGTGCGGTGCTCCGGGTCCATGGTGGTGTCCCACAGCTCGGAGTAGTCCATCTCGCCAAGACCCTTGTACCGCTGGATCCCGTTGTCCTTCGGGATCCGCTTGCCGCTCGCGAGGCCCGCGGCGAGGAACGCGTCGCGCTCCTTGTCGGAGTAGACGTAGTCGTGCGGTGCGTTCGACCACTTCAGCCGGTACAACGGGGGTTGCGCCAGGTAGGCCATGCCCTGCTCGATGAGCGGACGCATGTACCGGAACAGCAGCGTCAGCAGCAGGGTGCAGATGTGCTGACCGTCGACGTCGGCATCCGCCATCAGCACGATCTTGTGATACCTCAGCTTGGAGATGTCGAAGTCCTCGCCGATGCCCGTGCCGAACGCCGTGATCAGCGCCTGGACCTCGTTGTTGCCGAGCGCGCGGTCCAGACGGGCGCGCTCCACGTTGAGGATCTTCCCGCGCAACGGCAGGATCGCCTGGTTGTGCGGGTTGCGACCGCGGACGGCCGATCCACCGGCCGAGTCGCCCTCGACGATGTAGATCTCACACTCCTCCGGCTTGTTGGACTGGCAGTCCTTGAGCTTGCCGGGCATCGAGTTCGACTCGAGCAGCCCCTTGCGGCGCGTGGCCTCACGCGCCTTGCGTGCTGCGAGACGCGCCTGGGAGGCCTGGATCGCCTTGCGGATGATGTCCCGCGCCTCGGTGGGGTGGGAGTCCAGCCAGTCGCCGAAGCGGTCGTTGACGACCGACTGGACGAAGGTCTTCGCCTCTGTGTTGCCGAGCTTCGTCTTGGTCTGCCCCTCGAACTGGGGCTCGCCGAGCTTGATGGAGATGACGGCGGTCAGCCCCTCGCGGATGTCGTCGCCCGTGAGGTTGTCGTCCTTCTCCTTGATGATGGCCTTGGCACGCGCGTACCGGTTGACGAGCGAGGTCATCGCCGCCCGGAAGCCCTCCTCGTGCGTCCCGCCCTCGGTCGTGGAGATCGTGTTGGCGAAGGTGTGCACGGACTCGGAGTAGGCCGTCGTCCACTGCATGGCGATCTCGACGCTGATCCGGCGCTCGGTGTCCTCTGCCTCGATGTCGATGACGTCGGGGTTCACGATCTCGTACTTCTTCGTCGCGTTGAGGTGGTCGACGTAGTCCTTGAGGCCGTTGTCGTACTTGTAGCTCACGACGCGCGGGGCGTCCGGGGCGACCTCGCCCGAGCCGGCGACCTCGTCCTCGACGTCGAGCGCGACGGCACGCTCGTCCGTCAGGGTGATGCGCAGGCCCTTGTTGAGGAAAGCCATCTGCTGGAACCGCGCCCGCAGCGTCTCGAAGTCGTACTCGGTGGTCTCGAAGATGGTGCCGTCCGCCCAGAACGTCTGGGTGGTGCCGGTCTCCTGCGTGGCCTCGCCCTTGCGCAGCTCGCCGACCGGCTTGCCACCGTCGGCGAAGGCCTGGAACCAGTGGAAGCCGTCGCGGCGGACCTCGGTCTCGACCTTGTAGGACAGGGCGTTGACGACGGAGATCCCCACGCCGTGCAGGCCACCGGAGACCGCGTAGCCACCGCCGCCGAACTTGCCTCCCGCGTGCAGGATCGTCATGACGACCTCGACGGTCGGGCGCTTCTCGGTGGGGTGCATCGCGACGGGGATGCCCCGACCGTTGTCGGAGACCCGCACCCCGCCGTCGGCGAGCAGAGTGACCTCGATGTGGTCGCAGTGACCGGCGAGAGCCTCGTCCACCGAGTTGTCGACCACCTCGTACACGAGGTGGTGCAGGCCGCGCTCACCGGTCGAGCCGATGTACATGCCAGGCCGTTTGCGGACCGCCTCGAGACCCTCGAGAACCGTGATGTCTCCTGCGTCGTAGCGAGCCTCGTTCGGGGTCGCGGACACGTTTTCCTCTGCCACGGGCAGCACAGCTCCTCGTCGTCATGGGTCGTGCAAGGTTCGTACCTCGGTCACGCACCGGTCGCGCGGGAGTCCTGCCGAGCATGAGTCCTGCCGACCATGAACCATGCGGCGCGAGTCATGCTGGGCGCAAACCATGCCGGGCGTGCGCGCACGACCGTGGGCACAACGTCTCCATGCTACCTGAGATGGGGCTCGATGCACGGATATCGGGCATATTCGGCACCGAGAGCGCGAGCAGGACCCATGCGTGTATCCCTGGTCACGAAGCGGGGTCGTCGCGCCAGGAGGCCGTTTTTCGGGCTCGTCAGCTCCGAGCGCCGCGTGCGGTCATCCGAAGGTGTCACGCGGACCGCGTCCCGGCACCGACCGCCGTCCGCGTCCGAAACCTGGGCCGCGAGGACCACGCACGACCAGCCGCTCGACGGCGCCCTCCCCGATCTCCCGCGAGATGGCGGCGAGGATCTGCCCCGAGAGCAGGTTGAGCTGGGTCGCCCACGCGGTCGAGTCCGTCTGCACGGTGAGCACGTGGTCCTCGAAGGCCTCAGGCCGGCAGTGCGCCGCGACCTCCTCGCCGACGATCTCGCGCCAGCGGCCGACGACGCTGCCGACGCTGAGCTGCTCCTGCCAGCCCTGAGCACGGAAGAGCGACTCGAGCGTGGAGCCCAGCAGCTGCGGGTCGCGCCCGCTCGGCCCCGCCCCCGAGCCTGACGTCGAGACCGCCCGCCGCACCGGCGCGCCCGGGCGTGCGCCACGCTGCTTGGCCGAGGCCTTGACCCGCTGCAGGAACGCGTGCCCGACCTGGTCGGGAGCGGTCAGCGGACGTGCGGGTTCGGCAGGGTCCGCTGCGGACCGCGCGTCCGAGGGTCCGCCGGCCGCCGGATTCCCAGACGACGGCGTGTCGGACGACGGCGTCTCAGACGACACGGGTCACCTCGCCGCCCATGACGTCGAACCGGGCACCGGAGAGCTCCTCCGGGACGTCGCCCGGGACCGCGGCGGTGACGAGGACCTGGCTCGCGCTCGCGACCCGGTGAGCGAGCCGCTCGCGGCGCTGCACGTCGAGCTCGGCGAACACGTCGTCGAGCACGAGCACGGGCTCGGCGTCCTGGCCCAGCGGGAACCAGTCGTCCACCGTCTGCGAGGGCGCGGGGTCAGCCCCGGCACCCTGGTCGTCGCTGGCCGCAGGACGCGCGGTGCCCTCGCCGACCGCGGCGTCCTTCGCCGGGCCGAGAGTCAGCACGTCGTAGGCCCCGAGCCGCAGCGCGAGCGCGAGCGACCAGGACTCGCCGTGGCTGGCGTACCCCTTGGCCGGCAGGCCACCGATCGTCAGGAGCAGGTCGTCGCGGTGCGGACCGACCAGGCAGACTCCTCGGTCGAGCTCCTTGGACCGGACGCGTGACATGGTCTCCAGGAGCCGTGCCTCGAGGAGCGGCTGGGACGGTACGTCGTCGAGCTCCTGGCGGCCAGGTGCGTCGTCGTCGGCGCGGTGCTGCTCGAGCGAGGGACGGTAGGCGACGACCGCCTCGCCCTGACCGGCGCTGACCTGGTCGTACGCGGTGCGGACGTACGGGGCGAGGCCTCGTACCAGCCGGTACCGGAACGCCATGATCTGTGCGCCGAGCGTCGCGAGCTTGGCGTCCCACACGTCGAGGGTGCGCAGGTCGGCGGACGCCCCGCCCCGTCGCGCACCGCCCGCCGACTTCAGCAGGGCGCTGCGTTGCCGCACGACCTTCTCGTAGTCAGAGAGCACGGACGACAGCCGGGGGGCGAGCTGCACCATGAGGCCGTCGAGGAACGAGCGCCGGGCGTCCGGGTCGCCCTTGACCAGCACGAGGTCCTCGGGGGCGAACACCACCACGTGGAGCAGACCGAGCACGTCGCGAGCCCGGGTCATGGTCCCGCGGTTGATGCGGGCGCGGTTCGCCTTGCCCGCGGTGATCTCCAGCTCGACGGTGCTCGCGCGGTCGCCGCGCACGATCCTGGTCCGCACGACGGCGCGCGCTGCGCCGGCCCGGATGAGCGCGGTGTCGCCGGCGACCCGGTGGCTGCCCAGCGTCGCCACATAGCCCACGGCCTCGACCAGGTTCGTCTTTCCCTGGCCGTTGGGACCCACCAGGGCGTTGACACCTGGTTCCAGCTCGAGGTCGACGGCCTCGTAGCAACGGAAGTCCAGCAGCGACAGGTGCGAGACGTACATGGTGCGGTACGTCGACCGTCGTCAGCTGGTGAAGCGGATGGGGACGAGCAGGTAGCGGTAGTTGGAGATCGGCTCCGACTCCGCGGACAGCTGTCCGGAGAACTCCACCGGCTTGTTCGGGTGGGTGAACCCGAGCCGGACGAAGTCCGTACCCAGAGCGCTCAGCCCGTCGAGCAGGAACTGCGGGTTGAACGCCACGGTGATGTCCTCGCCCGTGAGCGTGGCCTCGAGCACCTCGGAAGCCTGCGCGTCGTCACCCTGACCGGCGTCGAGCACGACCTGCCCCGCCGAGAAGGAGAGTCGGATCGGCGCGTTGCGCTCGGCCACGAGCGCGACGCGCTTGGTCGCGTCGATGAGCGCGCTCGTCGCCACGACGGCCTCGATGGGGGTCGACTCCGGGAACAGCCTCCGCACGTGGGGGTAGTCACCGTCGACCAGCTGCGACGTGGTCAGCCGTCCACCGGCCTCGAAGCCGATGCGGTCGACTCCCGCACCGGTCTGCAGACCGATCGTGATCTCGGAGCCACCACCCAGGGACTTGGCGGCGTCCGAGAGCGTGCGCGCACGCAGCAGGGCCGCTGTCGAGATGCCGGGGGACGCCGGCTTCCACGCGAGCTCACGCAGCGCGAGACGATAGCGGTCGGTGGCCAGGAGCGTGAGCTTGTCACCCTCGATCTCGATCCGTACGGCGGTGAGCAGGGGCAGCGTGTCGTCCTTGCTCGCGGCCACGGTCACCTGGGCGACGGCGTGCGTGAACTCCTCGGAGTCCACGGACCCGACGAGCTCGGGCATGCTCGGGAGGTTCGGGTACTCCTCGACCGGCATGGTGAGCAACGAGAAACGGCTGGCACCGCACACCAGCGTGGTCTTGGAACCCTCGACCGTCACGTCGACCGGCTTGCCGGGCAGCGCACGGGAGATCTCGGCGAGAAGACGGCCGGAGACCAGGACCGTACCGGCCTCGGACACCTCGGCCGGGACGTGGGAGCGCGCGGAGACCTCGTAGTCGAAGCTCGCGAGCCCCACGGTGCCGTCCGCCTCGGCCTGGATGAGCACGCCGGCGAGCACCGGGGCCGGCGGCCGGACGGGCAACGTCCGTGCGGTCCAGGTGACAGCCTCAGCCAGAACATCACGTTCGACCCGGAACTTCATCGCTCACCTTTCGTAGTCAACGCGCTCACCCTACGCGAGGTTCGCGGAGTGTGGCGAGACCGGAACTTGTCATCTCCGGGCCCGTCTCCGGCGCAGGGTCGCTCCAGGTCCGGGCAGCTCGTCCGTCCGGAGCGTCGTCAGATGACGGTGTGCACAACCTGAGCCCTAGAACATGGTTCGTCGTCGTCATCGCGGTTGTGGAACATGTGGAAAACACCTGTGCGGCCAGGTCGGAGCCCGAAGCTGCGTGTGGACACGGGGTGGAGGGGACTGCGGAGAAACTACGCACCTGTGTGCACGACGGTCTCGGGCTCCGGCGGTCCCCACCGTGGGACGTCCGCGCGTCCCCAGGTTTTGTGTCGTGATCCACGGTCGTCCACAGGCTCGTCCACAACTGTGAACATTCGTCCTACGCAAGTGTCCGGCGACCGTCGAGAGTCAGGTCTCGTCCGGCGGTCGACAGGATCAGAGTCGTTGCTGCTGCTTGATCCGGGCCGTCAGCTCGGTCACCTGGTTGTAGGTGGACCGACGCTCTGCCATCTGCTCGGCGATCTTCTTGTTGGCGTGCATCACCGTCGTGTGGTCGCGGCCGCCGAACTCCTGACCGATCTTCGGCAGCGACATCTCGGTGAGCTCACGGCACAGGTACATGGCGATCTGCCGGGCGGTGACCAGGGTGCGTGAACGGGACTGCCCGCACAGGTCGTCGATCGAGAGGCTGAAGTACTGCGCGGTCTGGGCGATGATCGTGCTCGCCGTGATCCGGGTGTCGGCGTCGTCCGTGATGAGGTCCTTGAGGACGATCTCCGCCAGCGAGAGGTCGACGCTCTGTCGGTTGAGGTTGGCGAACGCCGTCACGCGGATCAGCGCGCCCTCGAGCTCACGGATGTTCGAGGAGATCTTCGAGGCGATGTAGGACAGCACGTCGTCCGGGGCGGCGAGGCGCTCCGCGCTCGCCTTCTTGCGGAGGATCGCGATGCGGGTCTCGAGGTCCGGCGGCTGCACGTCGGTGAGCAGGCCCCACTCGAAGCGCGACCGCAGCCGGTCCTCGAAGCCGTCCAGCTGCTTGGGCGGCAGGTCGGAGGTGATGACCACCTGCTTGTTGGAGTTGTGCAGCGTGTTGAAGGTGTGGAAGAACTCCTCGATCGTCTGTTCCTTGCCCTGCAGGAACTGGATGTCGTCGATGAGGAGGATGTCGACGTCGCGGTAGCGCTTCTGGAAGGCTCCGGCCCTGCCCTCCGAGATGGAGTTGATGAAGTCGTTGGTGAACTCCTCGGAGTTCACGTAGCGCACGCGGGTGCCCGGGTAGAGGTTCGCGGCATAGTGCCCGATCGCATGGAGCAGGTGGGTCTTTCCGAGACCGGAGTCCCCGTAGATGAACAGGGGGTTGTAGGCCTTGGCGGGGGACTCGGCCACGGCCACGGCCGCCGCGTGGGCGAAGCGGTTCGAGGCGCCGATGACGAAGGTGTCGAAGATGTACTTGGGGTTGAGCCGGGCCGTCTCCGCGGGCGTCTGCTCCGAGCCGCGGCGCGGCGCGAAGGGTGCGACGGGCCCGGCCGTGCGGTCGCCCACCGAGCCGTCGGTGTGCTCGTCGATCTCGTCCTGAGCCCGCGTCCGGTCGAGGTGCTGCTCCGTCCGTGCGGTCGTCGTGGGGACGTCGACCGCGGGGGCCGACGGTCTGGTGACGTCGTCGTCGCCGAGCTGGAGGTCCACCGTGACCGCGAAGCGGGACTCGCGCCCCAGGGCGACGCTCAGCGCGTTGTCGAGCTCGCCCCGGACGCGGTTCTCGAGAAAGTCGCGGGTGCTGTCGTTCCCGACCGCCACGATGAGCGTGCCGTCAAGGAAGCCGAGGGGCTTGGCGAGCCGGACGTAGGCCATCTGACGCGGGGTGATGTCCTGGTCGGTCTCCAGGTGCGCGATCGCGTCGCGCCAGGCGGCGGCACCGTCCAGAGGATCCACGAAGACGTCCTTTCACATGCATGGCCCGACCCGGGCGCTCGGGGTGTCGTGCGCGTCCGGTTGCGGATGAAGGTGCGGTCAAGGGTTGTGGACAACCAACGATCGCGCGTCCGACGACCACCGGGACAGTCTGCCATCTCGGGCGTTGGTCCACATAGTTTTCCACAACTGTGGGCGACCGATCACCCTTGTCATCACGGGTTTCTGCTCGTGGCACACGCGTTCGGCGGCTCATGAGCTCATGCACATCCCACGCCTTGCCCTCCACGGCCGGCCCGGTTGTCCACAGTGCGCCTGTGGGTACCGGTGGATAACGTGGTGGCGATCGCCGGCGCGGTGGGTGGGCAAGACCCGTAAGTTGACTCAGGAACCGCGTCATCGTAGGCTTCTGTGGTTCGTATGATGCTTGAGCGCGCTTGACGCGGCCGCCTGTAGGCCCGCTGGTCAGACCGTGCATGAGCTGTCGTGCAGGCCGCGGTGCACGGGCCACCTGTCCAGGTGGGTCGGGCACGGGTGGTCGGGCACGAAGACCGAGCACACCTTTGACCTGCAGGCACGCTCGTGCCTGTTCCTGCTGAATGTAGTGGAGTACCTCGTGAGCAAGCGGACCTTCCAGCCGAACAACCGGCGTCGCGCGAAGACCCACGGCTTCCGGCTGCGTATGCGTACGCGCGCCGGTCGCGCCATCCTTGCTGCCCGCCGCCGCAAGGGCCGCGCCGAACTGTCCGCCTGAGACGCCAGTGCTCCCCTCGGAGCACCGGCTCCGCCGCTCGGCCGACTTCGGTCGGGCAGTGCGGGCAGGTCGACGTGCCGGACGATCGACCGTGGTGGCGCACGTCGCTGTGGATGCCCACAGCGGTGCGCCCGCCATGGTCGGTTTTGTCGTATCTAAGGCCGTCGGCGTGGCCGTCGTGCGCAACCTCGTGAAGAGACGTCTGCGCGGTATCGTCCGCGAGGAGCTCTCGACGCTTCCGCCGGGCAGCCTCGTGGTGCTGCGTGCGCTCCCTGCCGCTGCCGACGTGACGTACGACCACCTGCGCAAGGATGCCCTGGGTTGTCTGCGACGCGCGGTCGCGCTGGCCGTCGCATGAGCGCCTCGACCGCCCACCCGGCCCCACGGCACCACGCTCGTCCGAGCGGCTCCGCCGTCCTGCTCCGGCTCCTGCACGTCTACCGCTCACGCATCTCCCCGCTCTTCGGGCCACGGTGCCGCTACTACCCGACGTGCTCGGCCTACGCCGTGAACGCGGTCACCGAGCACGGTGCCCTGCGCGGTACGGTCCTCGCGGCCTGGCGGCTCCTGCGTTGCAACCCCCTGAGCAGCGGGGGTGTCGACGACGTCCCCGAGCGCTTCGCGCTGCACCTGCACGCCCACGATCGTTGGCCCAGCCCTGGCGACGAACAGCACCCCGACCAGCGCGTCGCCGCGCCGAAGGAGTAGTTCCGCATGGAGAAGATCCTCTACCCGCTCGAGTGGCTCGTCGCCTGGTTGATGTACCTGTGGCACGGGTTGCTCACCACCGTCGGTCTGCCGGAGGGTGCCGGCTCGGCGTGGGTGCTGTCGATCGTGGGCCTGACGGTCACGATCCGGGTGATCCTGATCCCGTTGTTCGTGCGTCAGATCCACGCCTCGCGGGGGATGCAGCTCGTGCAGCCCGAGATCAAGGCGATCCAGGCGAAGTACAAGAACAAGAAGGACCAGGCGTCCCGCGAGGCGATGTCCCGCGAGACGATGGCCGCGTACAAGAAGCACGGCACCAACCCCTTCGCCTCCTGCATGCCGCTGCTGCTGCAGGCACCGATCTTCTTCGCGCTGTTCCGGGTCCTGAACAACCTCAAGGCGATCTCGGAGGGCAAGCACGACCCGATCGGTCCGATCTCGCAGCTCGTGGCGCACGATGTCGAGCAGTCCAGGCTGTTCGGCGCGGCGCTCTCCGACAGCTTCGTGCGATCGACCGAGACGAACGTGAAGATCGTCGTCGTCATCCTGATCCTCGCGATGGCGACCACCCAGTTCCTGACGCAGCGCCAGCTGACGATGAAGAACATGCCGCCGTCTGCTCTCGAGGGACCGATGGCGCAGACGCAGAAGCTGATGATGTACGGGATGCCCGTCATCATGGCGATCTCGGGCGTGAACTTCCCGGTCGGCGTCCTCATCTACTGGACCGTGACCAACCTGTGGTCGTCCGGCCAGCAGTTCTACACGATCAGACGGATCCCGACCCCTGGTTCCGAGGCCGAGCGACGACGCAACGAGCGGCAGAGCGCGAAGGCCGCCGCCAAGGGGATCGTGCTCGACTCGCAGACCCCGAAGGTGATCGAGAGACCGACTGGACAGCGCGAGCAGCCGAAGCGCAAGAACCGGCAGAAGCCCAAGCGCTGATCGCGCCCACCACGACTGACACCCGTCATCGCGCGGTAGTGCGCGGTTGAGGGCCGTGAGGCCCGAGAGAGGAGAACGCCATGTCTCGCAACGAAGCCGAGGCCACCAGCACGGAAGAGAAGAAGGCACCGAGCAGGCTCGAGGAGGAGGGCGAGATCGCTGCCGACTACCTCGAGGAGTTTCTCGACATCGCCGACCTCGACGGTGACATCGACATCGACGTCGAGCACGGCCGCGCAGCGGTCGCCATCGTCGCCGACGAGCCTGACGAGCTCTCCGACCTCGTCGGGCGTCAGGGGGAGGTGCTCGACGCGCTCCAGGACCTGACGCGGCTCGCGGTGCAGGCTCGTACGGGGGACCGCAGCAGGCTCATGCTCGATGTCGCCGGGTACCGTGCGGCCCGTCGTGAGGAGCTCACGGCGTCGACGCAGGAGGCCGTGGCGAAGGTGAAGGCCGAGGGCGTCGCGGTCGCGCTGCCCCCGCTCAACGCGTTCGAGCGCAAGGTCGTGCACGACGTCGCCGCCGCCGCAGGGCTGACGAGCGAGTCGCACGGCACCGACCCTGACCGTTACGTGGAGATCCTTCCCGCGTGAGCCGTCGCCGTTTCACGTGAAACGCAGGCGAGCTCGCGGAGGGCTGCGGGGATCGTCGGGGACACCCGCAGCACGGCCGACGAAGGACGACGAGAGGTAACAGCCGATGGTTGACGACGCCCAGGCGGTCGAGGCGGAGCCGGGCAGCGAGCAGGTGGCGTCCGGCGAGCCCGCCCGCGCACAGCTTGAGGCCTATTTCGGGGCCTCCTTCGAGAAGGTCTCCGCGTTCCACGCGATGCTCGCCGAGCACGGTGAAGAACGGGGCCTCATCGGGCCGCGCGAGCTCGGCCGGTTGTGGAACCGTCACATCCTCAACTCCGCAGCGGTGGTGCGGTACCTGCCGGCCCGGGGGACGATCGTCGACGTGGGATCCGGGGCCGGACTCCCGGGCATCGTGATCGCTGCGATGCTCCCGGACGCCGAGGTCGTGCTGATCGAGCCCATGGAACGACGATGTGCCTGGCTCGACGAGGTGGTGGAGACCGTCGGCCTTCCGAACGTGACGGTGCGCCGCGGTCGTGCGGACGAGTACGCCGGTGCGATCGAGGCAGACGCGGTGACGTCGCGTGCCGTCGCCTCGCTCAGCAAGCTGGTGCGCTGGTCCTTCCCGCTGGTGGCGGTCGGTGGAGAGCTGGTCGTGCTCAAGGGGCGCAACGTGCGCGACGAGATCGAGCCTGCGCGCAAGGCCCTGCGTTCTTTCGGTGCCTCGGAGCCCGAGATCGTCGAGGCGACGACCATCGACGGCACCGAGTCGACGACGGTGCTGCGATCACGTCGCGGACGATGAGCCGAGCCGAGCGCGGCCCGCGTGTCAGAACTGCCCGGTAGGGTAGGGGAGGCGTTCACGGGACCAGGTGCACGGGCCTTTACGTGACGCCGTCGTCGCACAGGTGAGCGCGCCCCCTGCGGTCTGTGAGCGTGCGGCAGGCCGGCTCGGGATCTTGTCTGGGGCGACGAGCATGTCCGGTGGGCCCAGTCCCATATCAAGGATGTATCAGGAGGCGATCGTGTCGGAGACGACCAGGCAGCAGGGTGCGTCCTCGCTCGACGTTTCACGTGAAACGGAGTCGAGCGCGGAGGCGCTGCTGGGCAGCGCCGCGTCAGCGGACGAGTCCACCCCGCTCGCTGCCGAGGTGCTCGAGAACGTACGTCGTCGTATCGCGCTCGAGACAGCGCAGTTCCCGAAGCCGTCGCGCACCCGGATCGTGACCGTCGCCAACCAGAAGGGCGGCGTCGGCAAGACGACCAGCACGGTGAACCTGGCTGCGGCTCTCGCGCACGGCGGGCTGAATGTCCTCGTCATCGACGCCGACCCCCAGGGGAACGCGTCCACGGCTCTCGGGGTCGACCACCGGTCCGGGACCCCGTCCATCTACGAGGTCCTTGTCGAGGATCTCCCGATCGCCGAGGCGATCCAGACGAACCCCGAGTTCCCCGCGCTGCTCTGTGTACCCGCGACCCTCGACCTCTCGGGCGCCGAGATCGAGCTGGTGAACCTTGTTTCACGTGAAACACGCCTCCGTAGAGCGCTGCACCGTTACCTGGAGCACCGTCGCGAGACCGGCGACCCCGACCTCGACTACGTGCTCGTCGACTGCCCGCCGTCGCTCGGGCTGCTGACCGTCAACGCCTTCACCGCCGGTGACGAGGTGCTCATCCCCATCCAGTGCGAGTACTACGCGTTGGAGGGCCTGAGCCAGCTCATCCGCACCGTCGAGCTCATCCGTTCCCACCTCAATCCCACTCTGCGCCTGTCGACGATCCTGCTCACGATGTACGACGCGCGGACCAATCTTGCGCGGCAGGTGGCGAACGAGGTGCGCGAGCACTTCCCGGCCCAGACCCTCGAGACGACCATCCCCCGCTCGGTACGGATCTCCGAGGCACCGAGCTATGGACAGACTGTCATCTCGTACGAGCCGACCTCGAGCGGTGCCCTGGCCTATCGCGAGGCCGCCCGTGAGCTCAACATGCGCGCGAGCGCGGAAGGTGGTGCCGAGTGAGTGAGAAGCGACGCGGTCTTGGGCGTGGTCTGGGAGCGCTGATCCCGTCCTCGTCCAGCGGGGCGCGACCGGCCGACGTGTTTTTCGGCGAATCTGGGAGCGACGTTTCACGTGAAACGGCCGCGACAGCGGCCGACTCGAAGGATGCTGCCGCTACCGCTGCGTCGGTAGCGGACGCCGCCGAGGCGGCGGGGGAGGGCCTCCATGCGCGCTCTGAAGCGACGGGCGCGGTCACCGCGACAGGCGCCGCCTCCGCTGGCGCTGACGCGGCGCAGGCACCCGCCACCCCGTCCGCCGAAGGCACCACGGTGGAGACCTCGGACCCCCTTACCGAGGATGGCCTGCTGCCGGTCCCCGGAGCGGAGTTCCGGGAGATCGAGCCGTCTCGTATCCACCCCAACTCCCAGCAACCACGCACCGTGTTCGACGAGGACGACCTCGCCGAGCTGGTCGGGTCGATCCGCGAGATCGGGGTGCTCCAACCGATCGTCGTGCGTCCCTCGCGAGAACGCCCCGGCGACTTCGAGCTGATCATGGGTGAGCGCCGCTGGCGGGCGTCCCAGGAGGCCGGTCTCGAACGCGTGCCCGCGATCATCCGGGAGACGGACGATGGCGACCTGTTGCGCGACGCGCTGCTCGAGAACCTGCACCGCAGCGCGCTCAATCCTCTCGAGGAGGCAGCGGCCTACCGCCAGCTGCTCGACGACTTCGGTTGCACCCAGGAGGAGCTCGCCACCCGTATCTCGCGCAGTCGCCCGCAGATCTCCAACACGCTGCGGCTGCTGAAGCTCCCGCCGCTCGTGCAGCGACGCGTCGCTGCGGGTGTGCTCAGCGCGGGCCACGCACGTGCTCTGCTGCGCCTCGAGGATCCGGCGGCGATGGAACGGCTCGCTCAGCGCATCGTCGCAGAGGGGCTGTCGGTGCGCGCCACGGAGGAGATCGTGGCGCTGGGTGGTGTCGCACCAGAGGAGGAGCCCAAGCCCCGCGCGCCGCGTCCCGGACAGCGCATCGAGGCCGTGGACGACCTGGCGGGGAGACTCTCCGACAGGTTCGAGACACGCGTGAAGATCGCCCTGGGCAAGCGCAAGGGAAGGGTGACCGTCGAGTTCGCCTCGGTCGAGGACCTCAACCGGATCCTCGCGGTGATGGCGCCGCAGGAACGCGGGCTGCTCACCTGAGGCCGGGCTGCGGCGCGCTGTGTCAGCCGCGTCGTGCCGCACGACGAACGAGGGCCGATCGGGATGTCTCCCGATCGGCCCTCGTTCGCATGGGAGATGTGTCAGCCGGCCGCGAGCACGGCTTCCACGTGGTCGACGAGGTCCCGCTTGGGGCGTGCACCGTGGATGGTCTCCTGCAGCTCACCGTCACGCAGCACCAGGAGCGTGGGGATCGCCGTGATCCCGTAGCGCGCCGTGCTGGCGGGGTTGTCGTCCGCGTCGAGCTTCGCGAAGGTCACACGACCGCTGTACTCACGGGCGAGCTCGTCGATGATCGGGGCGATCTGCAGACAGGGTCCGCACCAGTCGGCCCAGACGTCGACGATCACGGGTCCCTCGGCCTTCAGGACGACGTCCTCGAAGTTCGCGTCGGTGGCGGTGACGGTGTGCTCGGACATTGCTTCTCCTTCGTTCTGCGTGGGCGCGAGACGCCTCAGAGGGACGCGAGGAAGGCCTGGGCGTCCAGGGCGGCGGAGCAACCGGCCCCGGCGGCGGTGATGGCCTGGCGGTACACGTGGTCGACGACGTCGCCGGCTGCGAACACACCCTCCAGGTTGGTGCGGGTGGACCGGCCCTCCACGAGGATGTAGCCGTTCTCGTCGAGGTCGACCTGGCCGCGCACGAGGTCGGTGCGGGGCTCGTGCCCGATGGCCACGAACAGTCCGGAGACCTCCAGCTCGCGGGTCTGCCCGGTGACCGTGTCGCGCAGCACGAGACCGGTGACTTGCTCGTTGCCCTGGATGTCGAGGACCTCGGAGTTCCAGGCGAAGTCGAGCTTGGGGTCAGCGGCGGCGCGGTCGGCCATGATCTTCGAGGCGCGCAGGGAGTCACGACGATGGATCATCGTCACCGACGAGCCGAAGCGCGTGAGGAAGGTCGCCTCCTCGACCGCGGAGTCACCGCCCCCGACGACGGCGATCGGCTTGTCGCGGAAGAAGAACCCGTCGCAGGTGGCGCACCACGACACACCGCGCCCGGAGAGCCGCTTCTCGTTGTCGAGACCGAGCTCGCGGTAGGCGGAACCCAGGGCCAGGATCACGGCGCGGGCACGATAGGTCTCGCCGCCGCCGGTCTCGACGGTCTTGACGGGCCCGGTCAGGTCGACGCTCGTTGCGTCGTCCCACTCGATCGTCGCCCCGAACTTCTCCGCCTGCTTCTGGAGGTTCTCCATGAGCTCGGGACCCATGATGCCGTCGGGAAAGCCTGGGAAGTTCTCGACCTCGGTCGTGTTCATGAGCGCGCCGCCGGCGGTCACCGACCCCGCGAGCACGAGCGGGGCGAGGCCTGCGCGCGCGGCGTAGATCGCCGCGGTGTAGCCGGTGGGGCCGGAGCCGATGATGATCAGGTCGTGCGTGGTGCCGTTGCTCATGACTGTCCTTCTCGTGGGGGCGCTAGCCGCTTCAACGCGGGGTCGTCGATCATTGTTCCGCCTGGGGGGTCGGTCAGGTCCGTGGACGCTGGTCGGTCGAGGTCAGGACAGGGAGACCTCGGAGACGCGCACGACGTAGTTGCCGTCCTCGTCCTTGGGGAGCTCGGTGATCCAGATGACGACGTGGTCGGTGACCACCGGCTTGTCCAGCGTGAGCGAGAAGTCTCCGTCGAAGGAGCCTGAGGCCAGGAGGGTGCCTCCGGTCGGGTCGTCGGCGGTCGTGTCCCGGATCTGCACCTTGCCTCCGGTGCTCCCGGTCGTCAGGTAGATCTTCGAGACGAGCGTGGGCTCTTCGAGGGTGAGAGCGAGGCCGATGCCGCGCTTGTTGATGCCCCCGAAGTTCGCCGACTGGTAGGTGCGCGTCATCCAGAACGTCTGCAGGTCACCGTCGAAGGCGTTGTCCACCATCTCCGGGTGCTCGTTGTCGTCGCCGTCCGGGTCGAGCTGCGTGCCCGAGTCGATGACCGGCGGGTCGTAGGTTGCGGTCGGGGCGCTGCTCGCGTCCGCGGAGGCGCTGGGTCCCGTGGTCGCCGCTGCGGTGGCGCGGGGCGACTGCGACGAGGTCGTGATGATCGGGCCCAGGCCGTGGGTCAGCGAGGTGAACGCCCACAGCGTCGCCCACCCCAGGGCGGCGATGGTCACGACCAGGACGACAGGCGTGGGGTTGAAGCCGAATCGCTTGGCGCGCTGCTTGACGTCGCGCAGGTCCGACGCGACCGCTTGGGTCGTGGGGTGCTGGACGACGGACTGGAAGGCTCCGGCGGGGCCACCGGTCGGCGGGGACCCGACGGGAGCCGCCGCGGGCGTCCGAGCCGGAGCCGCTGACGTTGCTGGGGGGACGGGAGCAGGCGTGCGAGGAGCGGGTGGGATCGGAGGCATCGGGGCAGCGCCGCCAGCGGCCACCGTCCCGGCTCCGGCAGCCCCGGCTGCCCCGACCGCGGGCGGGAACGACGGCGGCATCACGTTCGCTCCGGCGCTGCTGGCCGCCGCGCTGCCGGCGGCTGCGGCGGTACCTGCCGCAGCGGTGCCCGCGGCCGCGGCAGCGCCCGTCCACCGGTGCACACGAGGCTGGGACGCGGGCGGCGGGGTGCCGGGGGCGGATCCTCCGATGCCGCGAGAGGTCGTGCCCTTGACCGACGTGCGCTGCACCTTGCCGGCGCCGGCGCCGGCGGCCGCGGTGGTCTCGCGAGCCGGCGAGCCCTGGCTCGACGACGCGGTGAGCGCCGAGGCGAGATCCTCCGTGCGCCACGGTGTGACGGCGTTGGCCAGCTCCTGCGGGTGCCGAGGTCCGGTGTGCTCGATGAGCGCCGTCGTGATGATCGTGTCCAGGTCCGCGGGAACCTCCCGCACGGCGGAGGCGGGAACCACCGGGTCGCTGACCGGGCTGCCGGTCACCGCAAAGTAGAGAACCTCTACGAGACCTTGAGTATCACGACGGTCGGCGGTGTCCGGGCTGCTGTCCGCGCCGGCGAGCGTGCCCGCGAACCCGAGGCCGAAGAGCTGGGGACCGTCCTTGCCCACGAAGACCGCGCCGGGGCCGACGGCACCATGGTGCACACCCCGCCGACGCGCACGGTCGATGGCCGTCGCGAGCGGTCCGACCACCGCGCGCGCCGCGCCACCCGTGAGTGGCCCCCGGCCGACGACCGAGGTGAGCGGCTCGCCCGTGGGCGCGTCGGTGACGATGTAGGGGAGGGGGCCGTCCTCGCCCACGTCGAGGACCTTGACCAGCTCCGGCTCGTTGACCAGCGCGCCCCTCCGAGCGGCGTCGAGGACCGTGGCGACGTCGTCGGTCTCGGGCACGACGACGAGCACCTCGCGGTCGAGGATCTCGTCGTGGGCGCGGAACACGCGTGCCCCGGTGAGGAGGCCGGGGACCTCGTCGCGCCGCAGGTAACGGTCGGCGATCGTCTCGGGTACGCCCAAGCTCTCCACGGTCGTCAGTCCTCCTGCGTCGGTCGCAACCCGGGTCCGGGCATCCGCACCATCGTACGTGCCAGCACTGGGCAGGAGCCCAGGATCGTCGGGTCGTCAGCCGCGGCGTACGAGGCGCGCCGCCCGTCTCGCGAACGGCGCCACGAGGTCGCCCGCCTCGCGCACGCGCATCATCCGCAGGCACACGGCGTAGACGACGACCATCGCGCCGCCCGCCAGCGCGCACACCACCAGCGCGTGCCCCCAGGACGACGTCGAGGCGAAGCCCAGGGCCCGCACCACGAACCAGCCGACCCCCGCGGCGACGACGGCGCCGATCGTCGTGCGGACGTACAGGCGCGCGACCCGTAGGCCGTCGAGGCCGTGGACGAGGCGGCTGAGCCCCCGCGCCCGCCCCGCGACGATGACGACGTTCGACAGGGCGATGGCCGCACCGATGCCCGCGACCCAGTACTGGCCGGGCAGCAGGAGGGAGCCGAGCCACGAGGCGAGGATCAGGATCGCGCAGCCCGGCAGCTCCATGAGGAAGACCGTGCGCCCGTCCTCGAAGGCGAAGTAGACCCACTTCATGAGCACCATCGCGCCCAGGGGGATGAGTCCGAAGGCCATCGTCTGGAGCGCGGGGACCGTGGCGGTGATCTCGTCGGCGTCCATGGAGGGCACCGTCGCCTTGAGGAGCGGACCGGCGAGGACGACCAGCGCGCTGGTCGCGATGACCGTGAAGACGCCCACCACCCGCAGACCCGCCGACAGGTGCGCGCGCACCGTGCCGTAGTCACGTTCCGCCGCCGCCTTGCTCATCCCGGTGAACAGCGCGGTCGCCACCGAGACCGTGACGAGCGAGTGGGGGAGCAGGTAGAGCAGCTGGGCCTGGGTGTAGGCGCTGTTGGAGGCGATGGCGCGCAGCGATCCCGTGAAGCCGTGGTCCACGGCAGCCTGCGGCGCGGCCGTGGCGATGCGGGTGGTCCACCACACGCCGATCTGGTTGACGAGCGTCGCGAGGATGATCCAGAGGCTCACCACGCCGGCGGTGCGCAGGCCGATGCCCCGTACACCGAACCGCAGGTGCCACCGGAACCCGGCCCTGCGCAGCGGGACGAACAGGACGACGGCCTGCGAGACCACGCCCACCGTGGCGATGGCCCCGATCCAGACCGTCTTGGTGGTCGTCCAGGCGGCGAGGTCGGCGGCGCCGCCGTCGGTGGCGACGCGGCCGTAGACGACGATGAAGGCCGCGAAGCCGACGATCGAGATGATGTTGTTGAGGACCGGGGACCACATGTAGGGCCCGAACTGGCTGCGAGCGTTGAGCACCTGCCCCAGGATCGCGTAGAGCCCGTAGAAGAACAGCTGGGGGATGCACCAGTAGGCGAACGCGACGGCGAGGGACACCTGTGCCGGCGTCCAGCTCGAGTCGAGGTAGATCTTCACCAGCGCCGGCGCCGCGAGGGTGCAGGCGAGCGTGGCGACGAGGACGACGGCCATGGCCGCGGTGAGCAGCTTGTCCAGGTACTCCTGGGCGTTCTCGGTGCGCATCGCTCGCACGATCTGCGGGACCAGGACGGCGTTGATCAGTCCGCTGGCGAGCAGGGCGAACAGGATGTTGGGGATCTTGTTGGCGATGTCGAAGGCGTTGGCGATGGGCCCGGTGGCTCCGAGGGCCGCGACGAGCAGGACGTTGCGGACCATGCCCAGG
>Ga0182744_1001223_pt1 | contig 22837 bp, 18 predicted proteins | sample eDN3rd30CKraftMG_FD_128525 | JGI IMG/M metagenome (GOLD analysis project Ga0182744, IMG submission 128525) | Enriched Miracle-Growth compost microbial communities from Emeryville, California, USA - eDNA 3rd pass 30_C Kraft MG (version 2) (version 2) ...
CACGGCGGTTATCGACAGGCCATAGCCATACGACAGCGTGGCGGTCTCCGCCGGCCGCCAGCGCGGGTAGGCCGGCAGGTTGCCGACGCGCTCGCCGGGGAAGCCCAGGCCGGTGTACTGGCCGAGGCCAACCCGCTGCATCACGTCGTGGATGGCCTGGCCGCCGATGTCGAAAGCCACCTTGCTCATGCCGACGTTGCTGGAGTTGATGAGGATGCCGGTGAGGTCGAGTATGCGGCCCTCGCTGCGGGTCACGTCGCGAATCGTGTAGTGGCCGATGCGCAGGCTGCCCGGCCATACCTCGACCTGATCGGAGGGCTGCCAGCGGCCGCTTTCCAGCGCGGCGCACATGGAGATCGGCTTGACGGTGGAGCCCGGTTCGAAGACGTCGGTCAGCGCGCGGTTGCGGATGGCCGCGGGGTCCAGGCCCTGGCGGTTGTTCGGGTTGAAGGTGGGCTGGTTGGCCATGGCCAGCAGTTCACCGGTACGCACGTCGATCATCACCAGGCTGCCGGCTTTGGCGCCGAACTGGTCCAGCGCCCGTTTCAGTTCGCGGTTGGCGAGGTACTGCAGGCGCAGGTCCAGCGACAACGCCAGCTCCTTGCCGGGCTTGGCGTTGCGCACGACGTGGAGGTTCTTCACCACGCGGCCGTACAGGTCCTTGAGCACCAGGCGCCGGCCGGGCACGCCGGACAGCCAGCTGTCGAAGGCGTATTCCACGCCTTCCTGGCCGTGGCCGTCGATATCGGTGAAGCCGACCACCTGGGACGTGGTGTCGCTGGCGGGGTAGAAGCGCCGGTACTCTTCCCGCGCATAGACGCCCGGCACCTTGCGCGCCAGGATGGCCTGCCCGACCACTGGCGGCAGGCCCCGCTCCAGGTAGAAGAATTCGCGCTCACGGTTGGCCTGCAGGCGCGCCGCGAATGCCGCGGGCGTCTGGCCCAGGGCGCTGGCGAGCTCCGCCCAGCGCCCGGGGGCCGCGGCCAGCTCCTTGCCGTTGGCCCAGAGGGTGAGCATCGGCGTGCTCACCGCCAGGGGCGCTCCCCGGCGGTCGGTGATCTCGCCGCGATGGGCGGGGATCTTCAGGTAGCGCAGGCTGCGCGCGTCGCCATGGGCTTGCAGGAACGGCCGCTGATGCAGCTGCAGTTCGAGCAGGCGCCAGCAGAGCACCGCCGAAAGCAGGCCGAAGAGCAGGATGACCAGGCGCAGTCGCCAGGGGTGATGGAGGCTTGGCGGCAGGTTCATGGAGCGATGCTGTTCGGACGTTTCATGGGGTGGCTGTCGACCTGGGGTGAGGGTGGCAGGATGGAATCTACCACGTCATCCCGTCCGCTTTGGTCGGATGCCCATGCAGGTGGGCATGATGTAGCCGACGAAGGCTGTGGCGATGCAGGTCGGCGAGATGACGTCGATGCCGAGGCGGAAGCGCCCCGGGCAGTGCACGCCCGGCGCCACCCAGAAGACGATGTGCGGGTCCCGGAGTGTTGGCCGGGCGCCAAGCGATTTGGGGCGATGCGTTGAATCCTGAGCGCAGAAGAGCAAGAAATGTCCGACGTTTACCTCGACTATGGCCACGAAGGAGCGCTGGGTTTTGATCGCGAGGGACAACCCGGGCAGGCTATTTCGGTATTTCCATCAAGAGTCTGGTCGACGTTGCCCATGAAGAAGCCGGGCGGTTGGAAAAAGGCGGGGAGGGGCGCCAGGTACTTCCACCCGGGAGTGGTTCGATCGTTTGGGATGATGGTCGAGCTCCCGTCTTTCAGTAGGCCGCAGCGGGCAGTCGGCCGCAGCGAGTTCTGCATTTTCTGCATATCTGGTTTAGACCCCGTCGCCTAGCTGCCCCGGACGGCCCGTCCATACACTCCGGCCCAACGCAACCGGAGAGTGGTCATGGACACGGCGGTATCCGACAACAACAGTCCCGAACTTTCGACACCCTTCCTCCGCGACACCGACGTCGCGGTTCTGGCCGACTGGGCGAAGGCTGTCGCCGCCCTGGCCGATGCCTATTCGCGGCCGATCACCCCGGCCATGGTGCCGGCGCGCCTGATGGCCCGTGGCGACGGCTTCTGGCTGCGCGGCATGTGCGCCGTGTCGCCGTCGGGCGAATACTTCGGCAGCAAGCAGATCGCCGCTTCGCCGAAGATCCGCCGCGCCAGCTACCTGATCTCGCTGTTCGACCAGCGCACCATGGAACTGGCGGCGCTGGTCGACGGGCGCCGCATCACCGACATCCGCACCGCCGCCACCGCCATAGTCGCGGCCAACGCGATCAACCCCGAGGGCGCCCTGCGCGTCGGCGTGATCGGTTCCGGCACCGTGGCGCAAAGCATGCTCACCGCGCTGCTGGCCGTGCGCGAGGTCTCCCTGGCGCGGGTCTACAGCCCGACGCCCGCCAGCCGCGAAAAATTCGCCGGGCTGTTCCGGGCTTCCCATGGCCTGCACGTCGAGACCGCCGGCAATCCGCCGGCCGCCATCGATGGCGTCGACCTGGTGATCTGCGCCGCCCGCAGCCGCGACGAGTCCCCTGTGCTGCTGGGCGAGTGGCTGCAGCCGGGCATGGTGGTGCTGTCGATCGGTTCGACCCTGCCCGAGCAGCGCGAAGTGGACGTCAGCGCCATGGCTCGCGCCGACCTGATCGTCGCCGACATGCCCGAGGAAGTCCTCCACGAGACCGGCGATGCGCTGGTCGCCACCCGCGAGGGCGTGGACCTGGCGGGCAAGACCGTCGGTCTGGCCGAAGTCATGTCCGGCGCCGTCAAGGCCCGCCGGTCCCCTGACGACATCGTCATCTACAAGTCGGTCGGCACCGCCCTGCAGGACGTGGTCACCGCCGAGATGCTGCTGCGCGAGGCCCTGGCCAGCGGGCAGTACCAACGCCTTCCCACCGGCATCGTGACCATCGATCGCTGAAAGCCCCACACCCGGAGAACAACAAGATGGCCAACTACCAACGCAACGACGCCCGTGCCTGGGCCAGCGAAATGCTGGTCGGCTGCTCGGGAGTCACCATCCCCAGCTACAGCGCCGACCTCAAGCGCCTGAACGAGCGCGGCATACGCCACGACATCGAGAAGATCATCGGCCTGGGTTACACCTACACATTGCTGTGCACCGAGGTGGCCATCACCGCGGAAGAGAACGCGCAGTTCACCGCCTGGGCGAAGGACACCGCCGGCGACAAGCTCGGGCTGTTCTTCCACGCCGGCTTTGGCACCCTGGCAGAGAACATCGAGGCGGTGAAGCTGGCCGAGAAGGCCGGCGCCGATATCGCCCTGCTGTCCTACCCGTCGAACTTCTGGCCGACCAGCGAGCAGGAGATCTACGACTATACCCGCGCCTTCTGCGACGCCACCCAACTCGCGGTGATGCTCTTCGCCATCCCGCTCTGGGGTTTCGAGCGCGTGCATCCTCAAGGCATGTCCCCGGCGCTGATCCGCCGCCTGCTGGATGACTGCCCGAACATCGTGTCGATCAAGGCCGAGCAGGGCTTCCCGCACATCGGCGGGTTGATCGAGACCTACCACCGCTTTGGCGAGGAAGTGGTCATCAGTTGCCCGATCGAAAGCGACGTGATTCCGCTGATGAAGTTCATGGACCTGCAGTTCTCCGGCACCAGCTACACGCAGTGGATGGGCGACACCTTTCCGCGCACCTTCGAGCTGGCGCGCAACGGCCAGTGGGAACAGGCCATGGAGCTGTACTGGCAGGTGCAGCCGGCGCGCGGCGCCGTGGGTGCCGCCACCGGCGCCTACATGCCCGGCTCCAACTACATCAACCGCGCCCACTGGAAGTACATGGACTGGCTGGCCGGTTTCAACGGCGGCCCGCTGCGTGCGCCGGGCGGACGCATCCCCGACCGCCTGATGAAGGTGCTGCGCCAGGGCCTGGTGGCCTCGAAGCTGGAATGCACCGGCGACGACGACAGCCAGTTCCTGGTTGGCCGCCACACCTGCTGAGGCCCGCGCGATGAGCATCGAATTGCTGAAAGACCGGGGCCTCTGGCGCCAGGCCGCGTTCATCGACGGCCGATGGCTGGAAGAGACCCCGCACGGCAGATACGCCTTGCGCAACCCGGCCACCGGCGAGGTGCTGGTGGAGCTGCCGGTGTGCCGCGAAGCCGAGACCGAGTTCGCCGTGAAGGCCGCCCATGCCGCCTTCCTGCGCTGGAGCAAGGTGCCGGCCAAACAGCGCAGCGAGATCGTCAACCGCTGGTACCAGCTGGTGGTGGAACACAAGGAAGACCTGGCGACCCTGATCACCCTGGAGGAGGGCAAGCCGCTGGCCGAGGCCCGTGGCGAGGTGGACTATGCCGCGTCGTTCCTGCAGTGGTTCGCCGAAGAGGCCAAGCGCGTGCGCGGTGATGTCATCCCGGCGCACAAGGAAAGCCAGCGCATAGTCGCGCTGAAACAGCCGATCGGCGTTTGCGCGGCCATCACGCCATGGAACTTCCCGGCGGCGATGATCACCCGCAAGGCCGGCCCGGCCCTGGCCGCGGGCTGCTCGATGGTGGTCAAGCCGGCCAGCCAGACGCCGCTGACCGCCCTGGCCCTGGCCGAGCTGGCGCATCGTGCGGGCGTACCGGCCGGGGTGTTCAGCGTGGTCACCGGCAACGCCACGCGCCCGGTGGGCAATCTGCTCACCGGCCATCCGCTGGTGCGCAAGATCACCTTCACCGGTTCCACCGAAGTGGGCCGCCTGCTGCTCGCGCAGTCCGCCGAGACCATCAAGAAATGCTCCATGGAGCTGGGCGGCAACGCCCCGCTGATCGTCTTCGACGATGCCGACCTGGACCTGGCGGTGGAGGGCATCCTCAACGCCAAGTTCCGCAACACCGGGCAGTCATGCATCGCCGCCAACCGCGTGCTGATCCAGGACGGCGTCTACGAGCGCCTGGCCGACCGCCTGGCTGCGCGCACCGCCGAACTGAAGGTCGGCAACGGCCTGGAAGAGGGCGTACAAATCGGCCCGATGATCGACACCCAGGCCGTGGCCAAGGTCGAGGAGCACCTGGCCGATGCCGTGGCCGGTGGCGCCCGCGTGCTGGTGGGCGGCCGCCGCCATGCCCTAGGCGGCGCCTTCTTCGAGCCGACCGTGGTGGCCGGGGTGGATCTGGGCATGACCATCGCCCGCGAAGAGACCTTCGGCCCGGTGATGCCGCTGCTGCGCTTCACCACCGAGGCGCAAGCCATCGCCATGGCCAACGACACCGACTTCGGCCTCGCCGCCTACCTGTTCAGCCGCGATGCGGCGCGCATCTGGCGCACCGCGGAGGCGCTGGAGCGCGGCATGGTCGGCATCAACACCGGGCTGATCTCCAACGAGGTCGCGCCCTTCGGTGGGGTCAAGCAGAGCGGCCTGGGCCGCGAGGGCTCGCATTACGGCATCGAGGAGTTCCTCGAACTCAAGTACCTGTGCTGGGACGGCCTCACCGGCATGTCCTGATGCAGCGGGCGGGCCGCGGTGCGTGACCGCGGCCCTCTCACCAACGTGGCGCCTAGAACAATCACAAGAGCGTAGAGCCATGAACCACGAGAACCACAAGAAGGTCAGCTTCACCCCCGCCGTCCTCGCCAGCGCCATCGCGCTGGGCAACCTGCTGCCGGCCGCGGCCTGGGCCGCCACCAGTTGGGAAGGCGACGGCTACAAGATCGACTGGACCAACTCGCTGCGCTACTCGGCCGAGTCGCGCCTGAGGGGCCGCGACAGCAAGCTGCTGTCCAGCCCCAACCTGGACGACGGCGACCGCAACTTCAGCACCGGGCTGATCTCCAACCGCTTCGAGCTGTTCAGCGAGCTCGACGCAGTGACCGATAGCGGCTTCGGCGCGCGGGTCAGCGGCATCGCCTGGTACGACACCGTCTATAACCGCAAGAACGACAATCCCGGCCCGGACGGCGGTGCGACGCCGAACCATACCAGCAGGGACTACGACGAATTCACCACCACTACCCGCGACCAGCAGGGGCGCCAGGCCGAGCTGCGCGATGCGTTCATCTTCGGCCGCATGGACATCGGCAACACGCAGCTCAGCGGCCGCCTGGGCCAGCACTCGCTGGTCTGGGGCGAGAGCCTGTTCTTCGCCAACAACGCGGTGGCCGGGGCGCAGAGCCCGTTCGACACCACTCGGTTGATCGACGACCCCACTGCCGAGGCCAAGGAGTTCGTGCTGCCGGTGCCCCAGGTCTCGGCACAGTGGCAACTGACCGACTCGGTATCGCTGGCGGCCTATTACCAGTTCCGCTACGTGCACAACCGCATCCCCTCGGTGGGCAGCTACTTCTCCGTGTCCGACGTGGTCGGCGGCGGCGCCGAGCGGTTGATCCTCGGGCCGGGCCTGGCGGCGGTGCGCGAGTCCGACCGTGATGCCAGGGACAACGGCCAGTTCGGCCTGCAACTGCACTGGCAGGTGGGCGAGACCGACCTGGGCTTCTATGCCTTGCGCTTCCACGACAAGGACTTCCAGCAGGTCACCGTACTGGGCATGCCGCTGCCCGGCGTGGTCATGCCCACCAGCTACTACCTCGCCTACAACGAAGACACCAAGCTCTACGGTTTCAGCGCCAGCCGCAGCTTCGGCGACCTCAACCTGGCCTTCGAGACCTCCATCCGCAAGGACCAGGCCCTGGCCACCACCGGCGCGGTGGACAGCTCCGCGCTTGGCGGCCCGCTCACCAACAACAGCGGCCATCCGGCCTATGCGGTAGGCGATACGGCCCATGCCAACCTTTCGGCGATCTGGAGCGTGCCGCGTACGCCGCTGTGGAACGAGGCCAACCTGGCTGCCGAAGTGGCCTGGACCCACCTGATCCGCTGCACCGAGAACTGCAACGCCCGCGGCGGCGATATCGCCGCTCTGGACCCCAACGCGAGCAAGAACGCCACCTCCCTGCGCGCCGTGTTCAAGCCCATGTATCGCCAGGCCCTGGTCGGTTGGGACATCAGCCTGCCCATGGGCGTCGGATACAGCCCGCACGGTTCGCGCAACGTCCTCGGCCCGGCCGCGGTACCGCCGGAAGGCGGCGGCGACCTGACCTTCGGGGTGAGCGGCCTGTACATGAACGAATGGGACATGACCCTGGCCGTCACCCATTTCTTCGGCGGCGCCGGCACCTTCCTGGACGGGAACAACGCCTACAGCTACCAGCAGGCGCGCAAGGACCGGGACTTCGTTTCCTTCACAGTCCGTCACAGTTTCTGAAGCACGCTTCAGGACAAGAACAAGAACAAGAACGAGGAGGCACCAATGAACAAACTTCTTGCCATGGGGCTGCTGGCCTGCGCCATCGCCGCTCCCGCCCATGCCGAGGTGACCGCCGAGCAGGCCCAGCACCTGAAGAGCGACCTGACGCCCTTCGGTGCGCAGAAGGCCGGCAACGCCGACGGCTCCATTCCCGCCTGGACCGCCGGGCTGACCACGCCGACCCCGGGCGACGTGCCCGGCGGCCGCCGCGGCGACCCGTTCAAGGACGAGAAACCACTGTTCTCCATCAGCGCCAGGGACATGGACAAGTACGCCGGCAACCTCAGCGACGGCACCAAAGCGCTGCTGAAGAAATACCCGGACAGCTTCCGCCTCGACGTGTACCCGACCCACCGCACGGCCGCCGCGCCGCAATGGGTGTACGACAACACCTTCGCCAACGCCACCCGCGCGAAGATGGTCGACGGCGTGCCCACCGGCGCCTACGGCGGCATCCCGTTCCCGATCCCGCAGTCGGCCGAGGAAGTCATCTGGAACCACGTGCTGCGCTGGCGCGGCATGCGCTTCCAGCACTTCAACAACTGGTACCAGATCCTCGCCGACGGTCGCGCAGTGCTGGTCACCGACGGCGAGATCAACGAGCAGCTGCCGTACTACGACCAGAACGGCAACGCCGAGGAATTCGCCAGGGACGGCAAGCCGTTCTGGCAGGTGGCGATCCGCAACATCGGCCCGCCGCTGCGCGCCGGCGAGGCACTGCTGGCCCACGAATACCTGGACCAGAACAAGACCCAGACCTGGGTCTACCTCAAGGGCCAGCGCCGCGTGCGCAAGCTGCCCAACGCCTGCTGCGACACGCCGACGCCGGCTGCCGCCGGGGTCATGACCTTCGACGAGATGTACACCTGGACCGGGCGCCTGGACCGCTTCGACTGGAAGCTGGTCGGCAAGCAGGAGATGTTCATCCCCTACAACACCAACCGCCTGCTGCAGCCGACCCAGGATTCCCAGGTGCTCGCCGGGCATACCCTCAATCCCGACCACGTGCGCTGGGAGAAACACCGCGTGTGGGTGGTCGAGGCCAGCCTGCGCGACGGCCAGCGCCACCAGGCGCCGAAGAGCCGCTACTACTGCGACGAGGACACCTGGATCTGCACCCTGGCCGACCGCTGGGACGCCAATGGCCAGCTGTGGCGCACCCTGTGGTCGATGACCATCGTGGTGCCGGAGCTGCCGGGCACCGCCATCGCCACCTTCGGCTACAACGACCTGCTCGCCGGCACCGCCTTCGTTGCCCAGCTGCACAACACCAAGGACAAGCAGTACGTCCTCAAGCAGGGCGGCAACGACCTGGTGTTCTCGCCGGATGGCCTGGCCGGCAACAGCGTGCGTTGACGGAGTGGCTCGCATGAACGGCAAACTGAAGATGCTCTGCGCCGTCGGCCTCGCGTTCTGCGCGACGCTGGCCGGCGCCAGCGGCGAACCCCGGGGCCGCGCCGCCCTGGCCGTCGCCCACCCGGCCAACGCCGTGCTGCAGGCCGCCGCCGTCAGCGGCGGGCGCCTGGTGGCGGTGGGTGAGCGCGGCCTGGTGATTCTCTCCGAGGACGGCGGCCAGCACTGGCGCCAGGCCCAGGTGCCGGTCAGTGTGACCCTCACCGCGGTGCGTTTCAGTGGCGAGCGCGGCGTGGCGGTCGGCCATGGCGGCGTGGTGCTGGTTTCCGCCGACGCCGGCGAGCACTGGAGCCTGGCCCTGGACGGCCTGCGCGCCGCGCAGCTGGCCCTGGCCGACGCGCGCTCGGTGGACAACCCGGCGCTGCTGCAGAACGCCCAGCTGATGGCCGAGGAACAGCCGAACAAGCCGCTGCTCGACGTCAGCCTGGGCGCCGACGGGCAGATCCTCGCCGTCGGCGCCTACGGCCTGGCCCTGCACTCGGCGGACTTCGGCAAGACCTGGACGTCGTGGATGAGCCGCCTGGACAACCCCGACAGCCTGCACCTGTACGCCGTGCGCCAGCTCGGGCCGGTGCTGCTGCTGGCCGGCGAGCGCGGCCTGGTGCTGCGCTCGGAGGATGGCGGGGCACACTTCCAGCGCCTGCAGCTGCCCTACGCCGGCAGCCTGTTCACCGCCGAGCTGACCTCGGCCGACGACATGCTGGTAGCCGGCCTGCGTGGCAGTCTGCTGCGCAGCCGTGACGGCGGGCGCAGCTGGCAGCGTGCGGAAAACACCGGCAACGCCTCGTTCACCGCCTCCAGCCTGGGCGCCGACGGCGCGCTCTACCTGGCCAACCAGGCCGGCCAGGTGCTGCGCTGGCGCGATGGCGCGCTGGCGCCGCTCAACCAGCAGGCCCTGCCGTCGATCAACGGCGTGCTGGCCGCTGGCCCCGAATCGATCGTAGTGCTCGGCAACCTCGGCGTGTCCACGCTGCGGCCGGCCGGGCAATGAGAGGACATGCGCCAATGAACCTGAATGCCGCGCCGAAGGGCAGGGGAGACCTGCCGGACTTCGATCCCCGCTCGGGCTCCTTCGTCGAGCGGGCGATCTTCAACCATCGCCTGCTGGTGGTCCTGCTCTGCACCTTGCTGACGCTGTTCTTCGCCAGCCAGCTGCGCCACCTGCAACTGGCGGCCAGCTTCGAGAAGATGATTCCGCAGAGCCACCCCTACATACAGAACTTCACGGCGCACCAGAACGACCTGGTGGGCCTGGGCAACGCCGTGCGCATCGCTCTGGCCAACCCCGAGGGCAGCATCTACGACGCGCGCTATCTGGACGCACTGCGCCAGCTCAACGACGAGGTGTTCCTGCTGCCGGGCGTGAACCGCATGCAGATGAAGTCGCTGTGGACGCCGACTACCCGCTGGGCTGGCGTCACCGAGGACGGCCTGGAGGGCGGCCCGGTGATTCCCGAGGGCTACGACGGCTCGCAGAAGAGCCTGCAGCAGCTGGCCGCCAACCTGATGCGCTCCGGCGAGATCGGCCGCACCGTGGCCACCGACCTGCGCTCCAGCGTGGTCTATGTGCCGCTGCTGAGCACCGATGCCGCCGGCAAGCCGCTGGATTACACGGCCCTGGCCACGTCCCTGGAACAGCTACGCGCCAAGTACCAGGCCAAGGGCTACCCGCTGCACATCACCGGCTTCGCCAAGCTGGTGGGCGACCTGATCGACGGCGTGCGCAGCGTCGCGCTGTTCTTCGCCATCACCCTGCTGGTCAGCGCCGCCGTGCTCTACTGGTACACCCGCTGCTGGCGCTCCACCACCGCGGTGGTGGTGGCCTCGCTGATCGCCGTGGTCTGGCAGCTGGGCATGCTGCCGATCCTGGACACCGCGCTGGACCCCTATTCGATCCTGGTGCCCTTCCTGGTCTTCGCCATTGGCATGAGCCATGGCTCGCAGAAGATGAACGGCATCCTCCAGGACGTCGGCCGTGGAGCCGACAAGCGTATGGCCGCGCGCCTGACCTTCCGCCGCCTGTTCGGCGCCGGCCTGGCGGCGCTGGTGATCGATGCGGTGGGCTTCGCCGTGCTGCTGGTGATCGACATCCAGGTGATTCGCGAACTGGCCCTGGCGGCGTCCATCGGCGTGGCCATCCTGGTCTTCACCAACCTCATCCTGCTGCCGGTGATGCTCAGCTATGCCGGCGTTTCGCCGGCCGCCGCGGCGCGTAGCCTGAAGTCCGAGCAGAACGCCGCCATGGGCGGCGAGAAGCACCCGGTGTGGCGTTTCCTCGACCGCTTCACCGAGCGCCGCTGGGCCAGCACCGCCATCGCCGGTGCCGTGCTGCTGGCCGTGGGCGGTTGGCTGGTGGCGCACCAGCTGCAGATCGGCGACCTCGACCCGGGCGCCCCGGAGCTGCGCCAGGACAGCCGCTACAACCGCGACGTGGCCTACCTCAACGAACACTACGGCGCTTCCAGCGACGTGCTCGCGGTGATGGTCAGGACGCCGGCCGGCTACTGCTCGGCCTACGACACCCTGAACAAGGTCGACGACCTGGAATGGCAGCTGCGCCAGTTGCCCGGCGTGGACAGCACCGACACCCTGGCCCTGCTGACCCGGCGCATGAGCGCGGCGCTCAACGAAGGCAATCCCAAGTGGTACGACTTCGTGAACAACCAGGACATGCTCAACACCATCACCGCCGGCGCCCCGCGCGGCCTCTACGACGACGCCTGCTCGCTGCTGACGCTGTACGTCTACCTGGCCGACCACAAGGCCACGACCCTGGCGCGGGTGGTGCAGCACGTCGAGGCCTTCGCCAAGGCCAACGACACCCGGGACGTGCAATTCCAGCTGGCCGCCGGTTCCGCAGGCGTCGAGGCGGCGACCAACATCGTGGTCGCCGATGCCTGGCGCACGATGAACCTGCTGGTATATGCCATAGTCGCGTTGCTGGCGTTGATCACCTTCCGCTCCTGGCGCGCGGTGATCGTGGCCATCCTGCCGCTGATGCTGACCTCGGTGCTGGCCGAGGCGCTGATGGTGGTCCTGGGCATGGGGGTGAAGGTCGCCACCCTGCCGGTGATCGCCCTGGGCGTGGGCATCGGCGTGGACTACGCGCTCTACATCCTGTCGATCATGCTGGTGCAGCTCAAGGCCGGGCAGCCGCTGTCGGTGGCCTACTACCGTGCCCTGACCTTCACCGGCAAGGTGGTGATGCTCACCGGCATCACCCTGGCTCTGGGGGTGGCCACCTGGCTCGGCAGCCCGATCAAGTTCCAGGCCGACATGGGGGCGCTGCTGGCCTTCATGTTCCTCTGGAACATGCTCGGCGCCATGGTGCTCGTTCCCTCGCTCTCGCACTTCCTGCTCCGGCCGGGCAAGGCCCGGGAAGCGCGCGGCGAGGCGCTGCCCGACAAATTGTTCACAGGCGCACTGGAAAGACAATAGGACCAATGCCCAGGCCCCACCCGGCCGGGCACGCGGTATTGCTGTACGCACAAGAACAAGTAAATCAGGAGAAAAACAACGATGAACTACGACCTGATCTATCCCGGCAACCCCGACCAATACCTGGACGATCTCTGCCGACGTGTCGACCAGGGCATGGACGAGGGCCTGCTGCCGGTCGAAGTCTTCCGTGATGACGCCGTGTTCCGCGCCGAGATGGAGCGTATCTTCGCGCGCAACTGGATCTTCGTGGCGCACACCTCCGAGATCCCCGACAACGGCGATTATGTCCTGCGCCGCCTGGGGATCGACAAGGTGATAGTCACCCGCGACGACAGCGGCCAGATCAACGTCATGCTCAACCACTGCCGCCACCGGGGCACCGAGCTGTGCCACCATGACAAGGGCAACGCTCGCCACTTCAAGTGCCCGTACCACGGCTGGGTATACCGCAACAACGGCGAATGGGCCGGCGCGCCGCACCTGAAGGACGCCTATGACGGCCCGCTGGACAAGAAGGAATGGGGCTTGCTCAAGGCTGCCAAGGTCGAGTCCATCCACGGCTTCATCTTCGCCTCGCTGAACCCCGAGATAGCCCCGTTGCGCGAATACCTGGGGGGCGCCGCATGGATGATGGACGCCATCTTCGGCTTGCACCCGGACGGCATGAAGGTGCTCAAGGAGCCCGAGCGCTTCATCGTCAAGGCCGACTGGAAGAGCGGCGCCGAAAACTTCAGCGGCGATGCCTACCACGTCAGCACCGCGCACCTGTCGGCGGCGCTCTCGGAATTCATCCCCGGCGTCAACCAGGTCAGCAGCCTGGCCAGCGGCTACGACTTCGGCAACGGCAACAGCTTCATCGGCCACGCCCTGCCGGACCTGATCGCGCCCATGTTCGACATGTGGGGCTATACCGCCGAGCAGCGCGAAAAATTCGACCTGTCCACGCTCGACGAAACCCAGCTGGAAATGCTCCGCACGGTGCCGCCGACCATCGGCACCATCTTCCCCAACTTCAGCTTCCTGCGCTTTCCGCAGCCGGACGTGCCGGGACAGATGCCCATCCCCTTCACCAGCATCCGCATGTGGCAGCCGGTGTCGCCGGGGGTGATGGAGCTGTGGAACTACGAGTTCGAGTACGCCTGCCTGCCCGAGGAGTTCCATGAGCGCGCCTATATGGCCGGACAGTTCGGCTTCGGCTCCGGCGGCATCTTCGAGCAGGACGACACGGCGGTCTGGGAGGGCATCGCCAAGGTCGGCGGCAGCCCCTGGGCGCGCACCAAGGGCATGCGCCTGCATTACCAGCAGAAACGCGGCGGGCCGGACCCGGACTGGAAGGGGCCTGGCGAATTCCATCCGTCGATCTATGGCGAGTACAGCCAGGAGCGCTTCTGGCGCCGCTGGGTGAAGGAAATGCGTGACGGCAAGGGCGCCCGCGCCTCGGTCGCCGACCAGTGCCTCGGTGAAGGAGAGTGCCAGTGATGAACAACCTGCATGAACTGCGCGCCATGGCCACCGACTTCCTCGCCCGCGAGGCGCTGATCCTCGACGAGCGCCGCTTCCGCGACTGGCTGGCGCTGCTCGACGAGGCCATCGACTACGACGTGCCGATCCGCATCGCCATGCGCGACTACCAGGACGAGTTCCCCGCGGGCGCGTTCCGCATCAAGGACTGCATGGCCCACATCAGGACCCGCATCGCCCGCCTGGAAAGCGACCACGCCTGGGCCGAAGTGCCGCCCTCGCGCACCCTGCGGGTGGTCGGCAGCGTGATAGTCGAGGCCACCGACAAGCCCGACGAAGTGGCGGTGACCAGCGCCATGATCCTCTACCGCCAGCGCGGCAGCGACGAGCTCGGCGACGTCATCCCGGTGCGCCGCCATGACCTGCTGCGGATCGCCGCCGACGGCTCGCTGAAGCTGCTCAAGCGCCGCGCGCTGATCACCGAAACCGTACTGCACACGCCGAACCTGGGCGTGTTCCTCTGAGCCCGAAACACAAGAACAAAGAGAGAGCCGACATGGCCAACCAACGCGTGGAAGTGATCCTGGACACCCAGAAATGCCAGGGCTATGGCCTGTGCCTGGGTTCCGACGACGTCTTCGAGATGGATGACGCCGCCAACATCGCGCGCCTGAAGGTGCGCTTCGTCGACCTCGACCGCCACGGCGAGATCGAGCAGCTGGCGCGGGACTGCCCGGCCATGGCCATCAGTTGCCGCGTCGTCGACGCCCAATGACTGCAAGGAACCCGAACATGAGTGACATCGCCAACCAACTGATCGGCCGCAAGTTCGACCAGATCTGCTTCGTCGTCCCGGACATCGAGGCGGCCATCGAAACCTGGAAGAAGACCAATGGCGTGCAGGTGTGGAACATCGCCTACGACCTGGCCAGGGAACAGACCCAGAAGGAATACCGCGGCCAGCCCGGCGACTTCCAGTTCAGCTGCGCCTATGGCTTCGCCGGCGACACCCTGATCGAGCTGGCCCGCCACGACGGCGGCCGCAGCCTGTACCAGGACTGGATCGACAGCCGCGGCTACGGCCCGCACCACATCGGCTTCCGCCAGAACGACGCAGAGGAATACGCCCGGGCCGAGCGCCACTACCGGGACCAGGGCCTGGAGAAGGCCATGGCCGGCTTCTTCGAGGGCCCCTTCGGCAACTGCCGCTGGAGCTACTGGGACACCCGCGAGCTGATCGGCTTCTACACCGAGCTGTACTACGTCGATGGCGAACTGAACGAGCGCATGGCGGCGCTGCGCCGCGGCGAGAACGTCAGCATCACTTCCTGAGTGCCCGTCTACCTCTTTCCCTGGAGCAAGCGAACATGAACATCATTGGTCCCGACGCCCTGATCCTCGCCGTCGACGACACTGAAACGGCGGTGAAATACATGACCGACTTCGGCCTGCGCGAAGCCGGCCAGGTCCGTGGCGGGCGCCTCTTCGAAACCCTCGACGGCACCGGCGTCATTCTCTGCGAAGCGAGCGACCCGTCGCTGCCGCCGCCGCCGAGCCCGAACAACAAGCTGCGCAAGATCGTCTACGGCGTGGCCGACCAGCGCAGCCTGGACGAGATCGCCGCCGAGCTGGGCAAGGACCGCGAGGTCAAGCGCCTGGACGACGGCGCCCTGGAAGCGCTGGACGACATGGGCATTACCCTGGTCTTCCAGCTGACCATGCGCCGCGAAATCGACCTGCCGGCCGAGGCCATCAATGCCCCCGGCGCACCGCTGCAGCGGCCGGTCAACGTGGTCGGCGTCGACCCTGGGCAGGTGCCGCTGCCGCGCAGCCTGGGGCACTTCGCGCTGTTCGTGCCGGACGTGCCGAAGGCCGAGAAATTCTACGTCGAGCGCCTGCAGTTCCGCGTCAACGACCGCCTCGGCGGCGGCCCCTTCATGCGCAGCAAGGGCACCTACGAGCACCACACCCTGTTCCTCATCCAGACCCCGCCGATGCTCAAGGGCGTGGAACACATGGCCTTCCACCTGGCCGGGCCCAGCGAAGTGATGCAGGCCGGGCAGCGCTTCCGCGACCTCGGCCACCCGAGCTTCTGGGGCCCGGGCCGGCACGGCTTCGGCTCCAACTGGTTCTGGTACTTCGACGGCCCGCTGAACTGCCGCTTCGAATACGACGCCGACATGGACAAGCTCGACGACGACTGGGTGCCGCGCGAGAAACCGCTGCACGCCGACAACGCCCAGGCCTACCTGCTGGAGATGCTCGAGCAGAACTGGGCGCCCTTCGACGGCCCGCGCCGTCGCCCGGATGCCGGGGACGCCGTGACCTGACGCCCCCGCAGAGACCGGCGCGCGCCGCCCCGGACAGGGGCCGGCGCAGCGCCGGCCGTCGGCACGCCGAAGCGCCCCGGCCGGGGTGGCGGCCGGAACGCGAAGGCGGTTTGCACAGCCAGGGCGCAAGCCCTGGCTGTTTTTTTCTCCACGAAAAAACACCCCGACTGACTCCGGACTTCTCGCGCACGCCGAACGGCCCCCTCTCCCGCTTGCGGGAGAGGGCTGGGGAGAGGGTAGCGGCGTGAATCCCGGACACGGTGCCAACCGGCAAACCCGTTCGCGAGCAAGCTCGCTCCTACCCGGTCCGGTGCCTTCCCGCATTCCCGCCGACGCCTTGCAAATCCTGCATATCTGCATTGAGGGATGCGGCGTGGCTCCTCCGCCGGAGCATTCATAAGATGCCTGCAATGGTCGTCCCGGCCGCTGTTCGCGCAGGCTGAAACCGGCAGTGGCGGTTGTCGCGCGAGGCCCGACGATCATCCGAAGTGGATGCCCCGGCTCGCCCGGATCGCGTGGCGGGCGGAACAACAGAAGAACAACAGGAAAACCATCATGGCCGCGAAGAATCGATTTCGCCTAACCGGTGTGGAGTGCGTCAGGTTCGCCGTCGAGCACCTCGACGAAGCCTGCCGCTTCGCCTCCGACTGGGGGCTTACCTATGTGGTCTCGTCCGACCCGGAAGTGAAGATCTTCCGCGCCGTGGACGGCTCCGAAGTGCAGGTCTACGCCGCCGACCCGACGCGCCCCGAGCGCACCCCGATCGGCAGCCCCAGCGGCCTGTGCGAACTGGTCTGGGGCGTCGAGGACCGCGACGCGCTGCAGGCCCTGGCCGAGGAGCTGGGCAAGGACCGCCGCGCCGAATTCGACGCCGAGGGCGTGCTGCACAGCGTCGACGACCTGGGCATCAACCTCGGCTTCCGTGTGGCCCAGCGCCGCCCGGTGCCCTTCGAGGTGACTCGCTTCAACGCCCCCGGCAGCCCCGAGCGCATCAACCGCCGGGCGCCCGCCTACAAGGCGGCCAAGCCGCGCGAGATCAGCCACGTGGCCATCGGCGTGGACGACGCCGGCCAGGCCGTGCAGTTCTACATTCAGCGCCTGGGCTTCATCGTCTCCGACCGCTATGCCGACCGTGGCGTGTTCATGCGCTGCTCGCCGGCCGGCAACCACCACCACGTGTTCTTCATGAACGGCAAGCAGCCGGGCACCCGCTTCAACCACCTGGCGTTCAAGGTGCGCGACATCCACGAAGTGATCGGCGGCGGCCAGCAGCTGGACGCCCTGGGCTGGAAGACCTTCGCCGGCCCCGGCCGCCACACCATTTCCTCGGCGTGCTTCTGGTACTTCCAGAGCCCCTTCGGCGGCTCCTGGGAATACGCCGCCGACGAAGACGTGGTCACTCCCGAGTGGGAGGCCCAGGACTTCGCCGCCATCGCGCACATCTTCTCCGAGTGGACCTTCGGCCTGGAGAAGTCCGACGGCACCCTCAAGGGGCCGATCTCCGCCAGCAAGGAAAAGGCGCTCTAGCGCCAGGCCGCGCCCGGCACCCGGCCCTTGGCGGCCGGGGAGGGTGCCCCTTCGTCCGGCCATAAGGAATTTCCCGTGTCCTCAGCCAACCCCTACTGGATCGAACTGCTGGATTGCCAGGTGCGCCAGGTCCAGGGCAAGTACCGCACGCGCATCATCGAGGCCGGCAGCGGCCCGGCGTTGTTCCTCCTGCACGGCACCGGCGGCCACGCCGAGAACTACGCGCTGAACATCGCCGAACTGGCGCAGCGCTTCCACGTCGTCGCGCTGGACTTCCTCTGGCACGGCAAGTCGCAGACCGAAGGCTACGACCCGCAGATCATCCCCAACCTGGTCGACCAGGTGGTGGACGTGATGGACCAGCTCGGCGTCGCCAGCGCCTTCGTCGAGGGCCAGTCCCTCGGCGGCTGGGTCGCCATGCAACTGGCCCTGCGTCACCCCGAGCGGGTGCGCGCGCTGGTGCTGACCACCACCATGGGCTACACGCCCGACGCCGGCGCCATTCCCGGCTACGTCGAGCCGGACTGGTCGAGCAACCTGGCCAGCTCCCTGGAGGTGCTGCGCGACCCCAGCTTCGAGAATGTACGCACGCGCATGGCGCGCATCCTGGCCCGGCCCGAGCGCCTCACCGACGAGGCCGTGCTGGTGCGCCAGGCGCTGTACCGGCAGCCGGCGCTGGCCGCCGTACAGCAGCAGTTCATCGCCGAATACCTGGCCGGCGAGACCATCCGCCGGCACACCGTCACCGACGCCATCGCCGGCCGGATCAGCCAGCCCACCCTGGTCTACTGGGGCGAGGCCAACCGTACCCCGCCGGCCCTCGGCCAACACCTGGCGCGCCAGGTGCGTAACGGGCGCTTCCACTGCGCCGCCGACACCGGCCACTGGGCGCAGTTCGAAAGCGCCGCCGAGCACAACGAAGTGGTCGCCGCCTTCCTCACCGAACACTTGCAGGAGCAGCCATGAGCACGCTCGACCCGATCGGCCGCTGGGAAATCCTCGCCTGGGAACAGGCCTTCGACGACGGCCGCCGCGAACTGCCCATGGGCGACAGCCTGCAGGGCTTCATCCAGTACACCGCCGACGGTTACATGGCCTGCATGATCGCCCGCGCCGAGCGGCCGAACTTCACCAGCGGCGGCCAGTGGAACGCCAGCGACGCGGAGAAGGCCGGCGCCTACAACGGCATGCTCGCCTACGGCGGCCGCTACGAAGTGAACGGCGACCTCATCACCCACCACGTCGACATCAGCCTGTTCCCCAACTGGCGCGGCGGCGCGCAGAAGCGCCGGGTCGAGGTCAACGCCGACGGCACCCTGACCCTCAGCGCACGCCTGGAAGAAGGCACCCCGCAAGCCCGCACCGCGCGCCTGGTCTGGCGCCGCGCCGGCGCCTGAGCACAACGGAGAGAAGCATGAACAGCCCCGTGAACCCGGAAATCGGCCGCAGCATCGCCACCGGCTCCATCACCACCAACTACCACGACGTCGGCAGCGGCGAGCCCGTGCTGCTGCTCCACGGCTCCGGCCCCGGCGTCAGCGCCTGGGCCAACTGGCGCCTGCCGATTCAACAACTGCAGGGGCAGTTCCGCCTGCTCGCGCCGGACCTCGCCGGCTTCGGCTACACCCAGGTGCCCGAGGGCATCGAGTATTCCCGGCAGCTGTGGCTGGAGCAGATGGTCGCCTTCCTCGACGCCCTGGGCCTGGACCGCGTCGACGTCGTCGGCAACTCCTTCGGCGGCTCCATGGCCCTGGCCCTGGCCATCCACCACCCCGAGCGGGTGCGCCGGCTGATCCTCATGGGCAGCGTCGGCGTGCCCTTCGAACTGACCCCCGGCCTGGACGCGGTGTGGGGCTACGAGCCCTCGGAAGACAACATGCGCGCCATCATGCGCATCTTCGCCTATGACCAGGCGCTGGTCGGCGACGACCTGGTGCGCATGCGCTTCGAGGCCAGCCGCCGCGCCGGCGTGCACGAGGCCTATTCGAGCATGTTCCCCGCGCCGCGCCAGCGCTGGGTGGACGCCATGGCCCACGGCGAGGCCGAGATCCGCGGCATCCGCCAGCCGACGCTGATGGTCCACGGCCGCGACGACAAGGTCATCCCGCTCGCCACCTCGCTGACTCTGCAGCAGTGGATCGACGACAGCCAGTTGCACATCTTCGGCCGCTGCGGCCACTGGACCCAGATCGAGCACGCCAGCGCCTTCTGCCAACTGGTGGCGAACTTCCTCGAGGCCGCCTGAGGCGGCTGCATTCGAACAAGAACAAGGAACTCCCGTCATGACTCTAGCAGCACGCAACGTCCTGATCGTCGGCGCCGGCACCGCCGGCATGTCCGCCGCCATCACCCTGCGCCGCCTCGGCCTGGAGGTCGACGTCATCGACGTCAACCCGCAGTGGGGCGCCCTGGGCGCCGGCCTGACCATCACCGGCCCGACCCTGCGCGCCCTGTACCAGCTCGGCGTGTACCCGGACATGGCCGAGGAGGCCTACGTCGGCGAAGGCATCCAGGTCTGCGACACCCAGGGCCAGCCGCTGCGCCTGCTGGCCACGCCGATGCCGGCGGACTGCCCGGTGCAGGGCAGCGGCGGGATCATGCGCCCGACCCTGCACGGCATCCTCGCCCGCCAGGTGCGCGCCGGCGGCACCGACATCCGCCTGGGCCTCACGGTGGAAGCGCTGCAGCAGGACGCCGACGGCGTCGACGTGACCTTCAGCGACGGCAGCCAGGGCCGCTACGACCTGGTGCTGGGCTCCGACGGGGTGTTCTCGCGCATTCGCGCGCTGCTGTTCGCCGACGCGCCGCGCCCCGAATACACCGGGCAGAGCTGCTGGCGGCTGTTCCTCGAACGCCCGGCCAGCGTCGAGCGGCGCACCTACTTCCTCGGCGGCCCGCACAAGGTCGGTTTCACCCCGGTGTCGGCCACGCACATGTACATGTTCCTGCTGGAGCGCACGCCGCAGGTGTTCATCGAGCCGCAGGGGTTCCACCGCGAACTGGCCAGCCGCCTGGAAAGCTACGGCGGCATCCTTGCCGAGATCCGCGACGCGCTGAGCGAGAAGGACATTCCGGCGATCAACTTCCGCCCGCTGGAAATCTTCAGCCTGCCGGCGCCCTGGTACAGCGGCCGGGTGCTGCTGATCGGCGACAGCGCGCACCCGACCACCCCGCAACTGGCCTCCGGCGCCGGCATGGGCATCGAGGACGCCCTGGTGCTGGCCGAGGAACTGGGCTCCTCGCGCAGCCTCGCCGAGACCTTCGAGCGCTTCATGCAGCGCCGCGAGGCGCGCTGCCGCCTGGTCACCGACAGTTCCCTGGAGCTGGGCCGCCTGGAACAGGCGCGGGCCCCGGTGGAATCGCAGACCGCGGTGGTCGAGCACGCCCTGCGCCAACTCGCTGAAGCCATCTGAGGAGCCGCCCATGAGCCAGGAAAACCCGAACCTCGGCGATATCGCCGCCGAGCTGTACCAGGCGCTGCGCCAGGCCGAGGCGGTGGAGCCGCTGACCGCGCGCTATCCCCGGCTGTCCATCGAGGACGCCTATGCCATCCAGCAACTGCTGCTGGCTCGCCGCCTGGAAGACGGCGAGCGGGTGGTGGGCAAGAAGATCGGCGTGACCAGCCAGGCGGTGATGAACCTGCTGGGCGTGGATCAGCCGGACTTCGGCATCCTCACCGACGCCATGACCTTCAACGGCGGCGCGGCGATTCCTGCCGCGAGCCTGATCCTGCCCAAGGCCGAGGGCGAGATCGCCTTCGTCCTCAAGCACGACCTGCAGGGCCCGGGCGTGACCGTGGCCGACGTGTTGCGCGCCACCGAGGGCGTGATGGCCTGTTTCGAGATCGTCGACTCGCGCATCCGCGACTGGAAGATCCGCATCCAGGACACCGTGGCCGACAACGCTTCCTGCGGCGTATTCGTCCTCAGCGACCGCCTGGTGCCACTGAGCGAAGTGGACCTGAGCCACTGCGGCATGCTGCTGGAGAAGAACGGCGAGATCGTCGCCACCGGCGCCGGCGCCGCGACCATGGGCTCGCCGGCGGTGGCCGTGGCCTGGCTGGCCAACACCCTCGGCCGCCTCGGCGTGGGGCTCAAGGCCGGCGAAGTGATCCTCTCCGGCTCGCTCGGGCCGATGATCCCGGTGGCGGCAGGGGACAACCTGCGGGTGTCCATCGGCGGCATCGGCGCCTGCGCGGTGCGTTTCGTCTGAGGCCTTCCAGCAAGAACCACAAGAGGTGCCAAGCATGAGCTTCGAAATCAAGGAATCCATCCTCGCCGGGCTGATCGGCGGCGCCATCGCCGCGCTGCTGGCGTTCCTGGTCAACCAGTTCCTCGTGCCCTTCCCGCAGAGCGTGCTGGACAACTCGCTGGGCAACGGCATCAGCGGCTTCGTCAGCGGCCTGCTCAGCGGCTTCGTCGGCGTGTTCCTGGTGCTGCGCAAGGTCCGCGCGAGCAAACCGGCCTGACCCTTTCTCGCAATCGCCGCGCGCCACCGGGCGCGCGGCCGGAGTTCCCCATGCACAAACGCAAAGTCGCCATCATCGGTTCCGGCAACATCGGCACCGACCTGATGATCAAGATCCTGCGCAACGCGCAGCACCTGGAAATGGCTGCCATGGTCGGTATCGACCCGGCCTCCGACGGTCTGGCCCGCGCATCACGAATGGGCGTCGCCACCACCCACGAAGGCGTGGAAGGCCTGACCCGCCTGCCGATCTTCAACGAGATCGACTTCGTCTTCGATGCCACTTCAGCCGGCGCCCATGTGAAGAACGACGCCTTTCTGCGGGGCCACAAGCCCGAGCTTCGCGTGATCGACCTGACCCCGGCCGCAATCGGTCCGTATTGCGTGCCGGTGGTCAATCTGGAGCAGCACCTGCAGGCGCTGAACGTGAACATGGTGACCTGCGGCGGGCAGGCCACGATTCCGATGGTTGCGGCGGTATCGCGAGTCGCCAAGGTTCACTACGCGGAAATTATTGCCTCCATCGCCAGCAAGTCCGCCGGTCCCGGCACCCGCGCGAATATCGACGAGTTCACCGAGACCACCTCGAAGGCCATCGAAGTGATCGGCGGCGCGGCGAAGGGCAAGGCGATCATCATCATGAACCCGGCGGAGCCGCCGCTGATCATGCGCGATACCGTGTACGTGCTCAGCGAATCCGTGGATCAAGCCAAGGTCGAGGCGAGCGTCGAGGAAATGGCCGCCGCCGTGCAGGCCTACGTCCCCGGCTACCGCCTGAAACAGAAAGTGCAGTTCGACGAAGTGCGCGATCTGAACATCCCCGGCCACGGTCGTTTCAGCGGCCTGAAGACCTCGGTATTCCTCGAAGTCGAAGGTGCCGCCCACTACCTGCCGGCCTACGCCGGCAACCTCGACATCATGACCTCCGCCGCGCTGGCTACTGCCGAGCGCATGG
>Ga0182744_1001227_pt1 | contig 22788 bp, 17 predicted proteins | sample eDN3rd30CKraftMG_FD_128525 | JGI IMG/M metagenome (GOLD analysis project Ga0182744, IMG submission 128525) | Enriched Miracle-Growth compost microbial communities from Emeryville, California, USA - eDNA 3rd pass 30_C Kraft MG (version 2) (version 2) ...
ATGAAGCGGCTATAAGGCCGCGCAACCGATTGCTTCGGTTTGATTTGTTGGGGCGTAGCCAAGCGGTAAGGCACCGGTTTTTGGTACCGGCATTCCCTGGTTCGAATCCAGGCGCCCCAGCCAATAAATCAGAGTTATTTTTGACAATTTAAGCTCCGAGCGTTGTCCAAATCAATGACGGTTGCCGCCCCTTGTGCATAGGCGCGACTTATTGAAGCCTTATTCTCCACTCATTCGGTGTTCGGAATGGTTGACTCTCTAAAAACTATTCCTCTAGTACGCACATCATGTGCGTTATATTTTTCATAGTTGTCAGGACTAATCTTGGAAATTTTGCGGTTGATGCAGGGCTATCATGAGCGTTGACTCTTTCGAGCAGCACATCAGTGTGGACACGGTTTCTATTCGCCCGAAAGCGGGAATTTCCGCCGCATTGAGCGATATTGTTGATGCTTTTTCTAAGTATCGGTTGGCTTTGATATTTGGCTGGCAAGATGTCGCACAGCGTTATCGCCGATCACGGGTGGGCGCTTTTTGGCTTACCTTGAATATGGCTGTTTTCATCGGCGCACTCGGAATCATTTTCGGTACGCTGTTTCAGTCAGAAATGCGGGTATTTCTGCCTTATCTATGCGCTGGTGTTATTATGTGGGGGTTCATTTCCACATCCCTATCTGAGGGTTGCACCACTTTCAGCGCTTCTGATGGTATCATCCTTCAGGTGAGGCTGCCGCTTTTCACGCATATCATGCGGACGCTTTGGCGCAATGTCATTATCTTTGGCCACAACATTGTCATCTTTCCAGTTGTTGCCCTAATTCTAGGGCGCGGATTTAACGCTTATGTGTTTTTGAGCATCCCCGGTTTCCTGCTGGTGTGTCTCAATCTTGCATGGGTAATGCTGATACTGGCTATCATCTGCGCGCGTTTTCGCGACATGACGCAGGTAATAACAAATATTCTGCAGGTCATGTTCTATGCCACTCCTATCATGTGGATGGTCAAAACCTTACCCGGCCACGTATCGCATGCCTTTATTGACTGGAATCCATTTTATCATTTGATCCAACTGGTGCGTGCGCCTTTGTTCGGCGAAGCGCCTGCAACATTGAGTTGGCTTGTCGCTGGAGGCCTTGCCGTTATTGGCTGGGGGGGTGCATTAGTATTCTTCGGCAAGTACCGCTGGCGCGTGGCTTATTGGTTGTAAATTCATGACTTTCATCAAACTTCAAAATGCGAGTGTGGAATTTCCTATCTACAACTCGTCCAACCGTTCCTTAAAGAACCGTGTCCTGAGTGTTGCTACCGGCGGAAAAATCGAGCGCCGGACTGATCGAACCGTTATTATTCGCGGTCTGGACGATGTCACGATGACGTTGAATGACGGGGACCGGGTGGGTTTGATCGGCCACAATGGCTCCGGAAAGACAACTTTACTGCGTGTGCTTTCCGGGATTTACACTCCGACGCAGGGTACTGCGCTGATCAACGGCCATACGATTTCGCTCATTAATATCAATCTGGGTATCGATCCAGATGCAACGGGGCGTGAGAATATTCGATTGCGTTGCGCGATGATGGGCATGCACCCAGACGAAATCGCCGCAAAAATTGATGACATTTCAGAATTTTCTGGGCTTGGCGAATTCCTCGAAGTTCCTTTCAGAACCTATTCGACCGGTATGCAATTGCGTCTGGCTTTCGCAGCGTCAACATCAATCAATCCAGAAATTCTGATAATGGATGAATGGCTGTCAACTGGAGATGAAGATTTTAAAGTGCGCGCTAATCAGCGTATGCGCAACCTCGTGGACTCGACTAAAATTCTGGTACTCGCCAGTCATTCGCGTGAGTTGCTCGAGAAGAACTGTAATCGAGTGATCTGGTTGGAGCACGGTCGCGTTAAGATGGACGGTAGTACGTCTGATGTTTTGAATACTTATTTCGGCTGATTGAAGAGCAAGGCCCCTTTCAATGACGTTGCTTAAGCCAAGCGATTCAAAATAATAAGTTTCCCAGGATGAAGTGATCCGCTTCCTTGCGTTGCGTTTTGTCGTCGATATTCTACCGTAGTATGAATGTCAGACGATGAAGGTGGTTGTCACGGTCGGTCATTCTATAGTATCTGCCTGACCTTGATGAGTGGCCTAGGGCGCACCTGCGTCTGGCGAGATTTTGGATTCGATATGGTTTATGCACCGGTCCAGCAGCAGGCAGATAACAGCGAGAATAGTAAAGATGCGCGTCTGCCGATCGTTGTTGACCTCGATCAGACGCTAATCCTTTCTGATACGCTCTATGAAACGGCGGCGATGCTGTTTTTCAAGCGGCCACTGAGCTTTGTAAAATGCATACCTCAGCTTGCGAAAGGTCGGCACTCGCTCAAGGCGGCCATCGCTTCGAAGGTGAATCTGTCGGATGCAGTGTTCCCGATCCGTGAGGATTTGGTTGAGTGGCTGCATGAAAAGGCAAAAGAAGGTCACGAGCTTCACTTGTGTTCGGCTGCGGATCAATCCGTGGTGAACAATGTTGCGGAACATCTTGGAATTTTCAGCTCTGCCATTGGATCAGCGCATGCCAACTTGAAGGGGCCGGCCAAGGCTGAGTATCTGAAAAAGCAATTCCCTGATGGGTTTATTTATGTCGGCGATCACGCAGCTGATCTGAATGTCTGGAAGGAATCGAGCGGTATTGTCCTAGCTGGAACGAAACCAGCCGTGACAGCGCGCGCGCTTGCGCTGGAAAAGCCGGTCATTGCAAGTTTTGATAATCCTAAGCTCAATCCCAAGGCGTTTCTGAAGGCCATCCGTGTTCATCACTGGTCGAAGAACGTCCTGATGTTCGTGCCTCTCATTCTCGCACACGAATGGACCAATATCGGATTATGGCTACATGCCGTTGTCGCCTTCGCGTGTCTGCTGGCTGTTACTTCGGCAACTTATTTGCTGAACGATATTGCTGATGTTCATGCGGATCGCCATCACTGGACAAAACGCAATCGCGCAATTGCGAGTGGAAAGCTGGCGATCAGGTCGGCATTCATACTGGCTGTAGGATTGCTGATTGGCGGCTTTGCGGTTGCCTTTACGATAACGCCTCGTTTTGGGTTGGCACTGCTTGCCTATCTGGTGATCACCGGCGCATATTCGCTTGGGCTCAAGCGGGTTCCATTGCTGGATATGCTGATTATCGGTGTTCTGTTTACCCTTCGCTTGGTCATGGGGGTAGCTTTGCTCGCGGACCCCCATCCGGAGTGGCTACTAACTTTCGCGGTTTTCTTTTTCTTTTCGCTTGCATCCGCAAAAAGACATACGGAAATCGTACGCGCGTCGCTTATGGGTGAGACGAGCTTGAAAAGCCGGGGTTATGAGGTCGAAGATGCGCCTCTTACGCTGGCTATGGGACTCGGCACCGCTATTGCTTCACTTGTCGTGATGATGATTTTCATTTTGCAGGAGCTGCTGCCGAGCAACAGCTACTCGCACCCGCAACCATTGGCGCTCATCCCTCTGGTCCTTTCCATCTGGCTCGGACGCATATGGCTTCTTTCGCATCGCGGAAAAATGAATGACGATCCGGTGAGCTTCGCCATTCGCGACCAGACGAGTATCGGTCTTGGTGTCGTGGTTGCACTTCTCTTCGTTGTTTCGCTATGAGCAGTTTCGTTCCCCGCAGTGATATTCGTTCCTGGGGCGGCACCATATTGCGTGAGCATTCGGTCGCTTCGCCGGCCTGGCGTGACCAACTGCCTGGTCTGATCGCGAGCGCGCACGATTCAAACAGCAGTTTGCTGGCTTGTGGATTGCGCCGTTCCTACGGCGATAGTGGCCTGAATCCGGATGGCAAGTTGATCGATGTCTCCGGGCTGGACCGGGTGATTGTGTTCGATCCCGAGACGCGTCTGTTGCGGGCCGAAGCTGGCGTTTCCTTCGATACCATTTTGAATATCATTGTCAGGCAAGGCTTCTTCCTGCCCGTTACGCCCGGCACACGTTTCGTGACGCTTGGTGGCGCTGTGGCAAATGATGTCCACGGCAAAAACCATCACACGCACGGGACGATTGGCTGCTGGGTACGCCGGTTGGGGTTGCTTCGTTCCGATGGCACCGAGATCGAACTGGCATCCAATGACAATACGGGTCTGTTTGCCGCCACCATCGGCGGGCTGGGGCTGACGGGCATTATCACGTGGGTGGAACTGGAAGTCATTCCCGTCGACAGTGCTCTGATGGATGCCGAGAATATTCCATTTGGCAATCTGGACGAATTCTTCTCGCTCTCGGCTGAAAGCGAGGAGGGGTACGATTATACGGTGTCGTGGATCGATTGCCTGTCGAAGGGCGCCACCCTTGGGCGAGGAATTTTTACCCGCGGCAATCATGCACCTACCGGGTCGCGACTTTTGGATCGTGGTAATACGCGATTTACAATGCCGGTCAATCTGCCCCGATTTGCGATGAACCGCTATTCTATACGGGCTTTCAATGCTCTTTATTTCTGGAATGGCAAGCGAAAGAGCGGCAAGGCTACAATCCCCGCGCACCCGTTCTTTTACCCACTCGACGCTATCGGTAGCTGGAACCGGATGTACGGGCGCGCAGGCATGTATCAGTATCAATCTGTGGTCCCCCCGGCCAATCAACTGGAGGCAACGCGCGAGATGTTGAATGCGATATCGTCGAGCGGTCAAGGGTCGTTTCTGGCGGTGCTGAAGACGTTTGGGCGCAAGCCATCGCCCGGATTGCTGTCCTTTCCGCACGAAGGCACCACGCTTGCACTGGATTTTCCGAACAGGGGCGATAAAACGCTCCGGCTCATGGAAAAACTTGATGCGATTGTGCTAGAGGCTGGCGGAAGGCTTTATCCGGCCAAGGATGGACGCATGTCGGCAAAGATGTTTCAGAGCGGGTATCCCGAATGGGAAACCTTCGCAAAACATGTCGATCAGGGGTTCAGCTCTCATTTTTGGGCGCGCGTCGCGAGTTAGCATTCTCGCCAACGCGTTTAGAGATTTCGCGTTCGGTAATGCGTTCGTTGGATGAATTGAGCGGTTCTGAAATCCATTTGGAAAGAACCGATTTGAAAAGGGGAAGGTCTTGCGCCTTATCGTTCTTGGAGCTACGTCGGCTATTGCGATTGCAACGGCACGCCTTCACGCAAAGGATGGCGCAGTTATCCTTCTTGTGGGCAGGGATCAGGTTCGGCTTGATCAGATTGCCGCCGATCTGAAAATCCGTGGCGCCGAGCGGGTTGAAACCGCGATCACGGATCTCGCTGGTCCGCAGGATGCGCAAGCCCAGTTCGATGGTTTTGTAGAGCAGATCGGTGGTGTCGACCAGATATTGCTCGCTTACGGCATCCTCGGTGAACAGGGCAAGGCGGAACGCGATCTGGTCGCGGCAGAAGAGATTTTGCGCGTCAATTTCACTTCGGCTGCTGCCTGGACTCTTGCCGCAGCAGATGTGTTCGAGCGACAGGGCCGGGGCACATTGGTGGTAATCGGCTCCGTTGCAGGAGATCGCGGCCGGCGGGCAAACTATATTTACGGTGCGGCCAAGGCCGGGTTGGCCGGATTGGTCGAAGGCATTGCGCATCGCTTTGCCGATAAGGGGCCGCGCGCGGTGCTCATCAAGCCCGGTCCGACCGTTACCCCCATGACCGAAGGTATGGACCGGAAAGGTCTGCTCTGGGCAAAGCCGGAACAAATCGCTCTCATTGCCTATAATCGGTCCAAACGCGGTGGGCCCATTGCGTATGCGCCGGGCTTCTGGCGGTTGATTATGCTGGTCATTCGCAATCTGCCGAGCGCAATTTTCAATCGTATGGATATCTGATGCAAAAGATTGTTATTACCGGCGCTGCCGGGCTTGTTGGTCAGAATTTGATCGCACGTCTGAAATCCGTACCCGGGTTGAAAATAGTTGGTATCGACAAGCATCCAACCAATACGGATTTGCTGCGCCGCCTTCATCCTGAAGTCGAAGTGATTGAGGCAGATCTGGCGCAGGAAGGTGCCTGGCAGGACGCGTTTGCAGGTGCGGATGCAGTTGTTCTCAATCAGGCGCAGATCGGCGGTCTGGTTGAGAAAGAATTTGTCGATAACAATGTTACAGCGACCGAACGGATCGTCGATGCCATGTGGCGGCACAAGACACCTTATTTCGTGCATATCTCCTCGTCAGTCGTTAACTCGCAGGCCGATGATTTCTACACGCGGTCTAAAACCACCCAGGAACATTTCATCGATACGGTTACAGACATTCCGCATGTCATTCTGCGGCCAACGCTTATGTTCGGCTGGTTTGATCGCAAGCATCTTGGCTGGCTACGCCGGTTCATGGATCGGACGGCGGTGTTTCCCATTCCGGGAAACGGTGCGTTTATTCGCCAGCCGCTTTACGTCGGTGACTTCGCGGCCATCATTATTTCGGCGTTGAATACACGGAAGACCGGTACTTTCGATATTTCGGGCCTGGAGCAGATTAATTACGGCGATCTGATCAAGTTGATTCACAATACGGTCAAGCCGAAGGCTCGGATTGTCCATATCCCTTATACGCTTTTCTGGTGGTTGCTATTCGTCTACGGAAAGTTCAGCAAAAACCCGCCTTTCACCACCAGCCAGTTGGAGGCGCTGGTCATACCGGAAACTTTTCCGGTGATCGATTGGCCGAAGGAATTTGCGATTACAGCCACGCCTTTGAAGCAAGCTGTTGAGGAAACTTACCTCGACAAGACTTATAATACGATTGTTCTCGATTTCTGAGGTAGCGAAATGAGCCGGATTGTTATCATCGGTGCTGGAGCGATGGGGCTTGCGGCTGCGCACCGCGCGGTTCAGCTAGGGCATGAGGTGGATCTCATCGAAAGTGACAGCGTGCCGGGCGGCATGGCTGCCCATTTTGACTTTGGCGGGCTGTCGATTGAGCGCTTCTATCATTTCGTCTGTAAGTCGGACGATCCGACGTTCAGCCTGTTGCGCGAACTTGGTATCGGCGACAAGATGAAATGGCGCCCAACCACTATGGGCTATTACATCAAGGACCGTATCCATCCGTGGGGCGATCCGATTTCGTTGCTGAAGTTCCCTTATCTCAGCCTCGTCTCGAAGTTTCGCACCGGCTTGCAGATGTTCCTGACCACGAAGGGCAGGAACTTCAAATCCATCGAACACAAAACAGCGCGTCAGTGGCTGGAGCAGGGTTCCGGCAAGGAAGTCTACAATACGCTGTGGAAGCGTTTGATGGAGCTCAAATTCTATGAGCTTGCCGACGAGATGTCGGCTTCGTGGATTGCGACACGCGTGCGTCGTGTCGGCAATTCGCGACGTTCGATTTTCCAGGAAGAGCTGGGTTATATTGATGGCGGCACGCAAACGCTCGTTGACGCGCTTGTCGACGCTTACGTGAAAAAAGGCGGGCGCTTGCATCTTTCGACGCCTGCCGAGCTTGTGGAAACCAAAGACGGTAAGGTCACCGGCGTGGTCGCAGGCGGGCGTGTCTTCCCTGCCGACGCGGTCATTTCGACTGTCCCAACGCCATTTATCTCATCGCTTGTTCCTGATTTGCCGACAGCATCGAAAGAACAATATGATGCCATCCGCAACATTGGCGTCGTATGCTTGCTCTTCAAACTGAAGAAAAGTGTCAGCAAGAACTTCTGGCTCAACATCATTGATGAGAAGATCGAAATTCCGGGACTGATCGAGTTCTCAAACCTGCGCCCTGTTGATGATCACATCATCTACGTTCCCTATTACATGCCGACAACGCAGCCGAAATGGCAGTGGAGCGACGAGCAGTTCATTGAGGAAGCGTTCTCCTATATTCGCAAGATCAATCCCAATATCAGCCGCGATGATCTGATTGATGCGAGCGTTGGGCGTTTGCGTTATGCCCAGCCCGTCTGTGAGCCGAACTTTCTCGACAAGCTGCCGCCGATCCAGACGCCAATCGGTGGGCTGCAAATTGCGGACACGTGTTATTACTATCCAGAAGACCGCGGTATCGCTGAAAGTGTTCGATACGGGCGTATGATGGCTGAAACTGTCAGCAAATGATCGCTGTTGCCAAGTCTCTTCTCGAACGCCCCTTTGTTCGTTTCGCGTTGTCGGGTGGCATCGCAGCGGCGGTCAATATCGGCTCGCGTGTATTGCTGTCGGAAGTGATCAACTTCTCGACAGCAATCGTCATTGCCTATCTGCTTGGAATGACGACGGCTTATATTCTGATGAAGCTGTTCGTGTTTGACGCATCCGGCCGGAGCGTAGGGCAAGAATATCTCCGGTTTGGACTGGTCAACGCTGTTGCGCTCGTCCAAGTATGGGCTGTCAGCATGGTGTTGGCAAAATACGCGTTTCCGGCGCTGGGCTATAGCTATTATGCAGAAACGACCGCGCATGTGATCGGTGTTCTCAGCCCGATCGCGACAAGTTATTTCATGCATAAGTATTTCACTTTTGCGAGTTAGGGGCGCGCGATGGGTTCAACTTACACTCGTTTTATTTTGTTCTTTATACTCACGTCGATCATAATTATCGTTAAGTTTCAGCCTTTATATTTTCACCCCGTTCTGCCGGGGTTGGATGCGTCGTGGCAATCGGCTCTGGCTTATGGAGCAGAGAAAAGGCTTCTTTTTGGTAAGGATATTGTTTTTACCGGCGGCCCTCTGTCGGGTTTATATAATCGACAGTTTGAAGTGAGTAATTCATATATATTGGCTGCCGCATCGTTATTGGTAGCTTTTTATATTAGCTTGTGTTTCTCGATTTTCCTAACGCGTGTAAGTAGTATTCTTTTTGGTCTTGCAGTTCTCCTAATTCTAAGCTTATCTTTTTTTATGACGTCGGACGTAATGCTGATGATTGTGCCGCTTCTAGCGGCGTTGTATGGCATCTGGGGCGAAGAAAACAGCAAGAGATTAGTAGGCGGTTCCGGAGCATTTCTGTCTGGAATTATCGTATTAGCAAAGTTCTCTGTATTCCCAATCGCTATACTTTCTATGCTTGCTTTGGATGTTTTGGATCTATTACGCAGAAGAATACCTTTGCATCTGGTTGTTTTTGCCGGTGGTTTGATTCTGGCATTTGTGCTGGCTGGCCAGCCTCTGGAACAGTTGCCGAGTTTCATCAAAAGCAGTCTGGAGGTGTCTAGCGGATATTCGTCGGCAATGAGCTTGCCAATCCAACTACCGGACCCTTTTGTCTGGCTAGCAGTCGCAACTCTGTTTGTGGGAACCCTTCTTTACGAAAGTTCTCGTCACTGGCATACCGAGAGCCGTTACAAACTTGTCGCGCAAGTTCTTGTCATATCGGGCTATTTGTTTGTAGCGTTCAAGGCGGGGTTTGTCCGTCATGATCTCCATATGCTGATCGCTTGGACTGCTTTGATCATAGTAATACTGGCTGTCATTGCAGCCCAGCCTCGGAAACAAAGCAGCCGTTGGCTTTTGGCTGGCCTTGCATTTGCCTGTCTAATTCCAGGGCAGTTGGCCTTATACAAAGTTTACCGAATTCTTCCTTTCACTGCCGTTGTCCAGTTGCCTGACACGTTAAGGCGAGAAGCGTCGGAACTATCAAGCTTTGCTCTGTCACCGTCGAACTGGAAGAAGAGGCTGGTTGAGCAAAATGTGGCTTCTTTGGCTTCAATCAAGGAGCAGCGGCCGTTACCACACCTGTCCGGTTCGGTAGATACGATTCTGAACGATCAATCTTCGATCATCGCCAACGGGCTTGACTATCGACCGCGCCCAACACTGCAAGAATATACAACCTATTCGCCATCTTTGATCGCTCGGAATCGTTCTTTTTTTGAGAGCGATCAAGCGCCAGACTTTTTATTCATGGCGCCGGGATCTATTGACCGGCGGCATCCCGCCTCGGTCGAAGGGGCTTTGTGGCCATTATTCTTCTCAAAGTATCAACCTTATCTTATTGAGGCGGACTATCTTGTCTTACAAAAACGCGCTCTTGCGCTGGACAACATAGAAACGAATGGCGGGCCAATTCACGCACGCCTGAATGAAGAAGTGCGCCTCCCGGATATGGCTGGACCGGTCATGGCCTCGATAAGGATAAAGCCAACGATCATTGGAAAACTGCTGAATGTTTTCTATCGTCCGCCGTTGACGGAGCTCGTGGTTTCGTACCATGACGGGTCGGTAGAAACCTATCGCGTCATTCCAGGAATGATGAGTGAAGGCTTGATGGTATCGCCATTGGTGAAGTCGCCGTCAGATTACTTATTGGTATCTACAGGGCATTTAGAAGCTGGCGCGTTACAGAAGGCCAAGAGTGTAATGGTCCGTGCGGGCTTTGGTGGAGTACTCGCATACCGCTCAGATATTGATATCCGGTTTTCGATTCTGGATAATAAAGCTCTCCGTGATGGCTATAAAGGCAAGCTTGCTGATTTTTATTTCGAACAACAGAAGAATCTGAGCCTACTCCTAGAGAACAATCCAATACACGACCCAACAGTCATAAAGGTACCAGAGGGATTGCTGGCCCATGCTCCGACGATTTTGAATCTACCTGTGAGCGGTGCACGCAATCTCGATATACGCTTCGGTATACGGGAAGGCGCGTGGCGGGACGGAGGCAAAACGAACGGTGTTTGTTTCAGTGCGCAAGCCGCGTCTTCAAAGTTCTTCGAGCGCTGCCTCAGGCCTGTGGAAAACGAAGCCGACCGCCTAGAGCAGCATGCGAGGGTCGAATTGCCGACCGGTACCGAAGAAATTTCCTTGGAAACATCTTGCATCGACGACTGCGCATGGGATTGGAGCTATTGGGCAATGGCGGTGCCGGGACCCTAGTGTTTTTTCGCTGGTGAGCAGATTGATAGGTCAGCCGCAGCGCCGAGTACGGGAATGTCTCCGTTTGGGTAGATCGATGCGATCGCTTTGGTGCAGATTTGGAGTCTTGGTGTAATGTGGGTCAGATATGCATTTGCAGGGTAAAGCATATCTTGCGCGCAAAAAAGGCAGTGCGTGTGAGTAGGAGTATAAGCCCCAAAGGGGGCGATACTTTTACGATTTCTAAATAAGGACGAAAACTTGTTTATTCGCAATCTTGCAAGAAAAGCATCTATATTTTCTATCTTTGGTCTATGTTCTTATTTTATAATAAGATCGGCAATATTTGTATATAACTATTATATTTCTCCAATTTATTGGGATCAATGGGAGTTTATTAAGGATATTAAAGGAAGTAATATATTTTCAATTAATTATTTATTCCTTGCGCATAACGAGCATATTATTGCGACGACTAAAATTTTCTTTATATTGGATTATCTATTTTTTAAATTGACAAACGGACCTCTAGTCTCACTTATTTTTTTCCTCGCATTCGTCATAGCTAGTTCTATCCCTCTTGTGGTGTTTACGGGAAGAGTTAAAGGCACCCTCTATTTTGCCCTCGTTTTTGTGCTTTTTGCTTCCAGTGTTTCGCTTGCTCAGTATGAGAATCTCTTATGGGGTTTCCAGCCACAGTTCTATCTTGTTAGCTTGACGGCAGTTTGGGCTGTTTTCGCTGCATTGAAACTGGTTGAGAGTCGGGTCAGCTCCAGACAATTGCTCTGGTTTGTTGCTTTATGTGTCTTCACGTTCCTATGTATCTTCTCGATGGGAAATGGTATCGCATTGCCCGTATCTATTGTTCTATTCCTGATTTTTGTTAGATGGCGTCATTGGCCGATGCTCGCAGGATATGTGGCGATCTCGGTGCTTCTTGTTTGTATCGATTTATATTTGACTCGCCACACTTTGCCGATTGGAGGTCTGAGCCAGAGAACGCCACTGAATGTACTTTTTTTCTTTTTCACAATGATTGGTGGTGCCCTTACTCGAAGCCTTGACGCTGCCTACAAAGTTGGGATCGGCATATTTCTGCTCTATGGTTTCACATTCATTCAACTGATCGCGGTGCCTTGGTTTAAGCGCCGGAGTATTGATCGAGGTGTTGCTGCACTCCTAGCCCTCGCAAGTTTCTTTTTTGCGGCAGCACTTGCCACAGCTTGGACTAGAAGCCCCCTGGGTGATGGTGCTGCGTTGGCATCGCGCTACAGTACTCCCATGCTTCTATTGATTATGACGTGGTTCTGTATCTGGCTACGCGAAATTCTTGTTCGGAAGGGCGATAAAAATTTCGCTTCGATCGCTATATTGATTGTCATGGTAGCAATTGTAGGGGCATCGACGCTGAGCGAGAAAAATGCGGCCAACTTTTCCAAAGCGCAAACGCGCGCCGCATATTTTGCCTTGTCTCAAGTGGACTCAGATGAACAGCTTCTAAAGCTATACCCGGATGCGAAGGCCGTGAGTGCGGAGCTGGGATGGTTGCGTCAAAACAACCTCAATATTTTTGCCCGAAACAGCGGGATCCATACTCCAACGTCAACCGAATTGTTGAGTGTCCAAAATCTGGGCGACGACCGTATCTGCCAGAACTATGCAATTGAAAGTATCATGCAAACATCGTCAGGTCAGCTGCAACTTGTTGGCTGGATAGCCGACGGGCAAAAAAACACACCAGTTTGGGTGTTGGCTTTCGACGAACAAGGCAACTTGCTGGGCTTTACCAAGCCGCTGGAGGATCGTCCTGATATTACTGCGGCTGTAGGTGCAGAGGCAGGTTTTAAGGGGATGATCTTGCCCGTAAATATGAACTCTTCTCAGCGCCGCAATGTGGAGCTCAGGGTTATTTCAACCGAGCGCGCTAACTCCTGTAAAATTGTCAATTTAAGAACGACTGGCTAATGTGGTTTGCTTGTTGCAGGCGCGCTCAGCCAAAAGCGCCAGCATTTTTTATTCGAAGAAAACCTTCGCCTCTGGCGGAGGATTGGAAGAGTTTAACGCTGTATAAAAGAAACCTCCGGCTTGGATCTCGAAGTGATCGAAACCGGAGATTATAATGGATGTTAACCATCTTATACCAACGCTCATTGATCATTCGCCATTCGCGTGGATAATGGGCCTGAATATGTCAGTGGCAAACTGATGGAATGGGCCGAAACGCAAGGAATTGCTTTATGCCACATCCAACACGGAAAACCGCAACAGAATGCCTATGTCGAGCGCTACAATCGCACCGTGCGACATGAATGGCTTGACCAACACACCATCGAAAGTATCGAGGAGGCACAGGAGTTCGCCACGCAATGGCTCTGGACCTACAACAATGAACGGCCCAATATGGGCATCGACGGCATCACACCCGCACAGAAACTAAAAGCGGCTGCGCGAATTCTACTGCAGAGCCCCGTTAAAAACGGGGGGATTACCCTCGAAGCCGGGGTGGCCAGGCAAAAGAAAAGTCCTCTCGATCCAAAGTAAGGTTTGGACTGTATGCCGGATCACTCCAATTGCCAGTATCCCATACGCGTTCCATATACTTTATTTCCTCCTGAAATCGCTTTAATTTTTCGGGAGTATTCTCAAACCCACGTGTAGCAGATTCATGATGGTATAGCTCCGCATAGGGTGTCCAAACGTTGCGATATCCAGCGGCGCGAACTTTAAGACAGAAGTCTACATCATTGAAAGCGACTGTGAGTTCCTTTTCATTCAGACCGCCGACCGCACTGTATATTTCTTTGCTGACGACAAGGCAGGCTGCGGTTACTGCACTAAGCGATTGGATCAATTGAGCGCGACCGAAGTAACCGAGTGCATCGCGCTGGAAGCTTTTATGAGAATGGCCTGCGACGCCACCCAGACCAATTATAACACCACCGTGTTGCAGAGTGTCGTTGGGATACCACAGCCGGGCACCAACAGCACCGACTCCTGGCTGCAACGCGATGCTCATCATTTCCGAAAGCCAATCCGGCGATATCACTTCAATATCATTATTTATAAGGGCCACATAATCGCCATTCGCGTGCTCAACGGCATTGTTATTGAGTGCAGAATAGTTGAATGGCCGTTCGTCACGCAAAACTTTTATTCGACCATGCTCTTTGAGTGTCTCGAAGTATGCGAGCGCCTCAGGCTCATCGGAATTATTGTCAACGAGAACGATCTCATAGTTGGGGTATGTCGTCTTTTCTAAGATACTGTCGATGCACTGCTTGGTGAGCGCGAGGCCGTTTCTTGTCGGGATGATTAGACTGACAAGAGGAGCGTCTTCGGGTAGGGCGTAGTGTACCCGATACCTACCGAAATCAAGCAGTTCGGTTCTTGCTTCGATACCGGTACGTTGGAAATGATCGTCCAACGTTTTTTGTCCAGCAAGGAGAGCATAGTTTTTATTGCTTCCAGCTTGGGCTGTGCTCTCTGCGTGGCTCCGCCAGTGATAAAGTACCCGTGGAATATGGACGATCTGATTGGTGTTGAGCGTCTCAGTTATACGCAGAGCCAAATCATAATCTTGGGCGCCTTCATACCCCTCACGAAAACCACCTAGTTGCTGAACAGTTTCACGATGATAAGCACCCAGATGGCAGATCATATTATGCGACAGAAATAAATCTGGGTTCCAGTCGGGTTTGAAATATGGATCGAAGCGCTTTCCGTCTTCGTTGATTTTGTCCTCATCGGAGTAGATCAATCGTGCTTCCGGATTCGACACGATGATTTGTGCAACATGATAAAGGGCGTCCTCGGTGAGAAGATCGTCCTGATCCATAAGTGCCAGCCAGTCGCCGGTAGCAAGTTCTATCGCGCTGTTTGACGCCGCAGAGATGTGACCGTTTTGCGGGCGAAAAACAACGCGTATGCGCGCATCGCGTTTTTGGAGTGCTTCGAGTTCATTTTTGACTTCGGGATTGGAAGAACAGTCGTCTGCAATGCAGAGTTCCCAATTGTCGTAAAGCTGGCTGCTAACAGAATTGACAGCCTCATGCAGCCAATTCAGATTAGGATTGTAGGCAGGCATCACTATCGAAATTTTCGGCTTGACAGCCATGGCCTTTATGGATTTCCGAATTTTCTTACGGCTTGTTCCATCAACGGAACTGTAGAGGCGCACCCATTCCGAGTAGTCGTTTCTGTCTACGATTTTCCCGCCCGCGGAAACCTGCACTTGATTCCCCGGAGTATTGGCGCGAATCCACCGACGTTTGAGACCGGAAATACCTTCGTCCCTGAGCGTCTCATATGCTTTAGAACTGAATGCTTTCAGGCCGCCAGCACGATGGACAATGCTGGGCATTGCTTTTGTGATGTGCACAGCACGACGACCCTGCCGACCGAGATGTCGATAAGGTTTCGTCATCCGCCAACTCTTCGACGTCAATATGGCGTTATTCTTCTCTCGTTCTGCAGTGAGTTCATCAAGAATCTGTGCATTCGCAGAACTGTTCCGCTCTATATTTTTCTCTAATTCGGATATTCTATTCTCATAATGTCGAGTGATGCCTGATTGCTGATTTTGCCAATGCTCAGAAATCGCTACCTTCTCTGCTTCATACTTGTCTTTGATAATGCGGCCGAGTTCAGATGTATTGGAATGGAATTTCTCCAGGTCGCTGGCAGTCAGACCGCATTCTTGAAGGACCGAATGGTTGTGAGAGTTAGCCACACCGAGTTGATAGAGAATGGAATTTAAGTGCCCGAGACGCGCGTAAGTCTCACGTGTGAGCTGCATTTCTTCGAAACCGGAATCGTGCAATTTTAATAGAGCCTGAGGGGCATTCTTACCCCACATCAGGACGCCTAGACCATTGCCATGGTAAAACTCAAAAGTAGGGTATTGTGATTGGATTTCTTTCCAGAATTTCCAAACGCCAAAATCAGTATGCTGGACGCATGTATCGTGAAAAAGCACGATGCTGCGATCAGAAAGTACAGTTTTCCAGTTTTCGAAATCTTCGACGACGTCTTCGTATCTGTGTCGCCCGTCAATATGCAATAGATCAACAGAACCGTCTGCAAATTGAGACCGGGCTTCGCTAAACGTTGAACGTATCAAAACACCAATGCCGGGATATTGAGTGCGCAGTTCTGTTTCAAGTGCGTCATAGACGTCAGAAGCGTAAAATCCGGCATGTTCATCACCTCGCCAGGTGTCGACGGCATAGATTGTTGTGTTCAATTCTGCTGATTTTGCCGCTTGGCACATTGAAAGAAAAGAGAAGCCGTTATGAGTACCTAGCTCAACGACTGTCCTCGGCTTCAGAACGTCCATAAGCCAAAACGCAAATGGTGCGTGCTCAAGCCATGCTGAGATTCGAATATGATTAGAGGGCATGAGCGATTTGGAGTTAAAGAACATCAATTCCTCTGTGTGTCAGCGACATAATCTGAAAATACAATATTGAGCGATGTTAGTTCTGTTATTTCTCAGTTCTTAGATCAAACGAACGCCATGATCACTATAGAATTTTACGCTCGATCGCAAAAATTGCCATATGTGCCAATGGCCTTTTTTTGCAGCGTGTCCACCCATATGAACGATTTCGACGCTGGGAACATAGGCTATCTTTGTGATGCGGCTTGTTCTCACAGACAAATCGAAGTCCTCAAAATAGAGGAAATAACCGGGATCGAAACCGCCCGTCTTCATGAGAACATCACGACGAAACAGCATAAAGCACCCGCTTACAATAGGTGGATTCCAGAATATATCATTCTGGGTTTCGACACGCATTTCGTATCGTTTCAACCGATCGTTGAAAAATCGCTGGATTCGTTTCGGGGCAAAGCCGCGGAGCAGGAGGTCAAAAATCGCTGGATAGCGCTTGCACAAATATTGGCGTTTGCCGTCTGGCCAGAAGGCTCGCGGTGACAGCAATCCGCAATCGGGGCGCTTTTGCATGAAATCGATGGCGTTGCGCAAAGCGAGGTGATCCATCTGAATGTCTGGATTAAGGATGAGATGAAACTTACCCATATCCGACAAAGCCAGGTTGTGCGCCCGACCGAAGCCAACATTGCCTTGCCCATGAATAATGCGCGTCTGCCAGCCTGGGAGCTGCTCTTCAACAACTGCAGAGACGCTGTTCCGGCTCGAATTGTCGATGGCAGTTATCGCCACGGATGCTGGATCAAAAGAGGTCAAAGCGGCTGCAAGCGCTGAAAGCGTGGCGCGAAACTCGTTTTTATCCGGGTTGAATGTCACGATTGAAATCGTGAGCATCTGGGTCGGTTCTAAGTCTGACTGGCCAGCGTTTTTTTTCAAGGTGTTACTTTCGACCCATTCGATTGATGATTCCGTGCCATAGGCCCAGGGTCATCATTTTCGCGTGGCGCATTCCATGCGGGACAAAAAAGGTGAAAAAGAGATACTGGCGAATGAGGCGCCACAGAAGTACAATTTTCCACGAAAAGGACAGCCATGGGCGACGGCAAAGCCAGATAGCGTTGCGGAAGTGATAGTAATGTCTGAGGGGGCTATGGACCGGAATACGATGACCACGGAACTTTATCCACTGGTCTCCAAGAGTGTGTTCCATTTTGGCACCAAAAACGCCGAAGCAATAATATCCTTTTTCGCGTGCGCGCAAACCCCATTCGATATCGACGTAATCGATGAACATGCCCTCATTCATGTAGCCGACGGCATCGAAACTTTCTATCGGCGTCAGACAGCCAGAGGCGATGAGGAAGTCGGTTTCCACAAACTCACCAAAGGGCTGTCGTTCGCGACGCTTCAGCTTCAGCCCTTCCAGATATACGAAGGCTGCGGCCTCTCCTTGCCGGGCGTCGATATAGGAAGGGCCGACACCTGCCACGTGAATGCCTTTTGCAGCCAGTGTTTTCGCTACGTTCACAAGCTCGGCCACCATGTTCGGGGCAGGAATGCTGTCCTGATCGAGAAGAAGAACATAGTCAGCGCCGATTGCCTTGGCGCGTTCGATGCCGACATTTTGCGCCTTTGCGATGCCGAAATTCTCACCGAGTGCTATCAGTTCAATATCGGGCTGATCTTTCAAAATGAGCGCGAGATTGTCGGGGGATCCGTTGTCCACGACAATGAGGTGGCCTAATTGAGGAGTGACAGCGCCGATTAACTTCTTTAGCGGCTCAACATCGGGATTGAATGTGACGATAATCCCGGTCACTCGCGTTGTATTATTATCGCTTTTTTGACAATCAATAATCATGAATGTTGTTCGTTCGTCGCTCGCTATTCAAGGCAGCATAATGGTTCGGTATTCCAAAAAAAACTTGCCTACAAGCTTCTTTGCGTATTCCGTCGCCAAATCATGGTCAAAGTGCTAGGGCAATAGCCAGCATTCCAATGTTGTTAAGGGAAGTTACATGAAGGGCATTATCCTGGCTGGAGGAAGCGGCACACGGCTATATCCTCTCACAATAGCCGTTTCTAAACAAATCCTTCCGATCTACGACAAGCCGATGATTTATTATCCGCTGAGCGTTCTCATGCTCGCGGGGATTCAGGATATTCTGATCATCTCAACACCGCAGGATCTGCCGCTTTTCCAGAAGCTTCTCGGCGACGGCAGCGAGTTCGGCGTGAACTTCTCCTATGCTGAACAGCCGCATCCCAATGGTCTGGCAGAAGCCTTCATCATCGGGCGCGAGTTCATCGGCAATGACAGTGTCGCGATGATTCTCGGCGACAACATCTATTTTGGTGACGGCCTGTCCAAGCTCTGCGAGATTTCGGCAACTGCAACCAAGGGCGGCACCGTCTTCGCTTATCACGTCGATGATCCTGAGCGCTATGGCGTCGTGGATTTCGATAAGGCGACGGGCAAGGCCCTTTCGATTGAAGAAAAGCCTGCAAAGCCGAAGTCGCACTGGGCGGTTACCGGGCTTTATTTCTACGACAATCAGGTCGTCGATATCGCCCATTCGATCAAGCCGTCAGAACGCGGTGAGCTGGAGATCACGACGGTCAATAATATCTATCTCGAGCGCGGCGAACTCAATGTGCAGCAGCTCGGACGCGGCTATGCCTGGCTCGATACCGGCACGCATGACAGCCTGCACGAAGCATCGTCGTTCGTGCGCACCATCGAGAAGCGCCAGGGCATCAAGATTGCCTGCCCCGAGGAAATTGGCCTGGAAAAGGGCTGGATTTCGGGCGACGCCGTGTTGGAACGCGCTGGAAAACTGGGTAAAACCGAATATGCGGCCTATTTGCGCCGCCGTGTAAACGAACTGGGAAATCAATAATGGAAGTCCGCTCGCTTGGTCTTGATGGAGTGTTCGAAATCATCCCGCGTAAATTCGGTGATGATCGCGGCTTCTTCTCGGAAACCTACAATGCCAAGTCATTTGCCGAGGCCGGGATTGATCTGCAATTTGTGCAGGACAACCACTCTTTTTCGGCAGCGAAGGGCGTGGTTCGTGGTCTTCACTACCAATTGCCGACGCGTGCGCAGGACAAGCTCGTTCGTGTGATTCGCGGGGCGATCCTGGACGTCGCTGTCGATATCCGCAAAAGCTCGTCGACATTCGGCAAGTGGGTCGCGCTGGAAGTTTCCGCCGAAAAGTGGAATCAGATTCTGGTGCCCAAGGGCTTTGCCCATGGTTTCATGACGCTCGTTGAGAACACCGAGGTCATCTACAAGGTCACGGATTACTATTCGCCGGAGCATGATCGCTCGATCCGTTTTGACGATCCGGCCATCGGTATTGAATGGCCGCTTCCTTCTTCGGGCGTCCAGCTTTCCGACAAGGATCAGAAAGCGCCGCTTTTCGCCGATGCAGAAGTTTTTGCTTGAGGAATGATATGAATATTCTCGTCACTGGCGGTGCAGGATTCATCGGTTCGGCTGTATGCCGTCATCTGGCTGCTGATCCTAAAGTCAATGTTCTCAATCTCGACAAACTGACCTATGCGGGAAATCTCGCTTCGCTGCGTCAGATCGAAAACCACCCGAATTACAGTTTCCTGCAGGCCGATATCTGCGACGACAATCTCATTCTGGACACGCTGCGTTCGAATGATGTCGATATCGTCATGCATCTGGCTGCTGAAAGCCATGTGGACCGTTCCATCGATGGCCCGGCGGCTTTCATCGAAACCAATATCATTGGCACGTTCCGTCTGCTCAATGCGGCGCTCAGCTACTGGCGCGAACTGCCGGAACCGCGCAAGTCGAACTTCCGTTTCCACCATATCTCGACCGATGAAGTGTTCGGCGATCTGCCATTCGACAGCGGCATTTTCACGGAAGAAACGCCCTATAAGCCATCGTCGCCCTACTCGGCATCGAAGGCTTCCTCCGATCATCTGGTCCGCGCATGGCACGAGACCTATGGTTTGCCGGTGGTTCTCTCGAATTGCTCGAACAATTACGGGCCATTCCATTTCCCGGAAAAACTCATTCCGCTGGTGATTCTCAACGCGCTCGATGAAAAGCCGCTGCCGGTATATGGGGCAGGGGCGAATGTGCGCGACTGGCTTTATGTCGAGGACCATGCCCGCGCGCTGACCTTGGTCGCGACGACGGGCAAAATTGGCGAAAGCTACAATATCGGCGGACGTTCAGAGCGCACCAATCTCAATGTCGTGGAAACGATATGCGCCATTCTCGACAAGAAGCGCCCACGTGCCAATGGCAAGAAATATGGCGACCTGATCACCTTCGTGACGGATCGTCCCGGGCATGACCGCCGTTACGCCATCGATGCCTCGAAGATCGAGCGGGACCTCGGATGGACGCCGCAGGAAACTTTCGAAACCGGCCTTGAGAAGACCATTCAGTGGTATCTTGACAATGGCTGGTGGTGGGAGCCGATCCGCAGCGGCACTTATGCCGGTGAGCGTCTCGGCGGCGGTGCGGCCAAAGCAGGTGCCGTATGAAGATCGTCGTCACCGGGCGGGAAGGGCAGGTCGTTCAGAGCCTTCTGGAAAAGGCTGCTCAGCGCCCGGATCTCGAAGTGATTGCGTTGGGAAGACCGGAACTCGATCTGGCCGACCCTGCGACAATCCGCAAGGCGATAGCCGATGCCAAGCCGGATGTCGTCGTGTCGGCTGCAGCCTATACGGCTGTCGATCAGGCTGAGGACGAGCCAGAACTTGCCTTGGCGGTGAATGCGGCTGGCGCTGCTGCTGTTGCCGAGGCGGCGAAAGCGTGCGGCGCTCCGGTTATTCATTTGTCGACGGATTATGTTTTCGCGGGCAATAGCGATAAGCCCTATGTCGAGACCGATCCGACTGGTCCTCGGAGTGTCTATGGCAGTTCCAAGCTTGAAGGCGAAAGGCTTGTTGCCGCGGCGCATCCACAGCATATCATTTTGCGCACGGCCTGGGTCTACAGTCCGTTCGGCAAGAACTTCGTCAAGACGATGCTGCGGCTTGCCGAAACCCGCGATGGACTGTCAGTCGTGTCAGACCAGTGGGGCAACCCGACTTCCGCGCTTGATATTGCCGAAGCGGTCATTCGCGTGGCGGATCACCTGACGGCAAAACAGGATTTCGCCGATTACGGCGTCTACCACCTTGCAGGCACGGGCGATATCAACTGGAGCGGTTTTGCGCGCGGGATTTTCGTTGAAAGCGCGAAACATAGCGGCCCGACTGCCGAAGTGACGGATATTGCGACCGCAGACTATCCGACAAAGGCGGCGCGCCCTGCCAATTCACGCCTTTCAACGGAGAAGTTCACGACGACATTTGGCTGGTCCATGCCGCATTGGCAGGCTTCGCTGGCCGAGGTCTTGAAGCGTCTTCCTTAAGCGATCAGTTCGAAGTTTGAGAAACGCGGTGCGGTTGATGACCGTTCCGCGTTTTTTGCTTTGCGCAAATATGTTCCTTGTCTTATGCCTTAAGCACTGACTGAACTGTTAGTGCAAGATCACCCGAAACGTTAAAGCTTTTCGGGTGATTGTGGGGTTTGGATTCAGTGAAAGCATGCGGTGTGGAGCGCCGCGCACAACATCGGTGAGGAGCATTATACCGTGAGCAGCAATGAAACTTTCGCTTCGGGAACTTTTGTCGGGCGTGCATGGAGCCCGACGGCAAAAGGGCCGGTTCTGGTGACTTTGCGCGAAGGCCGTATCATCGACATTACCACCAAAACTGCACCGACAATGCGTGACCTGCTCGAACTAGACGATGCGCTGGCTCATGTGCGTGCAACCGCCGGACAGGATATCGGTTCGCTGGAGACATTGTTTGCAAGCAAGCCCGGCGATGAAAACACCCTCCACCTTCTGGCGCCGAACGATCTGCAATCGATCAAGGCTTGCGGCGTCACCTTCGCTCGCTCCATGGTCGAGCGTGTGATCGAGGAACGTGCGGCTGGCAATCCCGACCTCGCGCTGAAAATCCGTGAGCGTGTCGGCGCAATCATCGGCGATAGCCTGCGCAATCTAAAGGCGGGCTCGGAAGAAGCGGCCCGCGTCAAGGCGGCGCTGATCGAAGAGGGCGTCTGGTCGCAATATCTTGAAGTGGGTATCGGTCCCGATGCTGAAGTCTTCACCAAGAGCCAGCCCATGTCGGCGGTCGGTCATGGTGCGGAAGTGGGCCTGCATCCGATTTCCACCTGGAACAATCCCGAGCCGGAAGTGGTACTTGCGGTCAACAGTCAGGGGCAGGTTAGGGGCGCGACGCTTGGCAACGACGTGAACCTGCGTGACGTTGAAGGCCGCTCGGCATTGCTGCTCGGCAAGGCCAAGGACAACAATGCCTCTTGCGCGGTTGGTCCGTTCATTCGCCTGTTCGACGAAACCTATTCGATGGACGATGTGCGCTCGGCGGAACTGGCGCTGAAGGTCGAAGGACCGGATGGCTATGTTCTCAATGGCCGCAGCACCATGAAGGAAATCAGCCGTGATCCGCTGGATCTGGTTGCCCAGACCATCGGCAAGCACCATCAGTATCCCGATGGTTTCGTGCTGTTCATGGGAACGTTGTTTGCGCCGGTCGAA
>Ga0182744_1001228_pt1 | contig 22722 bp, 21 predicted proteins | sample eDN3rd30CKraftMG_FD_128525 | JGI IMG/M metagenome (GOLD analysis project Ga0182744, IMG submission 128525) | Enriched Miracle-Growth compost microbial communities from Emeryville, California, USA - eDNA 3rd pass 30_C Kraft MG (version 2) (version 2) ...
CCGGCAGCGGCAAGACCACCACGCTGTATGCCGCCCTGGGCCGGCTCGACGCCACCACCACCAACATTCTCACGGTCGAAGACCCCATCGAGTACGACCTGCCCGGCATAGGCCAGACCCAGGTCAACGCCCGCATCGACCTGACCTTTGCCAATGCGCTGCGCGCCATACTGCGCCAGGATCCCGACGTCATCATGATCGGCGAGATCCGCGACCTGGAAACCGCCCAGATCGCCGTGCAGGCGTCGCTGACCGGCCACCTGGTGCTGGCCACGCTGCACACCAACGACGCCGTCTCGGCCGTGACCCGCCTGGCCGACATGGGTGTGGAGCCCTTTCTGCTGGCCTCCACGCTGCGCGGGGTGCTGGCCCAGCGCCTGGTGCGCAAGCTGTGCCCGCACTGCAAGGCAACGCAAGAAGACGGTACCTCGGCCTGGAACCCGGGCGGCTGCGCTTCTTGCGGCCATACGGGCTATAGCGGGCGCACGGGGGTGCACGAGCTTTTCGTACTTGACGACACATTGCGTACCATGATCCACAACGACGAGGGCGAGCACGCCTTGCGCCGCACGGCGCAGCAGGGCGGCATGCGCAGCCTCAACCAGGACGCCCAGCGCTGGGTGGAGCAGGGCGTCACCTCGCTGGAAGAGGTCGCGCGCGTCACGCGCGACGCCTGAAGCACAGGGCCTTACGGAGCACGCCATGCCTTCCTTCCAGTACGAAGCCGTCGACGCTACCGGCCGCAGCGATCGCGGCATGATCGATGCCGACAGCGAACGCAGCGCGCGCCAGGCCCTGCGCGCTCGCGGCCTGCTGCCGCTTTCCGTGCGCGAGACGCGCAAGCGGGCGGGGCAGGGGTGGTCGGCCGGCGCCAAGATAAGTGATTCGGACCTGGGCTGGCTGACCCGCCAGTTGGCCAGCCTGCTGGCTGCCCGACTGCCCCTCGAGGCCGCCTTGAAGGCCACCCTTGAACAGGCCGAGCGCCGCCACGTGGCCCAGACCCTGGCGGCGGTGCGCGACGACGTGCGCGCCGGCCATCGCCTGGGCGAGGCCCTGGCGGCCCATCCTCGCGATTTTCCTGAAATCTACCGGGCCCTGGTCGATGCCGGCGAGCAGTCGGGCGACCTGGCCCAGGTGCTGGAAAAACTGGCCGACTACATCGAGTCGCGCGGCGCCCTGCGCAACAAGGTGCTGACGGCCTTCATCTACCCCATCATCGTCACGATCGTGTCCATCGGCATCGTCATCTTCCTGCTCAGCTATGTGGTGCCGCAGGTGGTGGGGGCCTTCACCCAGGCCCACCAGACGCTGCCCCTGCTCACCCGCATGATGCTGGCTTCCAGCGATTTCGTGCGCGACTGGGGTCTGCTGACCGCGATCTGCCTGGCCGCGCTGTTTGCGCTGTGGCGCCTGAGCCTGCGCAACCCCGCAGCGCGCCTGGCCTGGCACGCCCGCGTGCTGCGCATGCCCGTGTTCGGGCGCTACGCCATGGGCGTGGACGTGGCGCGCTTTGCCGCCACGCTGGCCATTCTTACGGGCAGCAACGTGCCTTTGCTTACGGCCCTGGACGCCTCGCGGCGCACGCTGAAGAACCGCAAGCTGCAGGCCGCCGTGGACGAAGCCACCCATCGCGTGCGAGAGGGCAGCCCGCTTGCCCAGGCCCTGCAGGCGCAAAAGGTGTTTCCTCCCCTGCTGATCCATCTGGTGGGCAGCGGCGAGCGCACGGGCGAACTGCCCGCCATGCTGGACCGCGCCGCCGGCGTGCTGTCGCTAGAACTGGAGCGGCGCGCCATGACCATGACCGCCGTGCTCGAGCCGCTGATGATATTGATCATGGGCGGCATCGTGCTGGTGATCGTGCTGGCCGTGATGATGCCCATCATCGAGATCAATCAGCTGGTGCAATAAGGGAGGGCCCAGGTTCAATAGGGCGATTATCACGTTTGACGTTGCCGCCAGGCCACGCTTTAAACAGCGGAAGGGCCAGGTATTACGAAATTATTGACAATGATTCTCATTATTAATAATATCGCCCGATAAGCATATTAAAGTACGGCCTGTCGCCGTGGCTGAGCCTGCGATTCTTTATAAAGCGCCCATGCACAATACGGCCCTGATCCAATACCTGAGCGAATCGCCCACCTTCTCGAAGGCCGGGCATCCCGCGCTGCACGCCCTTGACCAGAACGCCAGCATCATCAATATAGAAGCCAGGCAGCACTTGTTCCACATGGGCGAGCCGGCCAACTATTTCTATCTGGTGCACTCGGGCAGCATCACTCTGTACCGGCCCAGCTACGGCGGCGACCACAAGGTGTTCCGCGTGCTCGAGGCCGGCGACCTGCTGGCCGAAACCGCCATGTTCATAGAGCCCAGCCACTATCCGCTGTCGGCCCAGGTCGCCACCGACGCCACGGTGTACCGCATCAGCCGCGAGGCCCTGCTGTCGCTGGTGCGCCAGTCGCCCGAGTTCAGCTTCGCTGATATTTGCCTACACGGGCACGCCTCGCACCTTCGATCCGGCCATTATTCCGCAGCCGGGCGAAACGTTGGAAATTGCCAGCTTCGCGGCCGGACCCGTCAACATAGAACTGGGGCAGTCCAGCACGCTGGCTTGGCACGCTACAGCGGCCACCAGCTGCGAAGCCCAGGGTGCCTGGAGCGGCCCCAGGGCCGTGGCGGGCAACGAGAGCGTAACGCCGGACACCGTGGGCCAGCATGTCTATACTTTGATGTGCACGGACGGTAGCACCACGATCAATCAGAGTGTCACCGTGGAAGTCACCGAGGCCACAGCGCCGGTGCAGCAGATCAGCATCCTCAGCTTTGCGCCGACGCCGCCCAGCATTGCGCCGGGCGCCAGCACGACCTTGAACTGGCAAGCGCAAAACGCCGATAGCTGCGCCGTCCGGCGGGATGGCAGCCTGCTCAGCTTGCCCACCCTGCCTGTAAGTGGCAGCTTCGAAGTCACCCCGCCCGCTGTCGTGGGCACCTACGCCTACGAACTGCTGTGCGTGCGCGGCGCCGAAGAGGCCAGCGCCACGACCTTGGTGGCGGTGCAAACGGGCGGTACGCCAGTCGATCCCAACGTGATTACCGGCGTGTGGACCGGCAATTTCAGCTTGACGATGCGCACCGCCCCGGAAGGCATTGTGCTGGGCGACAGCCACGATAATGCGTGGACTTGGAACTTCGACGAAGGGTGGGCCGAGTTCGCCCAGGGCATGCTCAGCGTGGGTTTCCCCTTCCATGTGCAAGACATCGGAAACGTTGATCCGACCCATGATCGCGTCGAATTCGAGCGCAACGAGGACGGCACTTATACGCTGCATTATGGGTACCAGATCTATAACCCGGGTGTGGGCAATCCACGCACCGATATCACCACCACGTTCAGCATTACCCGCAACGGCAACCAGTTGAAGATCGTCACGCTCGACTCGGACAGCGACGGGGTGCCTGGTGTACAGGTGCCAGGGGTTTTCCCCCTGACGGTGTCGCCTGATTTCGTCGGGGTGGTCGCGCAGGACGGCTCGGCTGATCCCGATCCAAGCAACCCTGGGGGCGAGCCCGGCAACACAGGCCTGATCGGCACTTTCACCGCCACACCCGGCAACGTGGCGCCAGGCCAGTCCTTCACGCTGACCTGGCAGGCGGTGCGCGCCAACAGCTGCACGGCCTCGGGCGACTGGGGCGGGTCCAAGCCCACGGCCGGCACCGAAAGCCTGTCCTTTAGCACGGCCCGCCTGTATGCCTTTACCCTGGAATGCACAGACGGTGTCGAGACCAAGCGCAATACGGTCACGGTGCAAGTGGGCGAGGGCGGCGCCGGCGGCCCGACCGACCCCACGGACCCGTCAGAGCCCATCGACACGGGCAATGGCACAGCCAACCTGAGCGGGGTGTACCTGGGCGAGCACATGATCACCATGCGCGGCTGCCCCGGCACCTGCGTGGCCGGACAAGAGGTGGTGCTGGGCACGGGTATGAAGCACTCGCCCTGGGTGTGGAACTTCGATGCCAAAACCGTGCTGATCACCGGCACGACATTGACGGTGGGCTTCAACTACGAGATCCAGTCGGTGGGCAACAAAGGCGAAGGCGACCTACACCTTCGAGGCGGCGCTGCCGGCGGCCGACACGCTGCTGGTGTACGCCAGCGCCGTAGTCGACGGCAAAGAGCGCTACACGCTGATGGACAAGAGCGAATGGACACGCGTCAATGACCACACGCTGGAGGTCACCGTGCAGGACAATGGCCCGCGCGACCTGGACGAGGCCTCCGGTCAGATCCGCACCGGCATTGCGCCCACGGCCAATACGCTGGGCGGGTACGATGAAAGCTCGGGGAACGCCAGCGGCGGCGACGGCGGGGGAGGCGGCAGCGCCGGTACGCTCTTGCTGATGCTGCTGGCGCTGCTGGCCCTGGCCGGCGCCCAGCGGCGAGGGCGGGCGTTGGCGCGGGGCAGGGGCGCCTCCATTAAGTAGGCCGGGCCGGCCTGGACAATCCGGCCAGACAGGGTGGGAGGTTTCAATCCAGGCTGATATTGCGACAAAGTGCTGAAATCGGCGCGGCTATTCCGGACAATACCGGAGTAGCCGCGTTTTTATTGGCATACGCTCTGCACACTTGCTCATAAGTAACATATAGGTTACCATATGATTTCAAGCATCATTGTCGAAGAGTACCTGCGTGAAGATGGTTCCAGCCCATATCAAGCTTGGTTCAATGGCTTGAACGCACAGGCCGCCGCAAAGATAACAACGGCAAAGCTGCGGCTGGAACTTGGCAACACGTCCAGCGTCAAGTGGTTTGATGGTATCGGCGAGTATGTGATCGATTGGGGTCCAGGCTATCGCATCTATCTCGCCAAGGACGGTGATCGGCTGATCATCCTGTTCGGCGGTGGAACAAAACAGGGGCAGCAACGCGATATCGATCGCGCCAAAGTCTTCCACGCGGAATATAAGGCCAGGAAAAAATACGGCAGCAAGGCAGCTAAAGCTTCTGGCGCACGAAAAAGGTGATGCAATGGCACTGACCCGTGATTTCAAACAAACAGTTGTCGAGCGTGTCGAACGCGACCCGGCATTTGCCCGCGCGCTGCTCGATGAAGCGGCCACGCTGTTTCTGAACGGCCAGGCCGAAACCGCAAGGCTCATCCTGCGTGACCTGGTCAATGCAACCCTGGGCTTCGAGCGTCTTGCCATCCAGACTGACCGCCCGAGCAAAAGCCTGCACCGCATGCTGTCGCCCAAGGGCAATCCAAGCATGGATAATCTATCGGCAATTTTCGGCGCCGTGCGCGAACAGTTAGGGGTGGAGCTGAAAGTAAAGGTAGTTGGATAAACGTCTTGAATCGAGCCAAAACCGATAGTTACAATGCTTCCCCATGTGCCGCCTTCATCGACGTAATCAGCTCAGCTCGTTGCGATATCATGCCTGCATGGCGAAAGCCAGGCATCCGTTGGCGTGATTGAAAGGAAAACCATGAAGAGAACCCTGCACACTGTCTTGCTGGCATCGGCATTGACTGTTTCCCTGGCGGCGCCCGCGTGGTCGTCGGGCCTGATGGACAGCATCAAGAACCAGGCGGCGGGGGCCCTGGGCGGCGGCAGCGCCTCCACCTCTTCGCAGTCTTCTTCGGCATTGGGCTCTCTGGGCGACGTCGGCGGCCTGGGTTCGGCCCTGGGTCTGCCCAGCATCGGCGGCGACACCGCCGGAAACGCGGCGGGGGTGCTGCAGTACTGCATCCAGAACCAGTACCTGGGCGGCGCCGATGCCTCCAGCGTCAAGGACAAGCTGCTCGACAAGGTCGGGCTGGGCACGCCGCAAGAGCAGCAGCAAGACACAAGCTACCAGCAAGGCCTGGCCGGCCTGCTGTCGGGCAGCGACGGCAGTTCGTTTGACCTGGGCAAGCTCAAGAGCGACTTGAAAGACAAGGCATGCAGCTACGTGCTGGATAACGCGTCTTCGCTGCTGTAATAAGCCGCTGCCACTGGCCCTTTCCGAAGCACTGGAGCCGATCCAACGCATCGAAGACGTATTCGCTTGATGATGCCTGCAAACAGGCAATAAGAGAACAAAATGGCCGACTATGAAACTCAGCATCCGGGAAGCTTGCCACCGGGTGTAAAGCCCTATCGCCGCTCGCCGGAATTTACCGAGCAAACGCTGCCCGCGGCCCTGCGCAAGCACCACTCCACCAAGCCGGATGTGTGGGCGCTGATCCATGTGCTGGAGGGCAGGGTGCGTTATTGCGTGCCGGCCTGGAACCACGATGAAATACTCGAGCCCGGCAAACTGGGCCTGGTCGCCCCGCAGGTAGAGCACTTCGTGGAACCCCAGGGCCCTTTGCGCATGTATGTAGAGTTTCACGCACTGCCCGAACAAGCGCCGGGCAACCCGCAGCAATAGGCCCGACCGGGCTCTGCAGCGGCAAAACCAAGGTAGGCAAACACATTCGCGCTACCTTGGGCAGGCCGTCCCGACTAGGCGGCACTCACATGACGCTTACCAATAAATAATCAGACTCTAGGGTAATTCTCTGGACTGGAGGGTAAGGCCTCCAGTCTGCCGCTTCCTATACTTGCCGCTCACGGTCCATTTTCTAATTGCGCGCATGGCGCAAACATAAATAGAAAACAAATCGGACAAACGGTACAAGACGGCCGCGGCTCGAGTCCTGGTTGCCACGTCAGCGCGGCAAGGCTGTCTTCGTCTACCGGATTTTGGAGGTAGTACATGGGCACCATAGATGCCGCGCCATTGAATGGCGCCAGGAAATTCGTAGGTCAGCCGATCGAGCGCTTTGAAAGTATCCCGCTTCTGACAGGCAGGGGAGGCTACGGCGACGATCTGCCGGTAAAGGCCGGCACCCTGCATGCGGCCGTCTACCGCTCCAGCCATGCGCATGCCCGGATCAAATCCATTGATGTGAGTGGAGCCGAGCGAATGCCCGGCGTGCGGGCGGTACTGACGCCAGACGATGTCCGCGCTTGGTCGCGACCCTTCATTAACGGCGTAAAGCAACCGATGGAACAATGGGTACTGGCGATGGAGAAAGTCCGTTACGTCGGAGAACCCATCGTCGTCATTGTTGCCGATAACCGTTATCTGGCCGAGGACGCCCTCGAAGGCGTCAAGGTCGAGTTCGAAGCCTTGCCTCCGGTCAGCTCCATCAGCAACGCCATTGCGGACGGCGCCGCAATACTTCACGAAGCCGTCGGCAGCAACGTGCTTCACGAACGCGAGTTCACCTACGGAGATCCGCAAAAGCAATTTCGGGAGTCCGAACATACGCTGACGCTGGATATCGAGTATCCACGCAACTCCTGCACCCCAATCGAATGCGGCGTGGTGGTGGCGGAACACTTGGCCGGCGATGAAGGCTACGACGTCTGCTCGAATTTCATGGGGCCGTTTTCCATGCACGCCGTCATGGCATTGGCATTGGGCATTCCAGGCAACCGCTTGCGCCATCGAGCGCCGCGAGATTCCGGCGGCAGCTTTGGCGTCAAACAGGCCGTGTTTACGTCTGTGGTGCTCATGTGCCTGGCATCGCGCAAGGCTGGAGGCCTTCCCGTCAAGTGGGTCGAGGACCGACTGGAACATCTGAGCGCAGCTACCGCCGCCAACGGGCGCAAGGCAACAATTCGTGCCGCCTTCGACAGCGACGGACTCATCCGGGCGCTTGACCTGGATCAGTTGGACGACGTGGGCGCCTACCTGCGCGCGCCCGAGCCGGCTACTTTCTACCGGATGCATGGCATATTGACCGGCGCCTACCGGGTTCAAGACCTGCAGGTGCGAAACCGGGTCGTCGTTACCAACAAAATGCCTTCAGGGCTGGTGCGTGGATTTGGCGGGCCACAGATCTATTTCATGCTTGAAAGGATGGTTCAGCGTATCGCCCAGCACCTGAATATGGATCCGCTGGACATATACCGCCGCAACTTCATCCAGCCCGACGAGTTTCCCTATCGTGCAGCCGCCGGCGCACTACTGGACTCGGGCGACTATCCAAAGGCCTTGAACCTGGCCATCGAACAGGGCGGGCTTGCAGAACTGCTTGAGCGCCGCGACCGTGCACGCGCCGAAGGGCGCCTTTACGGCATCGGCTATGCAGCCATCGTTGAGCCGTCCATCTCGAACATGGGCTACATCACGATTGCGCTCACGCCCGAACAAAGGGCCAAGGCCGGTCCCAAGAACGGAGGCATTGCCGCCGCGACCGTCAGCATCGACTTGCTTGGCGGCGTGACTGTCAATATCGAATCCGCACCGGCGGGGCAAGGACACATTACGGTCTGTGCCCAGGTCGTGGCCGACGTGTTCGGCTTGCAACCGAAGGACATCAGCGTCAACGTCGATTTCGATACCGCCAAGGACGCCTGGTCTGTGGCGGCCGGCAACTATTCAAGCCGCTTTGCCGGGGCGGTGGCGGGCACCGTGCACTTGGCAGCCATCCGGCTTAAAGGCAAGCTGGCGGCCGTCGCCGCCGCTCAACTGAAATGCAAGGCATCCGACGTCGTTTTCGAGGGCGGAAAAATCTTCCGTGACGGCCATCCTGACCAAATCCTGCCGTTTGCGCGGGTGGCAAGCAGCGCACACTGGGCGCCTGCCGAGCTGCCGGGCGATATGGCGCCCGGCATGCGCGTGACCGAATTCTGGACACCGGAATCGCTCGAAGCTCCCACACCCGATGATCGCGTCAACACCTCTGCGGCCTATGGCTTCGCGTTTGACATCTGCGCGGTTGAAATTGACCGCGATACTGGCAACGTAAAGATCGATCGCTATATTACGGCGCACGATGCCGGCACCATCCTGAACCCCGCCATGGCGGACGGACAGATCCGGGGGGCATTTGCGCAGGGGTTGGGCGCCGCATTGCTGGAAGAATTTCGATATGGCGAAGACGGCGGCTTTCAGTCGGGCACATTTGCCGATTATCTGGTGCCCACCAGCTACGAAGTGCCCGATCCCGTCATCGTCCACCTGGAAACCCCCAGCCCTTTTACGCCCTTGGGCGCCAAAGGCCTGGGCGAGGGCAACAACATGAGCACGCCGGTTTGCATCGCCAACGCCGTAGCCGATGCGCTGGCCCCTTTGGGTGGAAATCCGGACATCCGTTTGCCCCTGACCCCGAACCGTGTGCTGGAGCTTATCGGATTCGATGACCCCGCGCCATCAGTCAATGTGCAAATTCAAGCCCCAGCGCAGAAGACCGGTCGCGGGCAGGCATTGTCCGCTTCGGGCAGCACTCAAATTCCGGCCACGCCCGAAGAGGTGTTCGACGTGTTGATGGACCCGCAAGCGCTTGCCCAGGTTATTCCTGGCTGCCGCGAACTGGAGCGCATTGGAGAAAACAGCTATCGCGCCGACGTCACGATCAGCATCGGCATGATCAAGGCGCGGTATGAAGCGACGATCTCGCTTTCCGACATCAAGCGGCCACATTCCCTGCGGCTACAAGGCTCGGGTGTCTCATCACTGGGCGGTGCGGAAGGCGGTGGGAACATCACCCTGGAAGCCAATGAACACGGCACGTTGATGAAATATCAATACGAAGCCGAAGTGCGGGGCAAGGTGGCCGCCGTTGGCGGCCGCATGCTGGAAGGTGCTGCCCGCATGGTGCTGGGTCAACTCTTTGAACAGCTTGGACGGCAGGCTTCCGGGCAGGGCGCCGGTAGCCCGCCAGCGGGCGTCTGGCATCGTGTCCTGCGTTTTTTAAGGATAAGAAAATGAAGCCGCCAGTATTTGAATATAGGCGCATCGACACAGTCTCGCAGGCGCTCGAGCAACTGCATGAAGAAGGCGACAATGCACGAATTCTGGCCGGAGGGCAGTCGCTTGTCATCCTGCTGAACATGCGCCTGGCTCAGCCCGGAACCCTGTTGGACATCTCGGGCTGCACCGACCTGAACTACCTGAAGATGGACGGCGGCATGGTGTGCATCGGTGCCGGTACGACCCAGGCACAGTTGCAGTATTGGCCCCAGCTGGCGCACAAGTTGCCGCTGCTTGCCGAAGCCATTCCCTTCATCTCGCACTACCAGATCCGGAACCGGGGCACCGTCGCAGGGTCGATCGTCCATGCCGACCCCAGCGCCGAACTGCCGCTTTGCCTTGCCACATTGCAGGGCCACGTGGAGCTCCGTTCGCGCAAGGCCACCCGTGTATTGGCCGCCGCCGATTTCCAGCAAGGCATGCTGACCACCGCCAAGCAAGGCAACGAGCTTGTCACAGAAGTGCGCTTTCCGGTCGCTCAGGCGGGGCACGGTTATGCCTTCGACGAATTCGCCATGCGTCGGGGCGACTTTGCCATCGTTGCCTGTGCCGTCGATGCCGGACCCGACACGATTCGCCTGGGCATTGGAGGCGTCGCCGACAAGCCGGTCGTCGTCGAGTGGCCGCACCAGAGCCCCGACGTACTGGATCAGGCATTGAACGACCTGGCCTGGCAATTGGAGGCCCAGGACGACCAGCACGCCACAGCGTCCTATCGACGCCATCTGGTACGTCGCCTGGGCCGCAAGACCATCGCGACTGCGCTTGCCCGCAGCACTAACAACACAAAGGACTGAACCATGTCTGAACCGCAGCAGACGAGGCATCGCATTGCCCTCACGCTTAACGGCCAAAGCCGCAGCGGTTACGCCGAAAGCCGCACCCTGTTGTCAGATTTCATCAGGCACGAACTGGGCGCCACCGGAACCCATGTGGGTTGTGAGCATGGAGTGTGCGGCGCGTGCACCGTTCAAATTGACGGTGCCGCAACTCGCTCATGTCTGTGCCTGGCCCGGCAAGCAGAAGGTCGCGATGTTCGCACCGTGGAAGGACTGGCCAACGGCGACGGTGCCCTGGGCATATTGCAACAGGCCTTCAAGACTCACCACGCCCTGCAATGCGGCTTCTGTACCGCCGGCATTCTGATGTCCTGTGTTGATTTCCTGCAGCGGATTCCGGAACCCACCGAAGAGCAGGTACGCGACATGTTGTCGGGCCACCTATGCCGCTGCACCGGCTACACCCCAATCGTTGAGGCAATTCTTAGCGTTGCCGACCAGTTGAAAACAGAAAAGCAGGAGACTACTGATGCTTGACCTGGGAAGTACCTTTATTCAAAGCGTCGAACGCAATCCGAACGCACTGGCCATCGTGGCCGACGATATGCGGCTTACCTATGCACAGTGGTTCGAAACCATCAAGGCGGTCGCTGGCGGCCTGCAATCGGCAGGTTTGAGGCATGGCGACCATCTGGCGGTCGTAATGCAAAATCGCTGGGAAATGGCCACCGTGCATTGGGCCTGCCAATTTCTGGGCGTCATTGTTACCCCCCTGAACTGGCGCTCCAAGCCCGATGAAATCGACTATTGCCTGGTCGACTCCGGCGCCAAGGCCATCGTCTATGACGATTCGTGCTCGGAAGCCATTCAACGGTGCGGTTCGACAGAGAATATCGTGCGCATCGCCGTGGGTACGCCTTTGTCCGGCAGCGGCAGCTTCGATGATCTGCTCGCTTCAACTCCTATAGACGGTGTGTCGCGCTCCAGCGCGGAAGACATTTCGCTGATGCTGTACACGTCGGGAACAACCGGCAAACCCAAAGGTGTGCCCCGTCGCCATCGACATGAGCGTGCCGCTGCACTGGCTCATGTGGCGCAAAACCTCTATGCGGTCGGAGAGCGCACACTGGGCGTCATGCCGCTTTATCACACCATGGGCGTGCGCTCTTTACTGTCGATGGCGCTGATAGACGGATGTTTTGTGTGCATGCCCAAGTTCGACGCCGGCCTGGCACTATCCTTGATCGAAGCCGAGGGTGTTACCAATCTGTATCTTGTTCCCACGCTCTATCACGACATGCTGTCCCATGCCAAGTTCTCGGAGACGGACGTCAGCCGGGTACGCAAGCTGGGCTTTGCTGGTGCGCCTATGTCGGAAGCGCTATTGCGCCGACTGGACCAGGCGTTCTCGCCCGACCTGTTCGTAAACCACTACGGCAGCTCCGAAGTCTACACCGTATCCATCAATCAGAACGCCCGGCTCAAGGCGGGCTCATGCGGCCGCGCCGCCATCAATTGCCGCCTGCGCGTGATCAAGCTTGGCAGTACCAATCCTGATGAACGGGTCGGATCCGCCGGCGAAGAAGGGCAGATCATTGCTCACCTTGACGGGGACGAAGCATTCGAAGGCTACTGGAACCGCCCCGATGCCAACAAAAAATCGCTGATTGGCGGCTGGTACTTTACCGGCGACACAGGCTACTACGACGCCGACGGTGAGCTCTTCGTCAGCGGACGGGTAGACGACATGATCATCAGCGGCGGCGAGAACATTTCGCCAGTGGACATCGAGTCGATCATTTCCCTGCATCCGGCGGTAGATGAAGTGGCCGTCGCAGGCCTTAAGGACGAACGTTGGGGCAGCAAGGTCGTGGCCTTCGTGAAGCGTAAAAGCCAGGTTGATTCGGAGGCGCTGGACGAATACTGCCGATCCACCGATTTAGCCAACTTCAAGCGGCCTCGCGAATATGTCTTTGTGGCCGAACTGCCAAAGTCGCCGGTTGGAAAAATACTGCGCCGCAAGCTGGTTTCAGGCGAATACGACGCCGATAGCCAGGAAGAACCCACTGTCAATACCACAAACTGAGCCTCAAACAAGGATTATCAAATGAACAATCTCAAGCACCCCGCGCACGAGCTGCTGAACGAACTGGATGGCTTCCGTGTCGAGGTCGACCCGGTCCAGCAGCGGGCCGACATCATCCTCTGCCGGCCTCCGTTCAACATTATTTCCATGACCGAGCGCGAACAGTTGCGCCTGGTGTTCGAAGCGCTGGACGAGAACGACGACGTGCGCGTCATCGTCTTGCGCGCCGAGGGCGAGCATTTTTCCAGTGGTGGAGATATACGCGGATTTCTGGAGGCATCGCCGGAACATGTTTCCAAACTGGCATGGAATATCGCCTCGCCCGAGCGCTGCTCCAAGCCTGTCATCGCCGCCAACCGTGGGTATTGCTTTGGCGTCGGCTTTGAGATTTCACTTGCCTGCGACTTCCGTATCGTGACCACCACCTCGGAATACGCGCTACCCGAGCAAAAACTAGGCCAGATTCCCGGCTCGGGCGGCTCGGCACGCTTGCAGAAAATGGTGGGCATCGGACGCACCAAAGATATCGTCATGCGCTCGCGCCGCATTCCCGGCAAACAAGCCTACAACTGGGGCCTGGCTTTGGAATGTGTTGAAGACGATCAGCTGGAAGCAGCGACGGACAAGCTGGTCAAAGAACTGGTGGCATTCTCGCCACTAGCCCAACGCACGGCCAAGAAACTGCTGAACGACAGCGAAGACAGTTCGCTCAGCGCCGCCATCGAACTGGAGGGCCATTGCTACAGCCGTCTGCGCAGCTCGGAGGACTTCCGCGAAGGGGTGGAGGCATTCCACGCAAAGCGGAAGGCCAATTTCATCGGTAAGTAATACAGCCGGGTGTGAACGCGTACGCATGCGCTCAGCCCGTTTACCCGTTCACAAGACGCCGCCGGCCGGCGGCCATTCCCAAGACGTTGATCGCCACCCCCAACAACAAGGCGTCCACAAGGAGACACACATGACTATACAAATATCAGAAACGGCGGCAGGCAAGTCCAACAAAGATCCGGTGGCCCCGGGTTGGCTTGCCGGCCTCAGGGATTTGCCTGCCACCCTGAACGCAAACTCCATCAGCGCCGGCCTGGTGGCTGCCATCTTCGGTTGCTCTGGTCCGGCATTGATCGTCATCGGCGCAGCTCAGGCGGGACAACTGAGCAGCGGTCAAACCGTCGCATGGCTGCTGGCCATCTATGTGCTGGGCGGCATTATCAGCCTGTTCATGAGCATGCGATACAAAATGCCCATTACCGGGGCTTACTCCATCCCCGGCGCCGCCATCATGGTTGCGGCCTTCGCCGCGTTTCCCTTCGAAGAGGCGGTAGGCGCCTTCATCATGGCCGGAGTGCTGGTATTGATACTCGGCGTTGCGGGCGTGATCGGGCGCATCATGCGCTGGATTCCCATGCCCATCGTCATGGCCATGATTGCGGGGGCCATGATCCGCTTCGGCATTGGCGCGGTCGATTCCGTCAGCAGCGCACCGATCATCGCAGGGTCTGCCGCACTGACCTTCTTCGTGATTGGGCGGATCACGCGCCGCGTGCCGCCGGTACTGGCGGCACTGCTGGTAGGACTGATCGCTACGATCGCGCTGGGCGATCTCCAGACAGGTACCGCAGCCATCGAGTTCGTCATGCCCGAGTTCACTGTACCCGTGTTCACAATCGGCGCATTCTTCGGCATTGCGGTGCCCCTGGCCGCACTGGTGATCGGCGCCGAGAACGCGCAGGCGGTCGGCGTACTGATGGCCGAAGGATACAAGCCGCCCATCAACGCCATGACGGTCATCAGCGGTATTGGCGGCATTCTTGCCGGATTCATGGGTGGTCACAATGCAAACATTGCCGGACCGATGACGGCCATTTGCTCATCCGAGCAAGCCGGCGAAGACAAAGATAAACGCTATGGGGCCACGGTGGTCAACGGCATATTGTTCGGGCTATTTGGCGTGGTCGCGGGCCTGGCTGTGCCACTCGTCATGGCGCTGCCCAAAGCACTCATCAGCGTAGTGGCGGGCCTGGCCATGATTAGCGTTCTGCTCAGCGCGCTGCAAGGCGCATTCGGGCCGCGCACGGGCAACCAGATCGGCGCATTCGTTGCTTTCGTGGTGGGCATGAGCTCCCTGAACCTGTTGGGCATCAGCGCCCCGTTTTGGGCCTTGGTGATTGGCGTCATTACTTCGCTGCTTGCCGACAAATTTTCGAAAGACAAGCAGGTTGACGCGACCCACAACCAGTCACTGCAACCGGTAGCAGGAAAGGGGAGTACAGCTTAAGGTACCTCCGGAAAACGCGCAGGCGGAACGGTCGCCACGCCCGCTGCGCGGTGCGGGCCGCAATATAGCTGATGCGTGTACACTGTACTTATTATTATGCTAGGGTAAGCAGGGCTTGCTTTGGCAGCCCAAGCCGAAGCGCACGTCTTCCTATTGCAGGTACCATGTCAACGGCCATCAAAATCTTCCAGGGTGCCTTTGGCCGAGTCTCGTTGCTCGACATGAGCAAACCACTGGTCACCCACGCCCACCATCATTGCCACGCACTGATCAAGGTCAGCGGCGTCGATAGCTCCTTCCTGGTCAAAGGGCGCAGCCAGCCATTGACCGAAGACAGCGTGGTACTGATCAATGCATGGGAGCCCCACGCCTACGAGCACACGCCAGATGGGGAAGGGCGCTGCATTTTGTTGGCGCTGTATCTGGAAACCGCCTGGCTCGGCCAAGTGTTGCAATCTCTTACCGTCAGCGGGCATCCCCAATTTTTCCCCCGGGCTTGCGCTGCCTTGCCTTCAGGTGCACGCAAGCTGGCCAATGCATTGGCCGCCGAAATGCTTGTGTCGCACGATATTCCTGCCGATATTCTCGAAGGCAAGATCTTCGACTTGTTCATGGCCACCGCCGAGCGCCATTCTTCGCTTGGGGATTACACCGGCTTGATTGCCAGCATGCGTGCCAACACCATGGACCCCCGCATCCGCCGGGCGGTCGGCAAAATGCGCGCCAATCTTCGCTACGGCGAGAACCTGGGCGAACTCGCCGCAGAAAGCGGGCTGTCGCGAGCCCACTTCTTCGAGTTGTTTCGCCGTAGCACCAACCTGACTCCAGCCGTCTATGCCAACGCCCTAAGGGTAGAAGCCGCCATCGAAGGGTTATGCGAGCTCGACACGCGCATCAGCGATATCTCTTACGACATCGGTTTTTCAGCGCCTGGGCATTTCACCCGTTTTTTCCGTCAACATCTTGGCATCACGCCGGGTGAATACCGGCGTGTAGTCGATTTGGTGGGCCTCGATAGCAACTCGCCCAACTGAGCCCACCCCAAACAAGGGTTGGGAAGGAGCGTTTTTCGTGCCGTCAGCCGATTTCGGAGCGGTGGCGCAATAGCCTACTTTCCCGCGGCGAGGCCCAGGGCGATGCCTATCCCTATGCCCATGCCTATACCCGTTCCGATGCTGTCGATCGCAACGCCGATCGCTGTGCCTATGCCCACGCCGACGGCGACCCAGACTCCCCAGTTCATGATGCCTCCAAGTTGGCCGCTGAATAGGCTCATCAAGAATGCGGTTTGCCCGTCTTGGGCCAATATGTGCCGAACGTCCAGAGATTGGATTCGGGATCACGGCATGAAAACTCGCGACTGCCATAGGGGGTGTCGGCGAGCTCGCGCTCGATGACCGCGCCGGCGGCCCTGGCTTTTTCATGCAGGGCATCGGGATCGTCGACCGCCATGTACAGGGAGTCGGTGCGCCGGCCATCGGGCTTGCCCACCAGCCTGCCGTAGTCGTCGTCGCGATGCTGGCCCAGCATCAATATGGAAGACCCGAACGCCAGTTCGGCATGTCGCACCACGCCACCGTCGCGGTAGACGGCATGCTCGGTGAAACCATACACATCGATCAGCCAGCGGATCATCCGGTCGGCGTCGTGGCAGCGCAGGGTGGGGAAGAGGCGGGGCGGCTCGACAAGTGTTTCAGGCATGGCTCTGCTCCTGCTGAAGCTTGGGTGAATTTCACATGATAGGTCGGTCGGGCGCTTCCAGCGTTTAAGAATTGTTTCCTGAAAAAGGGCGGCATGGGGCCTGGGGCGGCATCAGGGCGGTATATATTGTGGGCTGGCGCAAATATCCACCCACGGAGCGATTTCGAATGCAGGCCAGAAGTCTCATCGTAGCTGTTACTTTTGCCTTACTTTCCGGAGCGGCAGGCGCCGAGGTAAACACTTCGCTTGCCGGCCAAACCGTAACCACGCCGATTCCGGGCGGCGAACACCGTAAGGAATACGCGCCCAACGGGCAGCTTGTCTATGAAGTCATCGAGCAGGCCAGCGGCAACGAACGCAAAGCCGTCGAGCGCGAATGGACTCCGGACGGAAGCCCGCTGCGCGACCAGGAATTCCTCAACGGCACGCAGATGCGCGCCACCTTCTGGTACATGAACGGCCAGGTTCGCGAAAAGCATGTCAACCAGGCGCTGCGCGATCCCAAGGGCCTGCCCGGAGACTACGTTGAATATTTTTCCGACCTGGGCCTGCCGCAGGCCAGCGGCGTCATGCAAGGGCGGTTCAAGCGGGTGGGCCTGCATCGCTTCTACGACGAACACGGAAAGCTGAAGGCCGAGCAAACCTACGACGCTTCGGGCCAGCTGGTTTCCGAGAAGAATATCGGCGCGGACGGCGTGGCCGGCCAGGAGCAGGGTTTCTACCCCGACGGGTCGCGCCGCCTGCCCTGATGTTCGCGCACAGCCTTGTCATTTTGCCTGGGCCTTGATGCCGGCTTATTGGGCGCGGCCCGGAAGCCAAGTACAATCGCTGCGTCAATGAAAAAGCTCGTGTTCATCCTTCTGCTTGTGCTCATGCCCCTCCAGGCTTCCTGGGGGATGGTTAGCGCCTACATGCCGCAAGAACACGATGCCTGCCTGCATACGGCATGTCCCGCGGCGAGCCACAACCAAGCCCCTCAGGCACAGGCCAGCGACACCGACCCCGCCGACACGGCAGGCGTCCACCACGAAGACAGGTTTTGCAGCCTGCATGCGCTGACCATCATCGACGCCTTTCCCCAGCTGCACATCCCTCTGCCATTGAGCGTCTCTCTGGAAGCCCGCGAGGCAAGCCACGCTCCCCAATCGGTGTTCGACAGGCCCGAACGGCCCAAATGGCCGGCCGCCTGAAGCGGATCGGCGCGTCTTCCTTCTTTACCGCATCGCTCCGCCATTCCCGCAGCAGCCGGGAAGGGCCGCCTAAGCTCTCGAAAGCATCACTTCGGGTCTCCACGCCGTAACTCCTGACGGCCTGGTCCTGCGCTTTCCCGGTACTGCTCACACAAACAAGTACGTCAACAGACTATCTTGGAGCGATTCCATGCGCAGTACATTGCTACATCTCGCAGCCGCTATGGCTATGGGGGCCTCGGCATCGGCCCAGCCCCTGCCCACACCTCATCAAGCCGTTGAACCGGCGCCAATGCAGAACGCAGCGCCCCTGACCCTGGAACAGGCGGTCAAGCGCGCGCTGGACAACAACCACGCTCTGTCGGCGGCGCGCCACACGGCGCAATCCGCGGACGGCGTCGTGCAGCAGGCCCGAAGCCGGCCCAATCCGGTGCTGGGCATCGAAGTCGAGGACACCTCGCAAAAGGCCTCGCGCACCACGACCACCACGTTGAGCCTGCCCATAGAACTGGGTGGGAAACGCGATGCGCGCATCGACGCGGCCAGCCTGACCCGTGACATTGCAAGGCAGGAAGCCGAACAGGCACGCGCCGACGTGCGCTCTCAAGCGGTGGCCGCATTCTTCGAGGTGCTGATCGCCCAGGAAAGGGTGGCTTTGTCCGACAAGGCCGTCGGCATTGCACGGGACGCGCAGCGCATCGCGGCCAAGCGGGTGGATGCGGGCAAGGTCGCCCCGCTCGATGCGGATCGGGCGCACGTCGAACTGGCCAATGCCGAGCTGGAAGCCGAACAGGCTCGCAGCGCCTTGCAGGCCGCCCGGCGCGAGCTCTCGACGCTATGGGGCGAATCAACGCCGACGTTCACAAGCGCTGAAGGAGAAATCGACGCGCCATTGAGCCGCCCCGATCTGGACGACTTGGCCTCAGCACTGGAGACGTCTCCTTTGCTGCACGCGGCGCGCCTCGCCTCCGACCGAAGCCAGGCGCAGCTTGCAGTGGAAAAAAGCAAGCGCTACCCAGACCTTGAAGTCAGTGCGGGGGTCGCTCGCAACAACGAACTCGGACGTAACCAGGTGCTTGTGGGGGTTTCCATTCCCTTGCCGCTTTTTGATCGGAACCAGGGCAATGTCTACGAAGCCTCCATGCTCGTCTACAAGAGCCGGGACGACTATCTGGGCTTGAAAACCCAGCTGCAGGCGCAACTGCAAAGAGCAGCCAGCGAATTCGATCTGGCCAAAAGCGCCGTGCGCAGGCTGGAAGCGGAAATTCTTCCCAGTGCCAATACAGCGTTTGACCGCGCCAAACGGGGCTTCGAAGCGGGAAAGTTCGACTTCACCGTGGTGCTGGACGCACAACGCACCTTGTTTCAAGCAACGGCCCGTCACTTGTCCGCGCTGTCGGACGCCTATCAGGCCCTTGCACACATTGATCGCATTCTTGGACGCAAATCATGAACACAACAAACCAAACGCGTTCGCGCCGTCGCCCGACCCAGGCTGCGCTGGTCGCCGTCATCGTTCTTGTGGGCGTGCTGCTGGGCACGCTGATCATGACGGGAAGCGGGGCAAAGCATGAGGAGTCGGGCCACGACGGGCACAAGCATGCCCCGGCCTCGCAGCAGGAAGCCTCTTCCCCGGAAACAGACGCCGACAATGAAGGGCATGGCGGCCATGGCACGGGCCATGAACGCGAAGTCGCCTTTTCCCAGGCGCAAATCGACGCGGCCGGAATAACGCTGGCCACGGCGGGGCCCGCCCGCATCGGGGCCTCGATTCAACTGCCCGGCGAAATCGTCTTCAACGCCAACCGCACTGCGCAACTGGTACCGCGCCTGGCGGGCATCGTTCGAGAAGTGCCCGCCGAGCTGGGACAGAAAGTCAGGCAAGGCGATGTGCTGGCGGTGCTGGCCAGTCCAGAATTATCGGAACGGCGCAGCGCGCTACGGGCTGCGCAAAGGCGGCTGGCATTGGCCAACACGACGTACAGCCGCGAGCGCCAGCTATGGCAGGAAAAAATATCCGCCGAGCAAGACTACCTTTTGGCCCGCCAGCAGTTGCAAGAAGCACAGATTGCGGCGGTGGACGCGCTGGAACAGCTTCAGGCGCTGGGCGCCGACGCAGGAGAAACAGGCCGCTTCAGCCGGCTTGAAGTCAAGGCGCCGTTTGACGGCACCATCGTGGAAAAGAACATTGCCCTGGGCGAGACCGTCGCGGCAGATACGCCGATTTTCAAGATTTCCGATCTCTCGACAGTATGGGCGGACGTGATGGTCCCTGCCCACGCCTTGGGCGCCGTGCGTGTCGGCGGCAAGGCCATCGTCAGCGCTACGGCCTTTGCCTCGCAAGGGGAGGGGACGATTTTCCATGTGGGTTCATTGTTGGGACAGCAGAATCGGGCCGCCTCGGCCCGGGTCAGCCTGAGCAATCCCGAAGGTTCGTGGCGGCCAGGGCTGTTTGTCACCGTGCAGCTGTCGTCTTCGGAAGAAGAGGTGCCCGTCGCAGTCAAGCCCCAGGCCGTTCACACCCTGGACGGGGAGACGGTGGTTTTCGTTCGGCGTGGCGATCGGTTCGTCGCACAGCCCATTACCGTGGGCCGAAAGGGCGCGGCTGCGGTCGAGGTGCTAAACGGCTTGGAAGCGGGCGCGCAATACGCCGTGGACAACAGCTTCGTCATCAAATCCGAGCTGGGCAAGGGCAGCGCCTCGCATAGCCACTGAAAAAAGGAAGAACCGTGTTTGAACGCATTATCCGCTTTTCAATCGAGCAGCGCTGGCTAACCATACTGGCCGTGCTGGGCATGGCCGCACTGGGCATCTTCAATTACCAGCGCCTGCCCATCGACGCCGTTCCCGACATCACCAACGTACAGGTTCAGATCAACACGCAGGCCCCGGGCTATTCGCCGCTGGAGGTCGAACAGCGCATCACGTATCCGCTTGAAACCGTCATGGCCGGGCTTCCGAAGCTTGAGCAAACACGCTCGTTGTCCCGCTACGGGCTCTCGCAGATCACCGTAATCTTCCAGGAGGGCACGGACATTTATTTCGCCCGCCAGCTGGTAAACGAGCGGCTGCAAGGCGCCAAGGACCAGCTGCCGCCGGGAATGACCCCCGCACTGGGGCCTATTTCGACCGGCCTGGGTGAAATCTACTTCTGGACGATCGAGGCGGACGAGAGCGCATTGAAGCTCGACGGAACCGCCTACACGCCCACCGACCTGCGAGAGATCCAGGACTGGGTCATCAAGCCCCAATTACGCAATGTTCCCGGGGTGACAGAGATCAACACCATAGGCGGCTACGCGAAGGAATACCTGATTGCGCCCGACCCGGCCAAGCTGCGCGCCCACGGTTTCACCCTGCAAGACCTTCTGGACGCCGTCGGTCGGAACAACAGCAGCTTCGGCGCGGGCTATATCGAGCACCATGGAGAACAGGCCCTTGTCCGGGTGCCCGGACAGCTGCAGTCGGTCGAGCAAATCGGGCAAATCCTGATCGCCAACCAGGCAGGCAGTCCAATTCGCATCGAGGATGTCGCGACGGTGGGTGAGGGCAAGGAGCTGCGCACCGGCGCAGCGACCGAGAATGGCCGCGAAGTCGTGCTGGGCACGGCGTTCATGCTAATGGGCGAAAACAGCAGGGCGGTGTCCCATGCGGTGGACGACAAGATGCAGGAGGTGAATCGCTCTTTGCCCGAAGGGGTCAGCGCGGTAACGGTGTACGACCGCACCGTGCTGGTGGACAAAGCCATTGCCACCGTACAGAAAAACCTGCTGGAAGGCGCCATTCTGGTCATCGTGGTGCTGTTCCTGTTCTTGGGCAATATCCGCGCGGCCGTGCTGACGGCGCTTGTCATTCCCCTGGCCATGCTGTTCACCTTTACGGGCATGGTCACCGGCAAAGTCAGCGCCAACCTCATGAGCCTGGGCGCGCTTGATTTCGGCATTATCATCGATGGCGCGGTGGTGATCGTCGAGAACTGCGTCAGGCGCCTGACCCATGCCCAGGGCCGGCTTGGGCGCTCGCTGACGCTTTCGGAGCGGTTCCACGAGGTGTTCGCCGCATCGAAAGAGGTGCGCCGCCCCTTGATTTTCGGCCAGGCCATCATCATGATCGTCTATCTCCCGGTCTTTGCCCTGACTGGCGTGGAAGGCAAGATGTTCACGCCCATGGCCTTCACCGTCGTCACGGCCTTGCTGGGCGCCATGATCCTGTCCGTAACGTTCGTGCCGGCCGCCGTGGCGCTTTTCATCGGCAAGCGCGTTACCGAGAAAGAAAGCGCCTTCATGCGTGCCGCCAAGCGCGCCTATCGGCCCGCCTTGAACCTGGCCATGGCCAACAAGCCCGTCGTACTGGCCATGGCGCTGGTGGCCGTGGCCTTGTCGGGCCTGATCGGGGCGCGCATGGGCAGCGAGTTCATACCCAGCCTGAACGAGGGCGATTTCGCCATCCAGGCCTTGCGCGTACCCGCCACCAGCCTGACGCAGTCGGTAGAAATGCAGCAGCAGCTGGAGCGCAAGCTGATCGCGGAGTTTCCGCAGATAGAGCGCATATTCGCCCGCACCGGAACGGCGGAAGTGGCCTCGGACGCCATGCCGCCCAATATATCGGACGCCTACGTCATGCTGCGTCCCCAAAGCCAATGGCCCGACCCGAAACTGCCTCGCGAAGAGCTCATACGGCAAGTGCAAGCTTCCGCCGCGCAATTGCCCGGCAGCAACTACGAGTTTTCCCAGCCGATCGAGCTGCGTTTCAACGAGCTGATTTCAGGCGTGCGTTCGGATGTGGCCGTCAAGATCTTCGGTGACGACATGGACGTGCTGAACAGCACCGCGGCGCAGGTTTCTCAAGTATTGGAGCAGGTGCCGGGCGCAACGGGAGTCAATGTCGAACAGACGACG
>Ga0182744_1001231_pt1 | contig 22683 bp, 21 predicted proteins | sample eDN3rd30CKraftMG_FD_128525 | JGI IMG/M metagenome (GOLD analysis project Ga0182744, IMG submission 128525) | Enriched Miracle-Growth compost microbial communities from Emeryville, California, USA - eDNA 3rd pass 30_C Kraft MG (version 2) (version 2) ...
AAAGGCGGAATTCGAGATGGAGCGTCCGGCAGGCCCGAACGACAGGGGGCAGCCGCAGCCGGATCGAGCTTGACCGATGGCGGGCGGCGCGGAGCCCCCACATATCGCAGCTCCGCTCGCCATCGCGCGGCTACGCCGCGCAAATATGGATTCGCTTGCTCCGGTTCTCCTTGGCAGAAAGAGCCATTTTGCCATAAATGGCGCAAGTGAATGTCACGGGATTCAACCATGAAACCATGTCTGCACGCGAAGCCAAGGACGGTTTCGGCCTGATGATCGACACTGCGCGCGCAGTGTCGGTGCTGATCGAGAAGCATGAGCGCGGCGTCGTTGTCGTCGTCTCGGTAGAGGAATATGAGCGCCTTTCCGTGCACCGTGAGCAAACGGGGAAGGACGTCAGAGGGTTCGGGGGGCCGAGTGTCAAAAATCCTAGGTCCTGTGGACGGATTGCCGCAGGTGTGATTTCTGCGATTCCCAAGGTTTGCTCCAAATCTTTGTGTTTGTAGAACCATCTGAAATATAAAGATAAAAATTGGCCGTTTTGGCCTGTGTAGGTATTGTGCAGAAAGATTTGCGGAATCGCTGCGCGGACGCGCGCGCAGAGTGCATTCTGACGCCCCGCAAACGTGCCGATCAATAGGGTTTGCCCTGTCGGCTCATGGATCGATTCGAGATCGGACGCACAGCGCAGGATGCGGCCAGCAATAACGGCACGGCATATGCCGCGCCGCCCGTTTAGGGGTGGGTCGGGCGGGATGAAAGGCAGGAAGGCCGCTCACGGCTGAGCGGCCTTCCTGCCTTTCAAAACAATGTACCTTGCCGACTGGCTTCAACGTAGCGCCACCATGCGGATGTGACGGCTTCCTCGTCCAGCCATGCCGTGACCTGCGCCCGAACGTCGCCGCCGTTGGCCTCCACGGTGCCGCGCGGGTGGAAATGCGAGCGATAGCCCGTTTCCGTGATCGGCAGCGGGGCGCGTTCGGGCTTGATGCTGCGGATTTCAAGGTGGGCGATCACGCCCCATCGACAGGGGGTATAGATTGTCTCGATCTCGATACCTTGCCATGTGAAACGGTGCGTCTGGATTTGGGGTTGCTGCTCCATGGTCAGCACCCCGCAGACACATGCACGGCGTCATGTGCGGTTTGAATGGTGAACAGTTCGCCGCTCAACTCTGCATCCCGCGCCATGGCTTGCCAGTCGATATAGTAGCGCAAGGATTGAGGAATCGCGGTCGTTTCCTCCGTCACGTCCAGCACGTAATCGGCAAGGCTGGCATATGCGCCAAGGTGGCGGTCGTCCAAAGCCTCGTCCAGATCGCCGCTGTAATAATCCAGCAAGGCCGCGCCGATCTCGCCATGCTCGGCAATGAAGGCCGCAAGCTGGCTGACGCGCTCGAAACCTTCATATTCCGAAATGCGGATACCGCCAAAGCCCTCATAATCATGGATCGCCCATTCCTCGGCGTTCTCGATGGGGGAAGCCTTCAGCATGTCGCGCAGGTCGAGACGGTCGCCTTCAGCCAAGCTGAAATCCCATAGCGTGTCGGAGCCAGTGCCCACATCCTCGGCGAAAAACACAAATGTATCCGCACCAAGGCCACCGCTGAGATAATCGCTGCCCATGCCGCCGCTGATCGTGTCATCACCATCCCAGCCGCGAATGTTGTCATTGTCATCGTTGCCGTTGATGACATCGCCCTGCGCAGAACCATAGACGCCGCAATGTGCATCGTCGCTGTCGTTCAATCCGGAAATACGCCGGAGCGTTTGCGAAATTCTGGAAGGCGGCGAAGCTGCCTTCAGGGACCGCGCACGGAGGCTCAGATTGCGGCACCTGACCTGAATACCCGCGATTCTACAGAATTATAGGCGCAGCTTGCCGTACCGAGCATCTGATCCTCCCCTAGCGCCCCAACACGTCCTCCACAGGCGGGATCAGGCGTGCGGTCGGCACACCGAGAATACGGGCGATCTCGACCAATTCCACAACCTCGACGCGGCGTTCGCCGAGTTCGATTTTGGCGACGAATGACTGCGAGCGGCCAAGCTGCTCGGCAACGTCTTGCTGTGTCAGGCCGCTTGCCTTGCGCGCGGCGACCAAAGCCTGCATCAGGGCGGGCCCTCTGTGCGTAGGCTTTTGGTCAAGATCAGTCCCAAGAGGAAGTTTACCCCTTGTTGCCAACCCCGTTTTTGACTAATCTGATTTTATACTTAAACGCCCATCCCTTTGCCTTCTATGTGCAACGAGTGGTCCATTGGAAACGCATACGACCGCCGTAAATCCTGACAACGTCTCGACTGGCAAGCGACCCGCGTGGCTGCGCCTATTGATCTGGATCGGCGTGGCCTTCCTCTTGTTCAATACCCTGGGCGTGGCGTTGTTTCTCGGTGCGGGGCCGGGCATCGGCATGGGGTCGCTGGTGCGGCTCGCGCTGGTCGGCGCGGCCATCGCCGTGCCGCTGTGGAAATGGCACGGCCTGAACGTGCTGCACACGTGGCGCAATCCGAAGACCGCAAGCTTCACCCGGCGCGACGATCCCGCGACGGGCGGCTTGCTGTTCGATGTGGAACCTGCGCGCGCGGCGCGCATGCCTGCGCTGCCGCTCTTTGCGTTCGGTGTGTTCCTGCTTCTGAACGCGCTGCTGGCGGGCACGCGCTCCACCGGGGCCTTCGTGGGCCTGTATGTGGTCGCGCTCGTCTGCATCGGCGTGGGCTGTACCTTCGTGCTGCCGGGCGCGCGCGACCGCAAACCCGTCAAAATATCTGTCGCGGGGCATGGTGTGCAAAGCGGCGACATCGGCATGCCGCTTGAAGCCGTGACCGATCTGCGCGTAACGCATGGCGGGCTGGTCGTTGATCCCGATCCGCTCATGCCGGGGCGGAACGGTGTTTCCACCGCCGCCATGGCTGGACGGCACATGGGGCGGCGACAAGAAAAACGGGGCTATGCCGTTACGATCCGCGCCGATGGGGAAAGCCAAGCCAGTTTGCTGGCGGGCGGGCTGACGGAAGATTGCGCGCATGCCTTGGTCGCTGATCTTGGCAAGGCGATTGAGGTTGAGCGGGGGAAGCTGGCCGCCGCGCCTGCGGCGGCCAGCACGGCCCTTTGATGGGGATGGTTATGCGTGCGCGGCGCAGACAGGATGCGGAACGGATAAAGGCGCGGGCGCGCCGCGTCATGGCCCTGTGGGGTCATGGCCTGTCCGCCGATGCGCCGCCGTCACCGCGCGCGGTCGGCAAGATCGTCTCAACGCACGGGCGGCCCTGTTCGTGCTGGCTGTGCCGCAGCCGCAAGGACGTGCCGCCGAAACGCGAACGCGGGTTCGATCTCGGCGGCTGATGCTACTTGATCAGTTCGGCAATGTTGTTGCGGCGGTACTCGGCGGGCATGCTCTGCTGCGCGCAAAGCCGCGCTTCATGCTCCCATCCTTCGCTATCCTTGAACGAGAAAGACGTGCGGTCCTTGATGACCCAATCGGCGGTGGTCAGCCAATCGGCAGGGATCGGCGTCGGCGGCGTGGGCGCGCGCGGGTCGCTGCAAAACTGCTTCACGCGGAACGTGTTCGGGCCTGTTTGCTCGATGCCGTGAAAGGTGCAGAACGATCCACCCCAATAGAGGCCCTGCCGCCGCAAGAGCGCGGTGGTGGCGTTCGACGCGGTGGCGCAGGTGGCATCCGTGCGCACATAGTAGCCGCGCTCCAGCGGCAATTCGGTGATCGCTGGGGGCATAGGTGCAGGAATGTTTTCTGCTTCGGCTGCGCCTGTGCCTGACCAAAGAGTAAAAGCGCCGCCTGCCGCGACAACACCGATGATCGACAGTATTCGTACAGATAATGCGCGCATGTGTTCGCCTCCCGATAAGTGAAATGCTGCAATCGTCACAATCTCCTGAATGGTTAAAGCAGATGCGGGCTGAACGGTAGATGATCGGTGGCGGAAAGACGCAAAAACATCCTGCCAGCAAAGCCGGCCCACACGTCCTTTTCATCATGCACCCCGGCACAAGCTGACCTTGCGCCAGCGGGAACTGACAACTTAACCGACCGCGGCCGGAAAACGACCCTCCCCTCGCCCGATCTTAGGCGACCTGCGTGGCAGCCGCCCAAACGGCCTCGGCCTGGGTCCGCATTGCGCGGAGCCCGGCTCGGGAGGTCAGGTGCGGCTGAAGGTTAAAGGTGTTGTAGATCGGTCCATGGCTGGAGAGGTAGCGTTGGGCTGAGCCCTGGGACTTGAACCGCTGCTGCTTCCGCTCCCGTCGTCGAATGACTAGGTGGGAGTTCTCCGCTCGGTTGTTCTCCCGCATCCCGCCCGGTCGATGACGATCCTCCAGGTTGAGGCCCTTCATCGCCGATCGGTAGGACGCCAACTTATCGGTGACGATCGCCTCAGGATGAACGCCGGTGTTCCGGAGGAGGCGGCGCAGCAGCTTCAGCGCGGCATGCTTGTTCCGTCGCCTCTGCACCAGGACGTCCAGCACCTCGCCCTCGTCGTCCACCGCTCGCCACAGATACATCCGCCTTCCGCCGATCCGGACCACGACCTCGTCCAAGTGCCAGCGGCCCGTCGGCCGATCCCGACCCATTCGCAGGTTGGCGGCGATCAGCGGACCGAACTTGTTCATCCAGCAGCGGATCGCCTCCCGGCTGACCTCGATGCCACGCTCGGCCATCAGCTCCTCGACGTCCCGAACACTGAGGGTGAAGCGGAAATACCAGCGCACCGCCTGCAGGATCACGGCCGGCGGAAACCGGTGACGCTTGAAGCTGATCGGCCGCGTCCCTGCCTCCCCCTTCCGCCAACCGGAGACAAGTTAGCGTTAGACTGTCAGCACCATGGGGCGTGACCGATGGCGGACGACGCGGAAACCGTACATATCGCAGATTGCCGCGCAACGGCAGCGCGCATCACGGATTCATAACGAAGCATCGGCAGACAACAGTGATTCTGCTGGCGCTTCAATAGTCTCAACGATCTTCTTTTTGGTTGGAGAAGCAAGGGCCGGAGCATGGCTCCGGCCCTTGAACAGGCTGTCAGAACGTAATCCGCCAGTTGGCGGCGACCCAAGCATTCGATGATTCGCCTTTCGTTGTGGCATTACCCATGACGGAAAGCGTCGATCCCGAAATATCGACCTCGAAGCCTGCGCCAGCGCGCAGCCAGTCCTGCTGATAGTTTGCAGCGCCGAGATTGAAGCCGCCGAGACCGACGACCTGGCCAGTGACGTTGGACCCGCTGTCCTCAAAGCGATGAACGCCTTCGAGCGTGCCAATCAGGCGGAACTGCTCGGTGACGGGGAATTTCGCGTCAAAGCCGTAGCGGACTTCGGTGCTGCCATCGCACAATTCGTTGAAAGCCGCCGGGAAGGCCCCTCCAGTCTCCGTATAGGCACCGAGGCAGGTGTGGGCATAGGAGAGTTCGCCATAGGGCGAAATGTGCGGGATCGCATTCTCCCACTGGAGACGGCCACGGATGCCATAGCCCTCTACGTCCGTGCGTCCAATGGAACTATCGACCAGTCCGCCATTGATGACATAGTTGCGGGTAATATCGGCATTGCCCCACAGGCCCGTGCCTGTGACGATGCCCCACAGGCCGCCGGTTTCGTCTCCTGTGATCTGCCCCATCGCTTCGAGTTTGACATATCCGGCGCGAACGTCGGTCGTTCCACCGAGAAGCGTGTTCTGGTCGAGGCCGGTATAGCCGGCAACGCCGTTCAGTTGCACGGGGCCGAAATTGTAGCCGAGGCCGATTTCACCAAGGCCGAGGGTGCCATCGCGGCTGCCATGGTCGTCGCGGCCCCAGTCGCCACCCAGCCATCCGGTGAACCTGCCTTCCGGCGCGCGGCGGTCGAGCGGACGCGAACCGGCTCCATTGACGATCACGCCCAGGCTATTGACGAGCGAGGTGTTGGCTGCGCCCGTACCCGCAAGGCTGGAGGCGAGGTTGCCAATGGTGATGAGACCCGCGCCCGGATCGTTGGGATCGGGGTCGGTCGGATCAGGATCAACCGGATCAGGATCGACAGGATCAGGATCGACAGGATCAGGATCAACCGGATCGGGATCAACCGGATCAGGATCAACCGGATCAGGATCGACAGGATCGGGATCGACAGGATCAGGATCGACCGGATCGGGATCGGTTACGCCACCACCCGTCGGGCCTGTCCCATTGCCGCGCGCGATATAGACTTCGCCACTGCGCGTCAGACCGACGACAACCGAACCATCTTCGTTGGTGGCGTTGGCAGTCATCGTAATATCCGAGCGGTCCGGCTCAGCCGGGTGACTCCCAACAATCGTCGCTCCACTAGCCCGCAGCCAGTCTTCAACGGTCAGCATCCCGCTACCTTCGGTCCACCGGAAACCATGGCCAGTAGCAGGACCACTGGAAACGTCGCCGACGATAACCTGGCCGTTGCCGGAGATTCCATTCGCCACGGACAGAACACTGGATGCTCCATCCAAGCCGCCTAGCGAGAATATTTCGCCATTGACCCAGCGAACCGCCTGGTTTGCATATCCTTGCCGCGAATGACCGGCAATGATGGTTCCGTCCCATGAAATGCCGGTCGCGGTTGCGGTATTTTGGCTTGCCGAAGATGCAGAAAGTGTCGGCAGCGCCACCATGCCGGTGCTTTCAGTCCAGTGGAACGCCTGGAACTTATCCGTGTCCGACAATGCCGAACCGACGATCACCGAACCATCGTAGGAAGCCGCCAGAGCCTTGTCGTTGCCGTAGCTGTCGCGGCCTTCGAGCCAGCCGAGGCTTTGCATACCGTCGTCTTCGGTCCAGCGGAAAGCCTCGCCGCCGGTGGCGCCGACATAGCCGACGACGACCTGCCCGTCGCCTGAAACAGCCGTCGCCTCGGAGAACGGATTGGTGTTGCCCTCGATCGATCCAAGCGGCTCGAAGCCGCCTGCCTCGGTCCAGCGATATGCCCTTTGGCCAAAGTCTCCACCGGAAACGCCGGGTGCGGCTTTGCCGACGATGACGTTGCCGTCAGCGGATATGCCCGTGGCGGTATAATACTGGCTGCCATCGAGCGGCGCGTTCGGATCCCTCTCTCCTACCGGCTGGACGCCTTCGTCAGCCGTCCAGACAAAACCGCTATAAATGCTCTTGGAATAGCTGCGGAACACCGAGCCGACAAAGGTGCTGCCATCGGCCGACATGCCGCCGATAGATACGGAGTTGACCAACGCTGGACTAAATTCGGCATCGGCGGGATCGTTGTCGCCGTAGTAGTCACGGATGTCCTGAGCGGGCGTTATACCTTCTTCGATACTGGCAGCTTCCTGAGCAAATCCAGGAAATGCCGTCAGAAGCGACAATGATACCAGCGCAGTCGACTGAAGAAGCCCCTTGTATTTCCCCACCTTCATTGCAAACGTGCCCTTTCACAAGCCAATCCATTGAACTGGCTTCCGGCTTAGTGGAACAGGGAACGGCGCGGCATCACCTGAACAGGTGAGCGGTCGGCGGGCCGGCTTACTGTAGAAACCCAAGGAAAACCGTGCATGGAGACGCCATCCAGGTGCTGAGGACACTGACGCCCTTTACAATCCTCGTTCTCACGGCGGTTGTCGGCCTTGCTGCCGCATTCGTTGCGCTGTTCATTGCGTTGAACCAGCCGTGGCTTGGCGTGGGCCTTGCAGTGGAGGCGGAGCCCGGCCTTGTGCGGATCGACCAAGTGGCCCCGGCCGGGCCTGCAAACGCCCTAACGCCCGGCGCGCCGCTGGCGAAGATCGGCGGCATTGCAATCGAGATCGACGATCTGGTCGAGGAGCCCGACGTGGCGGAAAGCTACGTTGCGTTACGCCGTTTTTTCGAGCGACAGAGCGAACTCCATGCCGTTCTCCAGAGCGCGGAGGTGACACTCGAAACGGGCAGTGCATCTGCCGGGCAGGTGTTGATAACACCAGCTTCCCAGCGTCCGATCACCAGCCTTCCGCCGGTCTTTTGGGTGCAGATCCTTTCTGGACTTGTCAGCATGATGGTCGGGGTCTGGGTGTGGAGCCTGCGTAGAAGAGAACTTTCAGCCAGGCTTCTTGCATTTGCGGGTGCAAGCATTCTCGTCTCTGCCTTTCCCGCCGCTGTCTATTCATCGCGAGAAATTGCCTTGCCAGGCACGCATTTCCACGGGCTCATGGCCATAAATCACCTCGGCACATTCGGTTTCGGCCTGGCCATGGCCGCCCTGTTTCTGGTCTATCCGAAGCGTCTTGTTCCACTGCGTGTTCTATGGCTGTTGCCGCTCGCCTTCTGCATGATTTGGGCGATGGATACGTTCCATGTCGGCCTCTTCGGACCGAGCCAGGGAGCACATTTGCCGTCAGTGGCCCTGATGATCGGAATCTTAGTTGGCGCATTTCTCCAATACAGGGACAGTAAGAACGATCCAGCAGCACGAGCAGCAGTGAGGTGGTTCGCCCTTTCGGTCGGGCTTTGCGCCGGAACCTTCGTCACCGTTGTCCTCATGCCCAACCTGTTCGGCATCCAGCCCTCCGTTTCGCAGGGATATGCCTTTGCTCTGTTCGGGTTGCTGTTCCTGGGCGTAGCGGCGGGCGTCGCGCGCTATCGCCTGTTCGAGCTGGAAGACTGGGCTTTCTCGATACTCACCTATTTCGGCGCTGTTGCCCTGCTGGTCCTGTTCGATGCGCTGCTGATCTCATTCGTGGCGATGGATCGCCCTGCCGCCTTCGCCTTGTCGCTGCTGGTCGTGGCGCTCATCTACCTGCCGTGTCGAGACTGGCTGGCGAGGCGGCTGACACCACGGCGGGAAATCGACCGCGAAGAACTTTTCGGCCGCATAGTCGACGTCGCGCTGACCAGGGATTCCGCTCGTGAAAGCCACTGGCGGCACGTTCTGCAAGACGCCTTCCATCCGCTGCACATTTCCAACGGAACAGAATCCACCCTGGAAAGGCCGACGATAAGCGAAGACGGCCTTTCGCTTCTCATCCCCGCCATTTCCGGCCTCGCGCCGCTCAAGCTGTCCTATGCTCATTCGGGTCGGCGATTGTTCAGTCCGCACGACAGGCGCTTTGCCGCCGAAATCTGCGCGATGCTCGCCCATGCGATCATGAGTCGGGACGCCCATGAGAAAGGCGCTACCGAGGAACGGATGCGGATCGCACGCGACATGCACGACAATATGGGCGCACAACTGCTCTCTGCTCTCCACAGCGACACGCGCGAGCGCAAGGACACGCTGATCCGCGAAACGATCTCCGACCTGCGCGATATCGTCAACAATGCCGCGCGAGGCGGCAAGAGCATCGAGGAACTGCTCGCCGATCTGAAGGTGGAGGCGCTGGAGCGGCTTTCGGCGGCGGAAATCAGGCTCGATTGGCAGGATAGGTGCGAGGACGGTGACATAGTGCTCGCCCCTAATGCCGCTCACTCCCTGCGCTCCCTCCTGCGTGAGATCATTAGCAACACGATCCGGCACTCCGGCGCGGGGACGATGCGCGTGAGGTTCGAGATACGAGACGGAACCGTTCAACTCGATATCAGCGACGACGGGAGCGGTCTTTCGGCCGATACGGAAGGAAACGGCAATGGCCTCTCGAACGTCGAGGCGCGGTTGCTGGCGCTCAAGGGCACGCTTGTCCTGGAGGATGCGAAACCCGGACTGGTCGTGCGCGCCCGGTTTCCCCTTTACGAAAGTGAACTGACATGACCAGGATTCTGATCGTCGAGGATTTGGCCGAAGCCCGCAGATGGCTGCACGGCATCGCACAAGCCGCATTTCCGGCGCCACATGAGATCGACGCGACAGCGACCATGAAGGCCGGCCTCGCGGCCGTGTCGCGGCGGGAATACGACGTGGCGCTGATTGACCTCAGATTGCCGGACGGCTCGGGAATCGAGGTGCTGCGCGCGCTGCGTCAACGAAGCCCGGATACGCTCTGCGTGGTCACGACCGCCATGGGCGATGACGTCCATATCGTTGCAGCTCTCTCTGCCGGGGCGAACGGCTACCTTCTCAAAGAACAACCGTCCGACACGATCATCCGGCAACTTTCCCAACTGGCAGAGGGGATTCCCGCCCTCTCGCCAGCCATCGCCCGTCGCATCATGGAACATTTCCAGCTTACGGGGCCGGCTGCCGAGCCGGAAGAAAGCCTGACCGAGCGCGAAAAGGAAGTCCTCGCCCTCATCAGCCGTGGCATGCGCAACGTCGACGTCTCCGAACAGCTTTCCCTGTCGGGCAACACGGTGGCGACGCACATCAAGTCGATCTACCGCAAGCTCGGGATTTCTTCGCGCGCCGAGGCATCGTGGTATGCGACGATGCTGGGGTTGGCACCGGGAAAGACGGAAGTGGACGTGACGCCCACTGAGGACGGTTGATGGGCCATTGTATGTTCTCGCTCTCCGTTTTCCTGTTCGTTCAGGGCTCAAACAAAACGGCCTCCGGAGAAGCCGGGGCGGTTCAAACTGCGCTATGCGTCTATCATAGGGCTATAGCGAAAACGTAGTGATCATCACTATCGGGCGCGGCCCGCCAATATCTCATTGCGAATCAATAAGATGGCCCTTGGGTGGGGCGAAAATCCCCAGCTTTCGCGGGGTTTTGCCAGTGGCACCTAAACCCCGGAGACGGCCGGGACCGCCAAATTCAGTCTCTGATCGGCTTTTGTCTCTTTTCACCTAAACCTCGCTGGAAAAGGTTTAGGTCTAGAAAATGGCTGATTTCCAAGGCTTTTCTGGATCGCCCCGTCTAAACATTTTCGGCCATATCCCGGCAGGCAATGCGTCCGGAGAATCCGAGGTTTACGTTCTGGAGCGCAGTCACGCGGGGCCTATCCGCCTTTTTCTGGCCCGGCCGCGCTTCTTTGCGAAGAGGCGCGGCCGGGCTGCGTTCAGCGACTGGGTCGTGTTGCCGCAGTGCCTGACGGTCGTGGAGGATGTTCACCAGCATCAGTTCGCCGGCGCCATAAAGATCGGCCTTCCGCAGCAGTGCTGCCCGCTAGCCAGGCAGGGGCGGTTTCGGGAACGGCAGCGCGTGGTGATGGCTGTGTCGGTCGCGACGAGTTGCAGTTACTGCCATCTCAAATATAGCCATATTATTGCGGTTGGCCTGCGCAGCCGCGAGAGGGGGGATGGTGGACAGCAAAGCAAATTCAGAACCCGGCCTGGTTCGGCGCCTTACACTGACCCATGCGGTGCTGTACGGTGTGGGCGTGACCATCGGCGCTGGCATATATGTGCTGGTCGGGGTCGCTGCTGGGCGTAGCGGGATGTACGCGCCGTTGGGCTTTCTCATCGCCGCTATCGCTATGGGCCTTACCGCTGCGTCATTCGCTGAACTCGGAACGCGCATGCCGGTTAGCGCGAGCGAAGCGGCTTATGTGGAGGCCGCGTTCGGTCGCCGGTGGCTAACTACCGCGATGGGCTTGCTCGTGGTCGTCACCGCCACGATTTCGGCTGCAACAATCGCAGCCGGCAGTGTCGGCTACATCGGGATATTCGTTCCACTCCCGACACATTGGATCATCATTGGGGTCGTGCTTTCGATGGGGGCCGTCTCATGCCTTGCAACCACTCAGTCGATTATGTTCGCAGGCGTGATGACGCTGATTGAAGTTGGCGGGCTGGTTTTAATCATCACGGCCGGTGCTGGTCAGGACGGAGACGTTATCACCCGGCTGCCCGAGATGATCCCGTCAGCTTTCGATAGTGTCGCCTGGGCGGCCATTGGCGGCACGACCTTGATCGCCGTGTTTGCCTTCATTGGTTTTGAGCATCTGGTGAATATTGCCGAAGAGCTCAAGGAGCCGAACCATACGCTTCCGCGCGCTCTGTTCATCACACTTGGTGTGACGGCTGTGCTCTACATGCTTGTCATCTGGATTTCGGTGGTCGCCGTTCCGCCTGCCGAACTTGCCAGTTCGCCTGCACCGCTCGCGCTGGTGTTTCAGCGCCTGACGGGTCTGCCGCTCTTCTACATGAGCCTTATTGCCGTCGTCGCGACGCTCAACGGGATCGTAGTGCACATGATCATGATCGCCCGGGTGCTATATGGCCTGGCCAGTCAGGGAAATCTTCCGAAGCATTTGGCGCATGTGAACCAGACCACGCGAACGCCGATCGTGGCGACCGGCTATGCGGTCGTAGCAATTCTGATCCTGACGATTGCTGTGTCACTTGATGGACTTGCGGACCTTGCCTCGCAGGGGACATTGATCATCTTCGCCGCGATCAACCTAGCACTCATCGTTATCAAGGCCCGCAATGAGGACGCGCCGACTGGAGTATTTCTATGTCCAAGATGGATGCCTTATGTCGGGCTGATCTCTTCGTCTCTCGTTTTTCTGGTCAGTTTGCTCAGCTAATTTGAGCGAATGATACCTGTGTGATGAAGCACATTGATCAAGCACAATGTGCTTCGGAATTTTCACGCTTAGAATTGATTTAGAATGTGAGGCTCGCAATGAATCCAGCCGATATCCGTCAGCGCTTTCCCGCCCTGTCGATCGCTCTTCACTGGGTCATGGTCCTGCTGATTTCCGCCGTTTATGCGGCGATTCTGCTGCGGGAGAATTATCCCAAAGGGAGCGACATCCGCGAAGGCTTTAAGACTTGGCATTTCATGCTCGGACTGACCGTGCTCGCCCTGGTCGTCATCCGCCTGATAGCGCGCCTCAGCAGCCGAAAGCCGCCGATCACGCCGAAACCCGCGGCCTGGCAAACGCTCGTCGCCAATATAACGCATTTTGCCCTCTATACGTTCATGCTGGCGATGCCCATCGCCGGCTGGGTCATTCTGAGCGCCTCTGGCAAAGTCATCCCATTCTTCGGGCTGGAACTCCCCGCACTAATCGGTCCGAACAAAGCTTTGGCGGGACAGATAAAGGAGTTGCACGAAACGGTCGGGACGATCGGCTATTTTCTGATCGGCATTCATGCGGCGGCAGCGCTCTTCCATCATTATGTGCTGAAGGACGATACCCTGAGGCGAATGCTACCCGGCCGGCTCTGAATGGGAAAGCGAAGGAGGCTGAAGTGTAGTGGCCGCTTCACTATTGAAGATTGCAGTTATTTGTCGGTGCCAAGGCAGTTCGGCTGCCGCAGCCATCTCCTTGATTGATGCGGCAGGCGCCATGCGTTCCAGCAGCAATTTCTCAAGCACGGCCGGCGCCAAATAGGCCAGTTTCAGCATCCGACCGGCATAGGCGGGCGTAACATTCTCGGCCATGGCGATGTCCGCGAGGGTTGCCGCCGCGCCGGATTCCAGCTTCCTCCGCCAGCTCCACGCCTTGGCAATCGCCTTCAGCACATGCGGGTCCACCCCGCCGGTGTCCGGCACCACGTCGGCTGGCGGGACGATCTTCGGTCGCCCGTTGCGCTTGCGGATGGTGAGAGGGATGAACACACGCATGGTAGTGGGGGCACTCATGCTGCCAGCTCCTGCTTTGGGGTGACCATTTCCCGGATGACCGATCCGAGGCCCTCGGTGCGCAGGTCGACCGCAAGACCTTCGGCGCTGACCGTGACCCGCTCGATCAGCAGCCGGGCGATGCGGGCCTGCTCGGCCGGGAACAACGATTCCCACAGCCCGTCATACCCCGCCAGCGCAGTGACCACATCGTTCTCGGTCATGCCGGGATCAGTCCTGCGCGCAGCCTCCATGGCCCGCGCCGCAATTTCCGGGGTGCGCAGCAGCGAGCGGATGTGCTGGATGACGGCTACTTCCACCATGCCGGCATTCAGCCGCACGAAGCTGTCGCGCCCTTCGCAGGCCCGATTCCTGATCGCATCCATCGAGGTGTAGTAGCGGTAGTGGCGGCTGCCCTTTTTGGTGACCGTCGGCGTCATGGCGATGCCGCGATCCGTGAAGATCAGACCCTTGAGCAGCGCCGGGGTCTGGGTGCGAGTGTTGGCAGCGCGCTGGCGCGGGCTTTCCTGCAGGATGGCGTGGACCTGATCCCACAGTTCAGGTGTGATGATGGCCTGATGCTCGCCGGGATAGCTGGTGCCCTTGTGCACCGCCTCGCCAATATAAAGGCGGTTGCGCAGCAGCTTGTACAGAAACCCCTTGTCGATCGGCTTGCCCCGCTTGTTGAGGGTGCCGCCCGCCACCAGTTCCCGGGTCAGCAGGGTCGCCGATCCCAGCTCGACAAAGCGCTGGAAGATGTGGCGGACCGTGACGGCTTCGGCCTCATTGATGACCAGCTTACGGTCGACTACATCGTAGCCCATCGGCACGAACCCGCCCATCCACATGCCCTTGGCGCGGCTGGCCGCGAACTTGTCGCGGATGCGCTCGCCGGTGACCTCGCGTTCGAACTGGGCAAACGACAGCAGGATGTTCAGCGTCAACCGGCCCATCGAGGTCGTGGTGTTGAACGCCTGCGTCACCGACACGAAGGTCACGTTGTTGCGGTCGAACGCTTCGACCAGCTTCGCAAAGTCCATCAGCGAGCGCGACAGGCGGTCGATCTTGTAGACGACGATAACGTCGACGAGACCGGCCTCGACGTCTTCCAGCAAGGCTTTCAGCCCCGGCCGGTCGAGCGTGCCGCCAGAGAACCCGCCGTCGTCGTAGCGTTCGCGCATGCAAACCCAGCCTTCGGCGCGCTGGCTGGCGACATAGGCCTCGCAGGACTCGCGCTGGGCGTCGAGCGAGTTGAACTCCATGTCCAACCCTTCCTCGCTGGATTTGCGGGTGTAGATGGCGCAGCGCAGGCGGCGCACCGGTGCCGTGGTGTTGGTCATGCCGCGTCCTTCCGTTCCCGCAGGCCGAAGAAGCGGTAGCCGTTCCACTGGGTGCCGGTGATGTCCCGGGCGATGGCCGACAGCGACTTGTACCGACGCCCCTGCCAGTCGAACCCGTCCTTCAGCACGGTGATGACATGCTCCGCCCCGTTCCATTCGCGCACAAGCCGTGTGCCGATGACCGGGTTGCGCGGATCGGCGATGACCGACTTCCGGACCTTCTTGCCCTCGACCTCGTCGGCCAGGGCATCAAGCAGCTGGCGCACCGGCTTCGACAGGCCGCCAAACGTCAGCTCCTGGATCCGGTAGGCCAGCCGCTGTTCCAGAAACGACCGGCTGTTGTTGGGCGCCTCGCTGCTGAACAGCCTTCCCCATTCGGCCTTCAGCTCCCTGACCGTCATGTCTTTCAGGCCCGCCAGCCTGGCCAGCACCTGCGCATTGTCATCCTGTTTGTGCATCATCGTCCTCCGATCCGGGCTCGTGCCCGGGGACGACTGACGCTCTTGGCCGGCGAGATTGCGAGTGAACTATCTCGGTCGCCCGCAGATATAGAACTGGACTGTTCGCGCATGCGCAGCACGCCGGCGGCGATGATGCGACCCAACTCGGCAAGGCGGGCGTCAACGGTCATCAGGACCGGATCAAGGCCGTTATCCCTGTTCATGCGGCCACTCCAACTCTGGCCCCCAACAAGCCGCACAGTTCCGCGCGGCGGGTGGCCGATGTCATCAGGCCGGGACGAAGTGGGTTCGGGTGCTTCACTTGGGATCTCCGTCTGGCGCCCGACGGGGTCGAGCGATGGTGCTGTGACGGAAAAGCCAGATGGTCCCACCAAACGAGACAGTAGGGTTGCTGTGATTCACACGACTTGTGAACAAATCTGGAACGTTGCTCTTGCGCGGGGTCATGCCGCCAGCAATTATTCCTGCGAATCATACGGGTGGGTAAATGATCAAAGGGGTGAACTTGGTGTCACGAAAGGCAAATTCTATCGGCCCCCATGTCCTGGCACTGATCGAGGACGCGCGCATCGATCTCGCCCGAGCAGCTCTTGCTCTCAGAGAGGGTGACAACGAACCTGACTTCAAGTTGCCTGACGACGTTCCCGATCAAGCTGACGATGAAGCGGTGCATGCATTTCGTCAGGGACTCATCCAGACGCTATCGGATTTTGATCAGGACGAATTACGCCCCGCAGAACAGCGATCGCGCAGAATCCGGTCTCTCGCGGATGGCAAGGGCGTTGCTTCGCTTGCGACAATCGTCAAGCAGCAGCTCGGTGATGACCAATCGCGGGAATTCGATCGACAGCCCGATCGGCTTTGCAGGAGCATATGGGTCTACCTAAACGCGCGCGAAACATTCGAGGATGCCGAGAGCTTTCATTTTGCCCGGCAGTTCCGCGACCATGGCAAACTCTATGACGCCTTCGAGGTCGAACTCGAAAATCATGTAGCACTCGACGCTGCGGGAATCGACGAGGCGGCGCTGGCCACCAAGATCAAGGAGACACTCGAACTCAAGCCCGAGATTTCATGCACCGTGAAAGCTCTGGATCTGCCTGCCGCCGACCCGCACCCCGCCTCCATCATGCTGATCGTCCGGCATGGCGGACCGCTGTCGAGTGTTTACGATCACCGACACGATGGACGTAGGGGAACCATCTATTATCGCCCTCCGAACGAGGCGACGCTGATCTACACGCCATCGCTGCGCCAGATCGAGATCTGTGCAGACAGCCCGACGGTGCGCCAGACGGTCAGCGATTCATTTGCCGAAGTCTCACTTGGGCATGACATCTCCCAGAAGCCGCTGACCTGGAAGCGTTACATTGTCCTGACAGACCGCAACGACCTGGACGACCAGCTCGCCTCCACCTTCAGCCTCTGCAAGGATCTTCTCCGCCAAAATCCCGAGCAGGCCGAGAGCCGCGAAGACCTGCAACGCCTGCTGGCGCGTAGTTCCGGTGGCGTGATCTTCACTACGGTGCAGAAGTTTTCGCCCGAGCGGGGCGAGGAAAGCTTCCCGATGCTGACGGATCGCCGGAACGTGATTGTCATGGCGGATGAAGCCCATCGCAGCCAGTATGGTTTCGATGCGAAGCTGGACGGGAAAACAGGCGCTCGGCGCTATGGCTATGCCCACTATATCCGCCAGGCCATGCCGAACGCATCGTTCATCGGCTTTACCGGCACCCCAATCGAAGCGGCCGACGTCAACACTCCGGCGATCTTCGGTCAGTATATCGACATCTACGACATCAGCCGCGCCGTGGAAGATGGTGCGACGGTGCCGATCTATTACGAAAGCCGGCTCGCGCGCATCGAACTCGACGAGGATGAAAAGCCGCAGATCGACGCCGAGATCGAGGCTTTGGTCGAGGACGACACCCTGACCGAGGCGGAGAAGGCAAAAGCCAAATGGTCAACGGTGGAATCTCTGGTCGGTTCGAAAAAGCGCCTAAAGCAGATCGCCGCGGACATGGTGACGCACCTCGAGGCGCGCACCGACGGCACAGAGTACAAGGCCATGGCTGTCTGCATGAGTCGCCGGATTTGCGTCGACCTTTACAACGAGATCGTGGCGCTTCGTCCGGATTGGCACTCTGATGACGATGCATCGGGCGTGATCAAGATTGTCATGACCGGGGCCGCGTCGGATCCGCTCGACTGGCAAAAGCACATTGGCAACAAGCGCCGCCGCGACGGGCTCGCAAAACGTGCCCGTGACCCGAACGACCCTCTGCGGCTGGTATTGGTGCGCGACATGTGGCTGACGGGCTTTGATGCGCCCTGCATGAACACCATGTACATTGACAAGCCGATGCGGGGCCACGGCCTGATGCAGGCGATCGCGCGTGTGAACCGGGTGTTTCGCGACAAGCCCGGCGGCCTGATCGTTGATTACATCGGTATCGCCCAGAACCTGAAGAAGGCGCTCAGCGACTACACCGACTCCGATCAGGAAAAGACTGGCATCGATGAAGCTGAGGCCATTGCCGCTCTGCTGGAGCGGTACGAGATCGTCAGCGGGATATTCCACGGATTCGATTACAGACCCGGGATCCACGGCGCGCCGATGGAGCGGCTGAAATGTCTTGCTGGCGCCATTGACTGGGTCCTGAACTGGGCCGAGGTCGAAGCCGGCAAAGCCCAGTCACTAGAGGACAAGAAGAAGGCGCACCGGCGCTACCTCGATCTCGTCTTGGAACTGACCAAGGCCTATGCGCTGGCATCCGCTAGCGATGAGGCTCGAGAGATCCGCGACGAGATCGGGTTCTTCCAGGCAGTCCGGGCCGCGCTCGCCAAGAGCACCGCCACCGGCAAGCTCAGCCAGGCTGACAAGACGCTGGCAGTCCAGCAGCTGATTGACCGCGCAGTCGCTTCAGCTGAAATTGTCGACATCCTCAAGGTTGCCGGCATCGACTCCCCGGACATCTCCATCCTGTCCGAGGAGTTTCTGCTGGAAATCCAGGGCATGGAGAAAAAGAACCTGGCCCTGGAAGCCCTGAAAAAGCTGCTTGCCGGTGAGATCACCAGCCGGATGCGGACCAACGTTGTCGAAAGCCGTGCTTTCTCTAGACGGCTGGAAGATGCTGTAGCGCGCTACCATGCGGGAGCCTTGTCGGCTGTCGAGATGATCAACGAGTTGATCGCGCTGGCCAAGGACATGAAGGCGGCTCAGCAGCGCGGCGAGGATCAGGGGCTCTCGCCCGAAGAAATCGCCTTTTATGATGCTCTTGCCGAAAATGAGAGTGCTGTGGAGGCCATGGGCAGCGAACAGCTGCGGCTGATTGCGCACGAACTCCTCGAACAGCTCCGGCAGAATGTCACCGTCGACTGGCACCACCGCGAAAGTGCACGTGCCCGGATGCGGGTTCTGGTGAAGCGGATCCTGAAGCGGTTCGGCTATCCGCCCGATCTTGCCGATGAGGCTGTGCAGACGGTGCTCGCCCAGGCGGAAGTGTTGCTGCGGGAAATCAGGTGATGCGGGCTGGTAGCGATTTCATCCAAGCTATAGATGAGGGATTAACCGAATGAACGATTTCCAGCAGCAATACGAGCTCTGGGATCAATTCCTGACCACCTGGCCGCGCGCGCGGCTGCAAACGATGACGCTGGATGAATATAGCCAAGCGGGGTCGAAAGACAGCTTCACCTACTGGATCGAATCTCGCCTCGACAAAATGGGCAGCATCTGGGGCGGCTCAGCGTTCAAATTTGGCGTATTCTCGCGCAAGGATACGGAAGACAAGAAGTCGGATTCCAAACTGAGCTATTCCGACACCCACGGCTGGCTTGCTTCTCTCGGGGAGACATCTGACGAAGCCTTCGAAAAGGTGCGTGGCTACATTGCCCAAGTGGCGGATCTAGCAGCCGAAGGTAACGTGGACGGCATTGAAGCCTTCACGCACCTCGGCGAGGTGCTCAAGTGGAAGATAGCGTTTCATTACCAGGACCGACAGGCGCCGGTGATTGTGGACATCTTCAAGCCGGCGCCCTTAGCGGTTTTGGTCGGCGGCACCACAAGCCAAGGTATGGCTGCATTGCAGAAGGCTACACTGACTAAAAAGCCAGAAAATCTGGGTATCCTGGAGTTCGGGCATCAGGTGTGGGAGGCGTGGAGCCAGAAAAATCTAAAAATCTGGAAGCTATCACACGGCAACCCACCAAACTTCACGGATCCCGAGCGCCAGCACTATCTGGAAGCCCAATTGGCCGTAATGCACCGCGATACAGGTAAGGACCAGGGCAAGAAATTTGCTGAAGCGCCGGTAGGCACGCTGTTTTTCCTCTGCCACGGCAACAGCCCCCAGCGTATAGGCCAACTGACTTCCGAAGCGATGCCATGCGAAAAAGGGGAAGGCTGGTTGCAGCGCAGCTATCGCGTGCTCAAGCCTGCACAGCGTACTGACCGCTACACAGCAAATTCGAAGGCATGGTCGCCACAGGGAAATTCGACTTTCTGGCAAGTTGGTGCACACGACTTGCCAGAGTTCGAATCCACATTTCTCAGGCCATATTTCGACACTGATCTGGCAGAACTGGCCGCTCTGGCCGGTGAACCTATTGAGGAGGCAAATGGTGGAGCCTTGGTCGTAGCTCCCGCTTCTTCGTCGGCTCCCCCGGCATCTTTAACGGCGCGCGACCGCGTCGCCGCCTGCATCAACCGGATTTATTATGGCCCACCCGGTACGGGCAAAACCTACACAATGACGCGGCTACTGGAACGATCCTACGGCAAACCTGACCAGGAAAAGCAGGGCGACAATGATGCCCAGCGCTACAGCTTCGTCACTTTCCACCAGTCATACGGTTATGAAGAGTTCGTCGAGGGGCTGCGGCCCGTGCTTGCGAACAACACCGAGGCGGGCGAGGTTGCCTATGAAATCCGACCCGGCGCCTTCAAGGAATTGTGCCGCAGGGCCAGGAAGGCCCCTGATCAGCGCTTCGCAATGGTTATCGATGAAATCAATCGCGGCAACATCAGCAAAATCTTTGGCGAACTGATCACGCTAATCGAGGCTGACAAGCGCGATCCGCTCGACGGCAGCCCCCCTCCTGTCGAAGTGATCCTGGCGTATTCGGGTGAGAAGTTTTCGGTACCTGCCAATGTAGATATCATCGGCACAATGAATACGGCGGACCGCTCGCTGGCCCTTCTCGACACTGCATTGCGTCGGCGTTTCGACTTTGTGCCGTTGATGCCTGACACTCGAGCCGAGAAAGATCCCAACGATGCGAACAGCGCGCCGCTGGCAGCCCTGGCTGTCACAACGGACGCTGGCAGGATCAATGTGCGTCAGCTCCTCGAGCGGATCAACGAGCGCATCGAGGCTCTGTACAATCGCGACCACTGCATCGGTCACGCTTATCTCACCGCACTGGCTGATGTGGAGGACGGACCGGCGCGGTTTAAAGCACTCGCTGACATCTTCCGCAATCGCATCGTGCCGCTGCTCGAGGAATATTTCTTCGAGGATTGGCGCAAGATCCGGCTGGTGCTGGGCGACAACCAGAAGCCGGATTTGGCGACGCAGTTCATCACTGAGAGCGATGCGCACGAACAGGATCTGACCACCCTGTTCGGTAATGATCATGGGCTCGACAGTTACGCCACGAAGCGCCGTTACAGCTTGCAGGAAGCGGCATTTTCCATACCCGCCGCCTATATCGGCATCTATCAGATTTCGGCCTGACGGACGCGGATGGCAGGTATCACCATCTATGAATTCGATGCGCTGGTGGAGGCCCGCGACCCGCCCGATGCTGCTGGCCTGCACTCGGTTCCTTCCAGCGTGTTTGCCTGGCTGGAACAGCAGGCGCTGAGTGCCGCGGAGGCTGGCGAAGCGGGGTGGTTGCGCTTGACACAGCGGCGAGGCCGGCGTGCCGTGCAGGTTAACAGCTTCGTGGGCGTGATCCGAGCACCGGATGGCCATCAGATCGAAGTTCTGCCCAAGGTTGGCAAGGCCATCGGTGGTGGCGATGACGAGGCCCGGCAACTTCTGATTGAAATGCTGCGGTGTCTGGGCAGCTTCCGTCACATCCAGACCGACAGCGCTCAACTAATGGCCACGCGTATGCCATTGTTAGAGGTGTTCATCAGTGAGTTCCTGCGCGCTGCCGAACACGTCGTAAAACGCGGTCTGCGCAGCGATTACACTCTCCGACAGGACAATGTTTTTGCACTGCGCGGCAAGCTGCAGATGGCAGCGCATTTGCGACAGAACCTTTGTAGGCGCGATCGCTTCTTTACCGAATTCGACGAGTTTTCCACCAATCGACCGGAAAACCGACTGTTGCACTCGGCGCTCAGACGCGCCTTGTCGTGGACGGCGTCGCAGACGAACCAGCAACTGGCACGAGAGCTGTGCTTCGTATTTTCCGATGTGCCGACGTCAGATATGCCATCGCTGGACTTTCAGCGAGTGCATCTGGATCGTGGCATGGCGCATTACGACCATGCTCTGGCGTGGTCGAGGTTGATTCTGGGAGACGAATCGCCGCTGACCGGAGCAGGTGGCCACCGTGCGCCATCCTTATTGTTCCCCATGGAAGCGGTGTTCGAAGCCTTTGTTGCCAAACATCTCGCCCGGCAACTGCTACCAACCTTCGCACTGCGCACTCAGGCGCGCAGCTTTTCACTGGTCAGGCATCAAGGGCAGAACTGGTTTCGCTTGAAGCCGGATCTGCTTGTCCAGGAGGCGGGAGCGAACCACTTGGTATTGGACACGAAGTGGAAGTTGATCGACAGTCAGAAAACCACTGGCACGGATAAGTATGGGTTGGATCAGGGAGATTTCTATCAGCTGCACGCCTACGGTCAGAGTTATCTCGATGGCCATGGCGATGTAGTGCTGATTTATCCCAGAACAGACGCATTCGATCAGGCACTGTCCGTGTTCGAGTTCCCGAAAACGGAGGGCTTGCGGCTCTGGGTGTTGCCCTTCTGTTTGCGTGGGCGTGAAATCCTCCTGCCGAAGTGCGGGAGCCTAGATGAATTTTTTGTGCCAGGTGAAATGCATCGTCGTGAGCTTGTTGCCGTTGTTTGATAGGGATCCTTTGAACCCAATCGCCACGACGCGTCAGTTTTTGATCTGAACCGACGCATCGCGCAGTGCTACGATGAGCGAGTTCGTCCGCAGACCCTCTCCCACCGCCACATAACTACTTGATTTCCTATATTTTTCTCGATCAGAGAAAACTGTTCCTCTTTTTCAAACCAGACCGGCTTCCCTGTTGCGGGGAAATTCGCGGGATTCGATGATTTCGAGCGGCTTTATCTCTCGGGGATATTGGTCGGACAAAGTCGCGACGGGCGTTTGGGGGGGCGTACCGAGAGTTCGAATTGGGGTTGTCAGGTTAACTGACTTCGGTCGAGCGAGGGCTCAAATCCGGAATCTCACCTCGTAGCGGCGGACGCGGCGATCCGAGGCTCTAAGCCTGACGCGAGG
>Ga0182744_1001232_pt1 | contig 22671 bp, 20 predicted proteins | sample eDN3rd30CKraftMG_FD_128525 | JGI IMG/M metagenome (GOLD analysis project Ga0182744, IMG submission 128525) | Enriched Miracle-Growth compost microbial communities from Emeryville, California, USA - eDNA 3rd pass 30_C Kraft MG (version 2) (version 2) ...
CGACGGCGCCTTCGAGCGCTTCATCCGCATCCCGTTCTCGCTGCCGATCGAGACGACCGATCTCTCCCTCGACGTCCTTGAGCGCGCCTGGGCCGGCATCGCCGGCGCGGTGTCGCCTCCCGCCATCGTCGACGACTTCGCCGAGGTCGTCTGAGGACCGTCCGAGCCCGCGTCCTGCTTCCCAGGCGACCGTTGCCCTCTGTCAACTACCATCGTCGCGGAAAGGGGGCCGCGTGCATCGTCTCTCGGTGTTCAGCCTGCGCAATCGCGCGCTCATCGCGCTCGTCACGATCGTCGTCGCGGTCTTCGGCGGGATCACGCTGACGCAGCTCAAGCAGGAGCTCATCCCCTCCCTGACGCTCCCCCAGCTCTTCATCGTCACGACCTACCCGGGCGCCTCGCCCGAGGTCGTCGAGAACGACGTGTCGACGCCCATCGAGGACGCGATCCAGACGATCGCGGGCCTCGAGTCGACGACCGCGACCTCGAGCGCGAACTTCTCGAACGTCACCGCCGCGTTCGCCTTCGGCACCGACCTCGCGACCGCCGAGCAGAAGGTCACGACCGCGATCAACCGGATCCGCGGCTCGCTGCCGGACGGCGTCGAGCCGAACGTCATCCAGTTCAACCTCTCCGACTTCCCGATCGTGCAGCTCGCCGTCTCGAGCGATCTCGACCCCGTCGAGCTCTCCGACCGGCTCGACCGCATCGTCATCCCCGAGCTCTCGCGGCTCGACGGGGTCGCGAGCGTCGCGCTCCAGGGTGCCGCGATCCAGCGGGTCGAGATCACCCCGGACGCCGACGCGCTCGCGGCGAACGGCCTGACGACGCAGTCGATCACGCAGCTCCTCCAGGCGAGCGGCGTGCTCCTGCCCGCCGGCCAGATCACCGAGGACGGCGAGACGCTGACCGTCCAGGCGGGCGCTCGGCTCACGAGCGCCGACCAGATCGAGGCCCTCGCCTTCCCCGCGCCGGCGTCGGCCTTCCAGCCGAGCTTCGACCCCGAGACGGGCGGGGTCACCGTCCCGACCCCCGCGGTCGTGACGATCGCGGACGTCGCCGAGGTCGCGATCGTCGACGAGGCCGCGACCGGCTACTCGCGGGTCGACGGGCGCGATGCGCTGACCGTCGCCGTGACGAAGACCTCGGCGGGCAACACCGTCGCCGTCTCCCACGCGGTCGGCGCCGCGCTCCCCGGCCTCGCCGCGGCGGTCGGCGGCTCGACCGTGTTCACCCCGGTCTTCGACCAGGCGCCGTTCATCGAGCGCTCGATCGAGGCGCTCACCCAGGAGGGACTGCTCGGGCTCGCGTTCGCGGTCATCGTCATCCTGATCTTCCTGCTGTCGATCCGCTCGACGCTCGTCACCGCCGTCTCGATCCCCACCTCGGTCCTGCTCACCTTCATCGGCATGTGGGCGTTCGGCTACTCGCTCAACATCATCACGCTCGGCGGCCTCACGATCGCGATCGGCCGCGTCGTCGACGACTCGATCGTCGTCGTGGAGAACATCAAGCGGCACATCGAGTCGGGCCAGGAGAAACGCCGGGCGATCATCGACGCCGTCAAGGAGGTCGCCGGTGCGGTGACCGCGTCGACGATCACGACCGTCGCGGTCTTCCTCCCGCTCGGGCTCGTCGGCTCCGAGGTCGGCGAGCTGTTCCGGCCGTTCGCCGTCACGGTCGGCCTCGCCCTCATCGCGAGCCTCGTCGTCTCGCTCACGATCGTCCCCGTGCTGTCCTACTGGTTCCTCGGCCGGGGCGGCAAGGCCCGTCGCGGCCGGCACTCGAGCGCGCAGCCCGAGCCCGCCGCCGACGGCGAGATCGTCTCCGTCACGGGCCCGGTCGGCACCCACGGGCGAGCCGACTTCCTGCAGCGCGGCTACCTCCCGATCATCCGCTGGACGCTCAAGTACCCCCTCGTCGTCCTGCTGCTCGCGGTCCTCACCCTGGGCGGCTCGCTCGCGCTCGCCCCCCTGCTCAAGCTCAACTTCGTCGGCGACTCGGGACAGAACACGCTGACCGTGACCCAGACCCTCGACCCCGCGGCGAGCCTCGCGGTCAAGAACGAGCAGGCGCAGGTCGTCGAGCAGGCGCTCATGGACACCCTCGGCGTCGAGACCGTCCACGCCTCGGTCGGCTCGTCCTCGGGCAGCAGCATCCGCGCCGCCTTCGGGAGCAGCTCGACGACGTTCTCCCTCGTGACCGACGAGCACGGCGACCAGGCCGCGATCAAGGAGGCGGTCGAGGCGACCCTCGCCGGGATCACCGACGCGGGCACGCTCGGCATCTCCTCGCAGAGCGGCTTTGGCGGCACGACCGTCGACGTGACGGTGCGCGCGGCGACGCAGGCGGACCTCGAGCGCGGCGTCGAGATCGTGACGCAAGGGGTAGCGGGCCTCGACTCGGTCGCGCAGGTCACGAACAACATCTCGGCGTCGAGCCCCTACATCGCGGTCGTCGTCGACCGCCGGGCGGCCGCGGAGCACGGGCTCAACGAGGTCCAGGTCGGCGGGCTCGTCATGGCCGCGATGAACCCGAGCTCGATCGGCTCGGTCACGATCGACGAGCGCGCGATGTCGATCTACCTCATCGACCGGGACGCCCCCGTGTCGCTGCAGGAGCTGCGCGACTTCCAGATCCCGACGTACCTCGGCGCCGTCGCGCTGTCGGAGCTCGCGACGGTCGAGCGGGACCTCGGCCCCGCCTCGATCACGACCCAGCAGGGCGTGCGCACCGCGACGGTCTCGATCACGCCCGCCTCGGAGGACGTCGGCTCGACGACGTTCGGCGTCCAGACGGCGCTCACCGAGATCGAGCTGCCCGCGGGCACGACGACCGAGATGGGCGGCGTCGCGTCGCAGATGCTCGACTCGTTCGCGAACCTCGGCCTCGCGCTCCTCGCCGCGATCCTCATCGTCTACGTCGTCATGGTCGCGACCTTCCGCTCGCTGCGCCAGCCGCTGCTCCTGCTCGTGTCGATCCCGTTCGCCGCGACGGGCGCGATCGTCCTCCAGGTCGCGACGGGCATCCCGCTCGGCGTCTCCTCGCTCATCGGCGTGCTCATGCTCGTCGGCATCGTCGTGACGAACGCGATCGTCCTCGTCGACCTCATCAACCAGTACCGGGCGAGAGGCCTCGACACCAGGACGGCCGTCGAGCAGGGGGCGGCGAGACGACTGCGGCCGATCGTCATGACGGCGGCCGCGACGATCTTCGCCCTCATCCCGCTCGCGATCGGGATCACGGGCCACGGCGGCTTCATCTCGCAGCCGCTCGCGCTCATCGTCATCGGCGGGCTGATCTCCTCGACCATCCTGACCCTCATCGTCCTCCCGGTCATCTACTACCTCGTCGAGGGGCGCAAGGAGCGGCGGGCGCCGATCGTCGCGGAGCGGCAGGCGCGGCGCGCCGAGGCGAAGACGACGCGGCGCCAGGAGCAGAGCGCCGTCGCGGGACCGCGTCGCTCGCGCCGCGCCGCGCTCGGCGGCGACCCGCCCGAGGAGAACTGACCCTGGCTCGTACCGTCGGATTCCGCTAGACTCGGACGTCGGCTTTTCGATGGTGCCCCCACACGGCACGCCCTGTATGTCGAAGCGGCCGAGTCGCGCGGAGTCCCGCGCGGACCATCACCTCAGTATGTGACGGCCCCGATCGACGATCGCCCGGGATCACCGGCGCTTCCGCACGCCTGCGGCGCGCACGCATGCGATACGCATCGAAAGAGCAGCACACCAATGCCCAAGCAGCACACCCCCAAGTCCAACAGCTCGGCCGGCAAGGGCCGGTGGACCGAAGCCGACCGGCGCAAGCGCGACGAGCGCGGCGCCGCGCGGGGCGAGCGTCCGGCTCGTCCCGCCCGCTCCCGGTCGCAGAGCGAGCCGCAGGCGAGTCGAAGTGACCGCCCCGCTCGCCCGTACCAGGACCGCCCGGCCCGGGGCGAGCGCCCCGACTGGTCGCCGCGTCCGCCGCGCGACCGCTCGGCGCGTCCGCAGCGCGACAACGCGCCCCGGCCCGCTCATGACGGCGCCCCGCGCCGCGAATGGCAGCCGCGCGAGGACCGTGCGCCCCGCCGCGAGTGGCACGACCGCCCCGCGCGCGGCAGCCAGGACCGTCCGGCCCGGGGCGAGCGCCCCGACTGGACCCCGCGCGAGGCGCGTCCCGCCCGCACGGACCGTCCCGCCCGCCCCCGCTACGAGGACCGTCCCGATCCTTCGACTCGCTTCGCTCGCTCACGGAACGACGGCGCGAGCCGCTCAGGGAGCGACGACGCGCGCGGTGCCGTCCGCCCCGCCGTCCCGGACGTCGTGCTCGAGCGGCTCGACGCGCAGGAGGCCGCCGCTGACGCGGGCTCGGGCATGACGTTCTCCGACCTCGGTCTCGGCGACAACATCGTGCGGCAGCTCGCGTCGATGGGCGCGGCCGAGCCGTTCCCCATCCAGGCGGCGACCATCCCCGAGGTGCTCGCGGGCCGCGACGTGCTCGGACGCGGCCGGACCGGCTCGGGCAAGACCATCGCGTTCGGCGCCCCGATCGTCGAGCGACTGCTGCGCATGCACCGCGACGCGAACCCGAACGGCGCCAAGGGCCGCAGCATGGGCCGCAAGCCGCGCGCGATGATCCTCGCGCCGACCCGCGAGCTCGCGCAGCAGATCGACCGCACGGTGCAGCCGATCGCGCGCTCCGTCGGGCTCTTCACGATCGCGATCGTCGGCGGCGTCCCGTACCAGAAGCAGCTCACCGGCCTGCAGCGCGGCGTCGACATCGTCATCGGCACGCCCGGGCGCATCGAGGACCTCGTCGAGCGGGGCGACCTCGACCTCTCGGGCATCGCGATCTCGGTGCTCGACGAGGCCGACCACATGTGCGACCTCGGGTTCCTCGAGCCCGTCCAGCGCATCTTCCGGCTCACGCCCGACGGCTCGCAGCGCCTGCTCTTCTCCGCGACGCTCGACTCGGCCGTCGAGTCGCTCGTGGCCGAGTTCCTCCGCGAGCCCTCGGTGCACGAGGTCGCCGGCGAGGACCAGGCGAGCTCGACGATCACCCACCGGGTGCTCATGATCGACGCGTCCGCGAAGCGCGACGTCGTCCGCGACCTCGTCGAATCAGCCGAGCGCTCGATCGTCTTCACCCGGACGCGCGCGTTCGCCGAGGACGTCGCCGAGGGGCTCATGATCTCGGGCATCCCGGCGTCGAGCCTGCACGGCGACCTCAACCAGGCGCGCCGCAACCGGAACCTCCAGCTCCTCTCCCGGGGCGACGTCCGATCGCTCGTCGCGACCGACGTCGCCGCGCGCGGCATCCACGTCGACGACGTCGACCTCGTCATCCAGGCCGACATGGCCGAGGACCACAAGACCTACCTGCACCGCTCGGGCCGCACGGGCCGCGCGGGCGCGCACGGCACGGTCATCACGGTCATCTCCCCGTCGCGCCGGCGCCGCATGGAGGAGCTGCTCAAGAACGCGGGCATCGAGGCCGAGTGGGAGGACCGGGCGAGCCCTCGTCCGCCGCGCGCCGGCAGCCGGCCGTTCCGCGAGGACCGGCCGTACCGCGGAGCACGGCGTAACACTGACGAGCCACGCCCCGCGGCTTCGTAGGCTTGGAGCGTGAGCGTGCGGGAGGACATCGCGGCGGTCAAGCGCCGTGACCCTGCCGCGCGCTCGTCGTTCGAGATCTGGCTGCTCTACTCGGGGATGCACGCCGTCTGGGGCCATCGCTTCGCGCACTGGCTGTGGACGCACCGGGCGAAGTTCCTCGGCCGCCTCGTCTCGCAGGTCACGCGCTTCCTCACGGGCGTCGAGATCCACCCGGGCGCGACGATCGGGCGGCGGCTCATCATCGACCACGGCATGGGCATCGTCATCGGGGAGACCGCCGAGGTCGGCGACGACGTGCTGCTCTATCACGGGGTCACGCTCGGCAACGCGAAGGCGGTCCCCGGCAAGCGCCACCCCACGATCGGCAGCCGGGTCACGATCGGGGCGGGCGCGAAGGTGTTCGGCCCCGTCGTGATCGGCGACGACACCGTGATCGGCGGCAACGCCGCCGTGACGAAGTCGTTCCCCGCCGGCTCGATCCTCGTCGGCGTCCCCGCCAAGGACGTCTCCAAGAAGCTCGACCAGGCCGACCTCTGGACCATCTGACGACTCCCGTTTTTCAGGAGTACGCGGGGGTCCACGTGCAATGCGCACGCCGACCGCGTTCTACTCCTGAAAAACGCGGGTCGCGGGAATGGCAGCGGCGCCGGGCCCCCGAAGGGCACCGGCGCCGCAAGCGCATGACGGGGCGTCAGCCGTTGTCGCCGCCCCAGAGGCCCGAGAATCCGCCCGACGCCTCGAGCGTCGGGTTCGCGACGGGCGTGCCGACCGAGTTGCCCCACTCGGTCCACGAGCCGTCGTAGACCTTCGCGTCGTAGCCGAGGAGCTGCGTCAGCGCGAACCACGTGTGCGAGGCGCGCTCGCCGATCCGGCAGTAGACGTAGATCGGCTTCGAGCCGTCGATGCCCTGCGCCGCGTAGCGCTCGCGGATCGCCTCGACGTCCTTGAAGGTGCCGTCGCCGCCGTCCGCGGGGACCTTGACGTTGCCGCCCCACGGGAAGTTGTGGGCGCCGGGGATGTGGCCCCACTTCGCGGCCGCCTCGCCGCCGAAGCCCGGCGCGACGCCGATCTCGCCCTGGAACTCGGGGACGCCGCGGATGTCGACGATGACGCCGTCGCGTTCTCCGAGCGCGACCTGAAGCACCTCGTCCTTGAACGCGCGGATCCCGCCGTCGCCGGCCTCGGCGACCCAGCTGCCGCGTACGGGCACCGGGACCTCGGTCGTCAGCGCACGGCCGTCGGCCTTCTCCCACTTGTAGCGGCCGCCGTCGAGCAGCCGCACGTCGGCGAGGCCGTAGTACTTGAGCACCCAGGCGCCGTAGGCGGCGAACCAGTTGTTGCCGTCGCCGTAGAGCACGACCGTCGAGTCGGGGTTGATGCCGGCCGACTGCGCGAGCTCGGTGATCTGCTCGCGGGTCGCGAGGTCGCGGGTGAGCCGCTGGACGAAGTCGCGGTACCAGAGGAACTCGATCGCGCCCGCGATGTGCCCGTCCTGGTACTTGCTCACGCCGCTGTCGGAGCGGCCCTCGCTGACCTCGATGACGACGACGTTCGGGTCGTCGAGGTGCTCAGCGAGCCATTCGGCCGAAACGACGGCGGAGGCCGTGGTCGTGCTCATAGTTCAGTGCCTTTCTGACAAGCGCCGTTGCAGTCCGGGCGCGATCTCGATTCTTCGCCGCTTGCCCGTGTTCGTCCCGTTTGTGACGAATGTGACTGAGAACGCGATGTCAACCCCCGCGCGCCGGTCGGGGTCCCCGGCCTAGCCTGGCGCCATGGCAGAACTCATCACCCCGCTGCGCTTCCGGGAGTCCGCGGGTCTCGACGACTGGCAGGTCGGCCCCGGGGCGGCCTCCATCCGATATCGCACGCCCGACTTCGCGGCAGGAGCCGCGTTCATCGGCGAGATCGCGACGATCGCGGACGAGCTCGACCACCACCCCGATGTCGACCTCCGCTACGCCTCGGTGACGATCCGCACGACGACGCACAGCGAGGGCGGCCTGACCGATCGGGACGTCGCGCTCGCGCAGCGGATCGCGGCGGCGGCACGAGCGCACGAGTTCGCGGTCGAGACCGCAGAGGACCGCGGTCCCGGGTGATTCCCCGGGCGCTGCCGACCGTTGGCAGGCGAGGCCGTCGCCGCTCGCGCTATCGTCCGGGCACGACCCGGCGGGGATGCGTGTAGACGGAGAACGCCGTCCCCCGGGAGAACCCGACGAGCGTGAGTCCCGAGGACTCGGCGAGGTCGCGCGAGAGCGACGACGGCGCGCCGACCGCCGCGAGCACGGGGATCCCGGCGAGCCGCGCCTTCTGCACGAGCTCGAACGACGCGCGGCCCGAGACCTGCAGCACGGTGCCGCGCAGCGGCAGCCGGTCCTGGCGCAGCGCCCAGCCGACGACCTTGTCCACGGCGTTGTGCCGCCCGACGTCCTCGCGGAGGCAGAGCAGGTCGCCCGCCGGGGTGAAGAGCCCGGCCGCATGCACGCCGCCGGTCGCGTCGAAGAGGGTCTGCGCCTCGCGCAGCCGGTCGGGGAGCGTCGCGAGGACGGCGGCGGAGACGATCGTGTCGTCCGATTCGAGCTCCCAGCGCGCCTGCTTCTCGATCGCGTCGATCGACTCGGTGCCGCAGATGCCGCACGCCGAGGTCATGACCGAGTGCCGCGCCGCCGCATCGGCCGGCGGGGTCGCGCCGGCGCCGAGCGTCGCGTTGACGGTGTTGCCGAAGACCGCGTCGCCGACGTGGCCGAGTCCGGAGAGGTGGTCGGCCTGGGTGATGACGCCCTCGCCGACGAGGAACCCGGCGACGAGATCGAGGTCGTCGCCCGGCGTTCTCATCGTGATCGACCACGACTCGCCGTCGATGCGGATCTCGAGCGGGTCCTCGACCGCGATCAGGTCGTCGCACTCGGCCGCCTCGACGCGCTCGCCGATCCGGTAGCGGGTCACCCGCTCCGATCGCGCTCCCGCGGCGTGAACCACTTCGGCCATAGTGGTGTCACCTCCGTTCCGTATCATGGTCGCACAGGGACACGGCATCGGTGCCGGGGAGGAGCGCGGCATGGCCAGGAAGGCGCCGGCGCGCGGGATCGACGAGTCGAAGCTGCGGGTGGGACACCCCAAGACGCACGCGGTCGGCATCCCCGCGGTCGTCAACGCGCTGCTCATCGCGCAGGAGCAGATGGGCGTCGCCCGCTCCGCGCGGACGCTCCTGACCGTCAACCAGAAGGACGGCTTCGACTGCCCCGGTTGCGCGTGGCCCGAGGAGGACAAGCGCAAGCACCTCGAGTTCTGCGAGAACGGCGCGAAGGCCGTCGCGGAGGAGGCGACGCTTCGCCGGGTCGGGCCCGAGTTCTTCGCCGCGCACTCGGTCGCGCAGCTCGCGGAGCAGGACGAGTACTGGCTCGGCCAGCAGGGGCGGCTGACGACCCCGATGATGCTCGACGAGGGCGCGACGCACTACCGGCCGATCGAGTGGGACGCGGCGCTCGAGCTCGTCGCCGACGCCCTGCGCGCGCTCGACGACCCCGACGAGGCGGTCTTCTACACCTCGGGGCGCACGTCGAACGAGGCGGCGTTCCTCTACCAGCTCCTCGTCCGCGGCGTCGGGACGAACAACCTGCCGGACTGCTCGAACATGTGCCACGAGTCCTCCGGCTCCGCCCTCACGGAGACCCTTGGGATCGGCAAGGGGACCGTCTCGATCGAGGACGTGCACGAGGCGGACCTCATCATCGTCGCGGGGCAGAATCCGGGGACGAACCATCCGCGCATGCTCACGGCCCTCGAGCGGGCGAAGGCGGGCGGCGCGACGATCGTCGCGGTCAACCCGCTGCCCGAGGCGGGGCTCATCCGCTACGAGAACCCGCAGACCGTCAAGGGCATGCTCCTCGGCGGCACGACGATGGCGGACCAGTTCCTGCAGGTGCGGCTCGGCGGCGACCAGGCGCTCTTCCAGGCGCTCGGCCGGCTCGTCCTCGAGGCGGAGGACCGCTCGGGCGGCGTCCTGGACCGCGAGTTCATCGACGCGCACACCGACGGCTTCGAGGCCTATGCCGCGGCGATGCGCGAGCTCGACTGGGTCGACGTCCTCGAGGCGACCGGACTCACCCGCGCGGCGATCGAGGAGCTCGCGGAGCGGTTCATCGCCGCGAAGCGGCCGATCGTCTGCTGGGCGATGGGCCTCACGCAGCACAAGCACTCGGTCGCGACGCTCCGCGACGTTGTCAACCTCCTGCTGCTGCGCGGCGCCGTCGGCCGCCCGGGCGCGGGCGTGTGCCCCGTGCGCGGCCACTCGAACGTCCAGGGCGACCGCACGATGGGCATCTACGAGAAGCCCTCGGAGAGCTTCCTCGCGGCGCTCGACCGCGAGTTCTCGTTCAGCGCGCCGCGCGAGCACGGCCACGACGTCGTCGAGGCGATCCGCGCGATGCACTCGGGCGAGGTCCGCTTCTTCATGGCGATGGGCGGCAACTTCGTGTCCGCGACGCCCGACACCGAGGTCGTGGAGAACGCGATGCGCCGCGTCGATCTGACCGTCCAGGTCTCGACGAAGCTCAACCGCTCGCACGTCGTGACGGGCCGGCGCGCGCTCATCATCCCGACGCTCGGCCGCACCGACCGCGACCGCCGCGGCTCGGGGAGCCGGGACGAGCAGCGGGTCACGGTCGAGGACTCGATGGGCGCGGTGCACACCTCGCGCGGCCGGCTCGCGCCGCCCGCGGAGGACCTGCTCTCCGAGGTCGCGATCGTCGCGCGCATCTGCGCCCTCCTCTTCGACGACCCGCTCCCCGAGCGAGTCGGCGATGATCCGCTCCCTGAGCGAGCCGCAGGCGAGTCGAAGGGCCCCCGCCCGAACGCCCCTCGCGCCGACTGGCGCGCCCTCGAGCAGGACTACGCCCGCATCCGCACCCACATCGAGCACGTCGTCCCGGGCTTCGACGACTTCGAGGCGCGCGTCGACAAGGGACGCACCCTCATGCTGCCGAACGGCCCCCGCGACTCCCGGACCTTCCCGACGGCGACCGGGAAGGCGCGGTTCACCGCGAACGAGCTCGAGTACCCGCGGATCCCGGCCGGTCGCGTTCTGCTCCAGACGCTGCGCTCGCACGATCAGTACAACACGACGATCTACGGCAAGGACGACCGCTACCGCGGCATCCACCACGGCCGCCGCGTCGTCCTCATGCATCCCGAGGACATCGCGTCGGCGGGCTTCGCGGACGGCGACGTCGTCGACCTCGTCTCCGAGTGGACGGCGAGGGACGGCCGGATCGAGGAGCGCCGGGCGAGCGACTTCCGCATCGTCGCGTACGACACCCCGCATCGCAACGCCGCCGCCTATTACCCCGAGACGAACGTCCTCGTCCCGCTCGACTCCGTCGCGGACGTCTCGAACACCCCGGTCTCCAAGGCCGTCGTCGTCCGCCTCGAGGCTCCCGCCCCCTCCCGTACCGCTCCCTGAGCGAGCGAAGCGAGTCGAAGGGTGCGCGCCCACGTCATCACGGTCTCGAACCGCTCATCCCGCGGCGAGCGCCCCGACACGAGCGGCCCCGTCGCGGTCGCGCGCCTCGAGGCCGAGGGCTGGCAGGTGACCGCGGCGCTCATCCCCGATGGCGCCGCCGAGGTCGAGGCCGCGATCCGCGCCGCGCTCGACGCGGGCGCGCGCCTCGTCGTCACCTCGGGCGGCACGGGCGTGACGCCGCAGGACCTGACTCCCGAGGGGACGCGCCCGGTCATCGCGACCGAGCTGCCCGGTCTCGCCGAGGAGATCCGCCGCCGGGGTGCCGCCACGGTCCCCGCCGCGATACTCTCCCGTGGACTGGCCGGCATGGCCGAGTCCGCGGCGGGCGGGGCGCTCGTCGTGAACCTGCCGGGCTCGCCGGGCGGCGTGCGCGACGGCATCGAGGTCGTGCTCGCGGTCGCCAGGCACGCGATCGAGCAGCACTCGGGAGGAGACCATTGACCGTCCGCATCGCGCGCATCACCGCTGAGCCGATCGGGCTCGACGAGCACGTCGCAGCCGTCTCGGACGGCACGGCGGGCGCCGTCTCCGTCTTCATCGGGACCGTCAGGGACTCGGATCCCGATGCCGCCGGTCCGGTCGTCGCGCTCGAGTACACCGCGCACCCCGATGCCGAGACCGCGCTCGCCCGACTCGCGACCGCCGTCGACGGCCCCGACCTCGCGGTCGCCGTCTCGCACCGGATCGGCCGGCTCGCGGTCGGCGACTCCGCCGTCGTGATCGCGGTCGCCTCGGGGCACCGCGACGAGGCATTCGTCGCCTGCCGCGCGCTCATCGAGTCGATCAAGGCGGAGCTCCCGGTGTGGAAGCGCCAGGTCGAGGCGGACGGGTCGACCGCCTGGAAGGGCCTCGGCGGCTGAGCCCCGCCGCTCCGGATCAGGGGCCCGATCCGATGTCGGATGCCGAGGCGACCCCGAGGGCGAAGAGCGTCGAGACGCCGTAGTGGCTCATCGCCTGCGCGATCCGCCGGCGTCCCGTGCGGGGGTTCACGCCGATCATGCGCGACGCGGTCTCGAGGGTGATGCCCTGCCGCATGAGCGCGAGCAGCGGCGCCCAGGGCCTCGGGGCGGGGTCGGGCGGGCTCGCCAGGCGCCAGAGGGTCGCGAAGTAGGCGGAGACCATGCCGGCGAGGGCGGCGCTGCGCACGCTCAGCACGCTCGTCGGCCGACCCTCGCCCCACTCGAACGGGACGGCGAGCTGGTCGCCGTCGACCCAGAACCAGCTCGGCGGGTCGTCGAGGAACCGGTACTCGATCCCGGCCGCGGCGAAGGCGACGAGCAGCTCGGCGGCGCCGGGCTCCTCGGTCACGGCGGTCGGGATGATCATCCGCACGGCGTCCTTGTCCCGCATCAGCCGGGAGGCCCGCGCGACGCGCTCCTCCGAGCTGCTCAGGAAGCGGCTGATGTCGGGCAGGCAGGCTTCGAGCACGCCGGTGCCGTGGCGGCCGACCTCGTACCAGAGGTCCTCGGCGGCTCGCGGCCCGTGCCGGGTGAGGACGGGCATGGGCTGGGACGAGGTCTCGCCGACCGACCAGTGCGCGATGAGCCCGGGCAGGTCGGCGACGACGTGCTCGATCTCCCCCAGGAGCTCCTGCGCGCTGCGCCGGAGCTCCGCGGTGCGGGACGCGACCGAATCGGCGGCCCAGGCGGCGGGGTTCGAGTAGGCGAGCCGCTCGCCGCGGCCGCCGAGCTGGCCCCGGGCGCGCAGCCGTCGCACCGCCGCGTGCGCGTCGTCGATCGGCGTGTGGGAGAGGGTCGCGAGCTCGCCGATCGTGGCCGGTCGTCCGCGGTAGGCCACGGCGAGCAGGTTCTCGTCGTCCACGCCCCCACAGTGCCCGCTTGCGGACATGTCCGCAAGCGGTTCTTGTCCCGGGTCTGGACGGTTCAGGACACTGGTCGATGACCCGGAGGAGAACGCGATGACCGACTGCCTCGCCGAATCATGGCTCAGCAGCCCGATGTCGCTGCTGCTCCTCGTCGTCGTCGGGCTCGTCCTCGCCCTCGTCGTCGTCCTGGTCGTGATCCTGATCGTGCGCGCGCGGCGCGACCCGGGCGGCGGCGCGGGGAGGACCCGCGCGTCGCTCGTGCTCCTCGCGCTCCTCACCGGCGGCGGGCTCGCGCTTAGCGGCTCGGTCCCGCCGGCGAACGCGGTCGCCGCCGTCCCGGCGTCGGTCGCCGTGGGCTGCGCATCGGCGATCGGCCCGGACCAGGAGGTCGCCTTCGTCAGCGGCGAGGTGACCTTCCAGGCGAGCTATCGCGGCCCCGTCGACACCTCGAAGCCCGTCCCGGCGGTCGTCATCGTCGTCGGCACGGGCGGCATCGACCGCGACGGCGACGCGCCGACCCTGCAGACCGAGGCCTACGAGTGGCTCGCCGACGTGATGAGCGCGCACGGCATCGCCTCGCTGCGCTACGACAAGCTCGGCACCGGCGAGACCGGGCTCGGCCCCTATGCCGGCGATCCGGACGCCATGCTCGGGCTCGGCTACGAGCCGCTGCGGGTGCAGCCGATCCGGGACGCGCTGTCCTTCGTCGCGGCCCAGCCGGGCGTCGACCCCGAGCGCATCCTGCTGCTCGGGCACAGCGAGGGCGGCGCCGCGTCGCTCGTCGTCGCGACGAACCTCAAGGGCGCCCCCGAGCTCGCCGGCCTCCTCCTCATCGAGCCGGCCTACGCGCAGATCCTCGACATCGTCGCCGCCCAGTTCGGCGAGCAGATCGACGCGGCTGCGGCGGGGGGCGGCATGACTCCCGAGGAGGCCGCCGCACTCGGCGCCTGGATGACGGACGGGATCGACGAGATCCGCTCCGGCACGCCGCCCTACGCGGATCCCGGGCCCGTGCCGTTCCCCGATGCGACGGACGCCGCCGCGCAGTACCAGGGCACGATCGCCTCGAACATCTATGGCTCCGACCCGGCGCAGATGGTCGTCACGCACGCTTACCGGACGCTCTACGGCAAGCAGTTCGACGAGGTCGTCCCGGCGGCGCTCGCGCCCCTCGTCCGCGTCCCGACGCTCATCACCTGCGGATCGAAGGACTTCAACACTCCGTGCGGCGACGGGACGCTCGGCTCGGGCGTGATCGCGGTCGCGGAGGCCTTCGGCGAGGGGGTCGCCCGGTTCGCGATCATCCCGGACATGGTGCACATCCTGCGCGACATCGGCTCCGCCGATGTGTTCCAGCCGGCCGATCAGGTCGCGTACCCGTTCTCGCTCCAGCTCGAGTCGGTCATCGGCGACTTCCTCGCCCGCTTCCACTAGGCGGGGGACACGCCGTTCTGGCATGCGGTCTGCCCCGCTGCACGCGGGGTGAACCGCATGCGACGGCGCAAACCGCATGCACCTACGGGCCGCGCCGGGCGGGGCGGCCAGGCGGAGGGAGCGTCAGCCGCCCGCGAAGGGGGGCAGGACGTCGACGAGCGCTTCCGCGGCGAGCGGGGTCTCGGGGTCCTCGTGCCGCGAGCCGGCGACGAGGATCGAGCAGCGCGGCAGGATCCGTGCGAGCGCGGGGTAATCGGCCGCGAGGGCGGCCCGCAGCGCGCCGAGCGTCGTCTCCTCGCGCTGCTCCTCGGCGACGCCGGCGGCCTCCTCGGCCGCGGCGAAGTACCGCACCTGCGCCATCAGTCGTCCTCCTCGTCCCGGTCGGCGACGAGCGACTCGATCGAGGCGATCGCATCGGCGATCTCCTCGGGGCTGCCGCCGAGCTGACCCGCGACGAGGCCCGCGACGAACGCCGAGAGCGGCGCGGCCGGGCGGGTCACGCCGTGCGCCGCGACGGAGGCGAGCCTGAGGATGCGCTCGACGGGCACCTGCCCGGGCTCGAGGCCGAACTCGTGCACGAGCGTCTCGGCCCATTCCGCGAGCTCCGGCGCGGTGTCCTGTCTCTCAGCCATCGATCCGCTCCTTCGCCGTCTCGTAATCCTGCCACGAGTCGACATCGGCGACGACGGCGGGCTCGGCGGGCAGCCGGGCGAGGTCGAGGCCGCGGACGAGCGCGCGGAACGACGCGCCCCGCGGACCGCCGGGGAGGGCGTCGAACGCGGTGCGCAGCGCCGCCACCCGGTACCGGGCCGCGAGCCACTGCTCCCGGCCGTCCGGGTCGACGAGCACCGCGCCGTCGCGCTCGCGGCGCTGGTCGTGCGCGGCGCCGACGAGCGCCGCGACGACGAGGCCGGGATCGACGAGGTCCCCCGCGAGGACGACGACCTCGTCCGAGTCGTCCGCGTCGAGCTCGGCGAGGCCCGCGGCGAGCGCCGCGACGGGGCCGCCGTCGGTCTCGGACCCGACGTGGACGACGGGGTCGAGTCCTGCGCGGCGCGCGGCGGCGATCGCCCGCTCGCGGAGCGTCGAGCCGCCGAGCGCGAGCCCCGGCTTGTCGATGCCGCCCATCCGCGTCCCCCGGCCCCCCGCGATGACGATCGCGGCGGGCGGGCGGAGCGGGGCGTCAATCATCCGGTCGCAGCCAGTCGCCCGATCTGCCGCCGGTCTTCGCGACGATGCGCGCCGACTCGAGCGACGTCGCCTTGTCGAGGCCCTTGACCATGTCGACGATCGCGAGCCCCGCGACCGCGACCGCCGTGAGCGCCTCCATCTCGACGCCCGTGCGATCCGCCGTCCGCACGGTCGCCTGAATCGCGACCCCCTCGTCCTCGATCGCGAGGTCGACGACGACGCCGTGGACGCCGATGACGTGCGCGAGCGGCAGCAGTTCGGGAGTGCGCTTGGCGGCGGCGATCCCCGCGACCCGGGCGACGGCGAGGACGTCGCCCTTCGGCACCGAGCCGTCGCGCAGCGCCGCGACGACCCGCGCCGAGCAGCGGACGAAGCCGCGCGCCGTCGCGGAGCGCACGGTCGGCGACTTCGCCGTGACGTCGACCATCCGGGCGTGCCCGGCCTCGTCGAGGTGCGTGAAGGTGTCGTGCGATGCCTCGGTCACGCCACCAGCATGTCACCGCGGCCGAGCCCGCGGGGTCAGGACATCACGAAGTAGGACACGGCCATCCCGGCGGCGATCGCGGCGCCGATGAGGAGCTCGACGCGCGCGGGGAGCGCCTCGCCGCGCCGGGTCCCGCGCGGCGCCCGGCGCAGCTGCGCGAGGAACCAGACCGCGGCGACGAGGAACATCGCCGCGCAGAGATACGTCAGGCCGATCGCCCACAGCGGCAGGTGCCAGAGCGGCGGCGCGTCGATCGCGCCCGCGGAGATTGCCCCGGCAGCGCCGTGCGCGTGCGCTCCGCCCGTGCCCGTGCCCGTGCCGAGCGGAATGACAGGGTGCGTCCCGGCGGCCCGGAGGAGCTCCATGAGCACGATCATCCACACCATGCCGAGCATCATCCCGACGTGGTACCAGGCGACGAGCCGCCCTGCGTGATGGCCCGCGCCGGGGCCGACGACGACGCCCGGACGGCTCAGCGCGAGTCCCGCGTAGCCGAGCGCGGCGGCCCCGAAGACGACGATCCAGACGACGCCCGGCACGGCCATGAACCAGTGCCAGGGCATGATCGCCATCGTCGCGAGCATGACGACGTGGGCGAGGTAGGAGGCCCGGTCGGCCGCGTTCTGCGCTCGGAGGACGCCGATCGCCGAGACGACGGCGAGGACCGCGAACCACGCGCTGAACACCCAGGCGAGGCCCTCGTCGGCGATCACGGCCGCAGTCTAGCTTCGGCTCGATCGCTCGCGACCGCCTGTTAGGGTGCACGCATGAGCACGATCGCTCTAGGGGTGCCGCGGCTGAGGCGTTCGCCGATGGAGGCGCCGCCGGTCGACGGACGGCCCGATGTGCCGGGGCTGATCGACCGCTTCGGCCGCGTCGCGCAGGACCTGCGGGTCTCCGTCACGGAGAAGTGCTCGCTGCGCTGCACGTACTGCATGCCCGCGGAGGGGCTGCCCGCGATCGCGCGCGAGGACCTCCTGACGCCCGGCGAGATCGGACGGCTCGTCGGCATCGCGGCGCGCGACCTCGGGGTGCGCGACGTGCGCTTCACGGGCGGCGAGCCGCTCATGCGCGCCGACCTCGCCGAGATCATCCGCGAGAGCCGCCTGGCCGCGCCGGACGCCTCGTTCGCGATGACGACGAACGGCATCGGCCTCGATCACCGGCTCGCGGCGCTGCTCGCGGCCGGCCTCGACCGGGTCAACATCTCGCTCGACACCGTCAACCCCGCGCACTTCGCGAGGCTCACCCGACGCGATCGACTCGAGAGCGTCCTCGACGGCATCCGCGCCGCGCGCGCCGCGGGGATCACGCCGCTCAAGCTCAACGCCGTCATGATGCGCGAGACGCTGCACGATGCCCCGCAGCTGCTGCGCTGGGCGCTCGACCACGGCGCGCAGCTGCGATTCATCGAGGAGATGCCGCTCGACGCGGACCACGCCTGGGCGCGCGAGCACATGGTGCCCGCGTCCGAGCTCCTCGCGGTGCTGCGCACCGGGTTCGCGCTCGACGAGGTCGGCCGCGAGGAACCCTCCTCGCCCGCGGAGGAGTGGCTCGTCGACGGCGGCCCCGCGACGGTCGGGATCATCGCCTCGGTCACGCGGTCGTTCTGCTCGGCGTGCGACCGGACCAGGATCACCGCGGAGGGCACGGTCCGCTCGTGCCTGTTCAGCGACGACGAGACCGATCTGCGCCACCTGCTGCGCGGCGGGGCGAGCGATGCGCAGATCGCAGAACGCTGGCGCGCGGCGATGTGGGCGAAGCCGGCCGGGCACGGCATGGAGCTCCCCGAGTTCATGCCGCCGGAGCGCTCGATGGGCGCGATCGGCGGCTGATCCGCTAGACGGGCGGCGGGCCGAGGCCGCGCGACCAGAGCGCGGCGCGGAGCTTGTTGCCGCGCATCGAGAGCCCGCGCGAGCCGCGCGGGGCGATCATCGCGCTCGTCGCCTCGGGGGTGCGCGCGGCGCGCTGCAGCGCCCGCGCCGGCTCGCTCGCGGCGTCGCGGTCGAGCGTCGTCGCCGACCAGAGCCCCGTGATCGGCGTCCCCGCGACGTGGAGGCGCACGAGGTCCTGGCCGGGCTCGGCGCTCTGCCCGCTCGCGCCGCCGACGAGACGCGGCGCGACGACGTGGCTGAGCGCGAGCATGACCCCCTCGCCGCTCGCGACCGCCGCGAGCGCGTCGTTCTCGCTCGTCAGCTCGACCGCGTCCGGCAGCGCCGGGAGGCCGCCGAACCAGCGGCCCTCCTCGGTCTCGGGCTCGAAGGTGCCGGGACCGCAGAACCACGGCACGGAGAGCAGCTCGCGCTTCATCACGAGCTCGGCGTGCTGCGCGAGCCGGTGGCGGACGGAGGCGACGATCACCCGCTGGTACTTGAGGAACGGCACGACGCTGAGGCCTCGGCTGCGGGCCGGCGCCGGCTGCGCGCCGAGCGCGATGTCGTACACGCGCTCGGTGAGGAGCCGGGGGATGTCGACCGCGCTCTCGACGATGACGTCGATGTCGGTCGGCGGCACCGAGGCCGCGAAGAGGTCGATGAGGCGGCCGGCCGCGTGCTCGGCGAACGACGCGGTCGCGAGCACGCGCAGCTCGCGACCGCTCGTCGCGGCGTGCTTGACGTCGCGCCGGACCTCCTGCGCGAGCCCAGTGATGCGCTCGGCCCGGTCGGCGAGGATGCGTCCGCCCGGGGTCAGGACCACGCCGGCCCTGCCCCGCAGGATGAGCTCGTCGCCGAGCTCCTCCCGGAGCCCCGAGATCGCCTGCGAGACGGCGGCCTCGCTCACGCCGAGCTCCGCCGCGGCGGCCCGCAGCGAGCCGAGCTTCGCGACGAGCGCGAAGGTGCCGAGCTGCCTGAGGGTGAACGCCATCGTCCTTAACCTTTTGCTTAAGTCGTCGTTGACACCCTACGCAGTCGGGGCGATGGTTGGGCCATCATCACGACGAAGTGGTGGGTCCTCCCGTGCGGAAGGGGTGATCGTGCAGATCTCTGCGCCATTCGATTACGCGAGAGCGACGAGCGTCGATGACGCCATCGCCCTCCTCGACAGGTTCGGCGAGGAGTCGCGGCTCATCGCGGGCGGGCACAGCCTGCTGCCGATGATGAAGCTCCGGCTCGCCCGCCCCGAGGCGCTCGTCGACATCAACGAGCTCGCCGAGCTCAGCTACATCCGCGACGAGGGCGACCACGTCAGCATCGGCGCGATGACCCGGCACCACGAGCTCATCGAGTCGCCGGTCCTCGCGCAGCGGTTCCCGATCTTCGCGGACGCCGGACGGGTCATCGCCGACCCGCTCGTGCGCAATCGCGGCACGATCGGCGGCTCGCTCTGCCAGGCCGACCCGGGCGAGGACCTCACCGCCGTGTGCATCGTGCTCGACACGGTCGTCGTGCTGCGCGGCCCGAGCGGCGAGCGCACCCTCACCATGGCGGAGTTCCACCGCGGGCCCTACGAGACGGCCGCCGAGCACAACGAGATCCTCGTCGAGCTCCGAGTGCCGGTCCGCCCGAGGTCGGGCAGCGCCTACGAGAAGGTAGAACGCCGGGTCGGCGACTACGCGGTCGCGGCCTCCGGCGCTGCCGTCTCGCTCGCCGAGGACGGCTCGATCGCCGAGATCGGGATCGGCCTCGCCGCGGTCGGGCTCGACGATCGACCCGCTCAGGCGGAGGCGGCCCTGCGCGGCCAGCACCCGAGCGACGAGCTCATCGCGTCCGCCGCGAAGCTCACGGCGGACGCGGTCGATCCCATCGACGACCTCCGCGGCACCGCGGAGTACAAGCGGCATCTCGCCGAGGAGCTGACCAAGCGGGTGATCGCACTCGCGATCGCGCGGGCGAAGGGGGCCCAGTCATGACGCACATCTCGGTCGAGATCAACGGCCAGCGGGTCGAGCGGGAGGTCGACCCTCGCGTTCTGCTCGTCCACTTCCTCCGGGACGACCTCGGCATGACCGGGACGCACTGGGGCTGCGACACGACGAACTGCGGCACCTGCGCCGTCCTGCTCGACGGCCGGCCCGTGAAGTCGTGCACCGTGCTCGCGGTCATGGCCGACGGGCACGCGGTCCGGACGGTGGAGGGGCTCGAGGTCGGCGGCGAGCTCGATCCCATCCAGCAGGGGTTCATGGAGGAGCACGGGCTGCAGTGCGGGTTCTGCACCCCCGGCATGCTCGTGACCGGCCGGGCCCTCCTCGACGCGAACCCGCACCCGAGCGAGGGCGAGATCCGCGAGGCGATCTCCGGTCAGATCTGCCGGTGCACGGGCTACGCGACGATCGTGCGCTCGATCCAGTGGGCGGCGGACCATCCCGCGGGCATCACGAACGGCCAGGCCGAGAAGGAGGAGGTGCCGGCATGACTATCATCGACGAGCCGCGCGCGCATCGGCGCCACGGCGCAGCCGAGGACTTCGGCTCCGAGCACGGGCGGGACCACGACCACAACCCCGCGGCGGGCGACCCCGACCGCCCCGTCGGCTTCGGGCGCATCCAGCGCAAGGAGGACCCCAGGTTCGTCCGCGGGCAGGGCAACTACACCGACGACATCCAGCTCGCCGGGATGCTGCACGGCGCGATCCTGCGCTCGCCCGTCGCGCACGCGAGGATCAACTCGATCGACACGAGCGCCGCGCAGGCCCACCCCGGCGTCGTCGCGGTCATCACGGCGAAGGACCTCGAGCCCCTCAAGCTCGCCTGGATGCCGACGCTGTCCTACGACGTCCAGGCCGTCCTCGCGAGCGACAAGGTCCGCTTCCAGGGCCAGGAGGTCGCGTTCGTCATCGCCGAGGACCGCTACGCGGCGCGCGACGCGCTCGAGCTCATCGACGTCGACTACGACATGCTCCCCGTCGTCCACGATGCCCGCGCGGCGCTCGACGCCGACGCCCCGGTGATCCGCGACGACCTCGAGGGCCGCACCGACAACCACATCGCCGACTGGGAGTGCGGCGACGAGGCGGCCTGGGAGGCGGTCAAGGCGAAGGCGGATGTCGTCGTCAAGGCCGAGATCGTCTACCCCCGCGTCCACCCCGCGCCCATGGAGACGTGCGGAGCCGTCGCCGACTTCAACCGGGTCTCCGGCGAGCTGACGCTCTACGTGACCTCGCAGGCCCCCCACGCGCACCGCACCGTCTTCGCGCTCGTCGCGGGCCTGCCGGAGCACAAGATCAACCTCATCTCCCCCGACGTCGGCGGCGGCTTCGGAAACAAGGTGCCCGTCTACCCCGGGTACGTGCTCGCGACGGTCGGCTCGATCGTGACCGGCAAGCCCGTCAAGTGGATGGAGGACCGCAGCGAGAACCTCATGTCGACGGGGTTCGCGCGCGACTACATCATGCAGGGCGAGCTCGCGGCGACGAAGGACGGCAGGCTCCTGGGCCTGCGCGCCGACGTGCTCGCCGACCACGGCGCGTTCAACGCGACCGCGCAGCCGACCAAGTACCCCGCCGGGTTCTTCAACCTCTTCCCGGGCAGCTACACCTGGGAGGCGGTCTACGGCAAGGTCACCTCGGTCTACACGAACAAGGCGCCGGGCGGGGTCGCCTACGCCTGCTCGTTCCGGGTGACGGAGGCCTCGTACTTCGTCGAGCGGATGGTCGACCGCGCCGCGATCGAGCTCGGCATCGACCCGGCCGAGCTGCGGCTGAAGAACTTCATCAAGCCCGAGCAGTTCCCCTACGACAACAAGGCGGGCTTCGAGTACGACTCCGGCCGCTACGAGGAGACCATGCGGCACGCGATGCAGCTCCTCGGCTACGAGGAGCTGCGCAAGGAGCAGGAGGACAAGCGCGCCCGCGGCGAGCTCATGGGCATCGGCATCTCGTTCTTCACGGAGGGCGTCGGCGCGGGGCCGCGCAAGCACATGGACATCCTCGGCCTCGGGATGGCCGACGGCGCAGAGCTCCGCGTCCACCCGACCGGCAAGGCGATCCTGCGGATCTCCGTGCAGACCCAGGGCCAGGCGCACGAGACGACGTTCGCGCAGATCGTCGCCGAGGAGCTCGGCATCCCGCCCGAGGACATCGACGTGATCCACGGCGACACCCGGAACACGCCGTACGGGCTCGGCACCTACGGCAGCCGGTCGACGCCCGTCTCGGGCGCCGCGACGGCGCTCGTCGCGCGCAAGATCCGTGACAAGGCCAAGCTCGTCGCCGCGGCGATGCTCGAGGTCAGCCCCGACGACCTCGAATGGGAGAAGGGGCGCTGGTACGTCAAGGGCGACCCGACCGCGGGCAAGACGATCCAGGAGGTCGCGTTCGCCGTGCACGGCACCATGACGCTCCCGGACGGCATCGACGGCAACCTCGACGCGGAGGTCACCTACGACCCGCCGAACCTCACCTACCCCTACGGCGCCTACTTCTGCGTGACCGACATCGACCCCGGGACCGGCAAGGTCACCGTGCGGCGCTTCGTCGCGGTCGACGACTGCGGGACGCGGATCAACCCCATGGTCATCGAGGGACAGGTGCACGGCGGCCTGACCGACGGCGTGGGCATGGCGCTCATGGAGTTCATCGGCTTCGACGAGCAGGGCAACTGCCTCGGCGGATCCTTCATGGACTACCTCATCCCCTCGGCGATGGAGGTGCCCGACTGGGAGACCGGCTTCACGGTCACCCC
>Ga0182744_1001234_pt1 | contig 22662 bp, 22 predicted proteins | sample eDN3rd30CKraftMG_FD_128525 | JGI IMG/M metagenome (GOLD analysis project Ga0182744, IMG submission 128525) | Enriched Miracle-Growth compost microbial communities from Emeryville, California, USA - eDNA 3rd pass 30_C Kraft MG (version 2) (version 2) ...
CTACCACGTTGCTTCGGCAATCGGGTTGCGTTGATGCCGTGTATGTCTCAATAATTGGCATCAGAAGGCCAATTTCCCGCGAGAACGAGGCATCATGTGCCATGAAGATTGACGAGATTGATAGGAAGATCATTCGAGAGCTGCAACGCGACGGGCGGATTCTCAACAATGAGCTGGCCAAACGGGTTGGGCTTTCCCCCTCGCCCTGCCTGCGGCGCGTCAAGCTGTTGGAAGATGCCGGGATCATCAGCCGCTATGTGGCGATCATCGACCAAACGAAAGTCGGCCTGCGGCTCTCCATGTTCGCGCGCGTCTGGCTGATGGCCCAGGATGCCGAGACGATCACCCTTTTCATAGAGGCCATGCGGCGACTGCCCGAGGTGGTGGAGTGCTATATCATGCTAGGCGAAAGCGATGCTCTGTTGCGCGTCGTCGTTGCCGATCTGGACGATTATCGCCGGTTTCAGTCCACCCACCTGACCCGCAAGAACGGCATCCAGAACGTGAAAACCGACGTTCCGAGCGAGATTGTGAAACAGACTTTCGCCCTTCCAGTCTAAAGCCCGGAGCGTGGAAGGCATGTCGCGCAACTCCTGAAACCTGCACCACGTCCGCAGCGGCCCGGAATCCGGGCCGCGACGTGTCGCGAAAGTCAGTCGCGCAAGTCTGACTTTCGCACACGACTTTTGCGACAGATTTTTCCCTGAAAAATCAGCGCCGGCGATTTTGTCGCGAAACTTAGGATTTGCGCGACGTTTGGCGACGCCGATCAGGGTTCGACAAGCATGGTGTCGATCGTGGCAAGAACGCGGACGGTAGCTTGCAGATCCTCCAGCGAGATGTTGGCTGGTGCCAGCAGGTCGTGCCATGTGCGGCGCACGGCTTCGATCGACTGTTCGGCCTTCCCGGTAATATGCAGGTGCGCCGCCCGCTTGTCCGAGGGGTCGGGCTTTCGGTCCACCTGCCCCTTTTCGACCAGGCCGCGCAGGGCCGTAGCCGTGTTGCTCGATCGCAGCGCCAGTTCCTGCGCGAGGTCGGAAGGCGATATGCCCGGATGCTGATGCACATGCAGAAGCACCAGGCATTCCAGCGGGCTGAGCGGAACGATGTCCGGGTTCTTCGGCGGATAGCCGCGCAGCTTGCGTGAAACGCGCAGCGTGGCGTCGGCCAGTTCGACCAGCAGGTCCGGCGTTTCAGGGTCTTTGTCGTTCACGTCGTACCTCTTGTAGTTTTTCCCATATTGATATAGCTATTCATGGATAGCTATAATGTCAAAGACAGCAGGACAGCAATATGGCAGCCGAGCAACCCACACAATCCACGACCCCTTCGGGCCGAGGTATTGCCATAGAACCCATCGGCAGCACCATGCTGTTCGTTCTGGCGCTGCTCGCGGGGCTGGCGGCGTTCAGCATCGACCTCTACCTGCCGGCCTTCCCCGTCATGGCCGAGGAACTTTCCACCACGGCGACAGGAATACAGCTATCGTTGACGGCCTTCCTGATCGGCGCAGGTGCGGGCCAGCTTGTGTTTGGTCCATGGTCGGACCGGGCGGGCCGGATGACGCCGCTTCTGGCCGGGCTGGCGCTGTTTCTGGCCGCCAGCATCGCAACGGTCTTCGCGACCAGCGCCGAAATGCTGGTGATCGCGCGGTTGCTACAAGGTCTGGGCGGCGCAGGCGGCATGGTCATTGGTCGCGCGATCATTCTCGACCGTGCGACTGGCAAGGAGGCGGCAAGGGCCTTGAGTCTCATGATGCTGATCGGCGGCGTCGCTCCGGTGATCGGGCCTGTCGTGGGCGGTGTGCTGGCCGAGCCGATCGGATGGCGGGGCCTACTCGCCATTGTTGCTGGGCTCGGCTTGGCGGCGCTGGTGGCAACGCTGATGTTCGTGCGTGAATCGCTGCCCCGCGCCGAGCGCGAGGCGCGCAAGGCAACCGCGCAACCCGGCATCGGCAAGACGCTGCTGTCGCGCGCCTATCTTGGCCATGTCGCAGCCTTCGCCTTCGGCATGGCGATCATGATGGCCTACATATCGGCATCGCCGTTCATCTATCAGACCATGATCGGGCTAAGCCCGGTGGGATACGGGATCGCCTTCGCCGCCAACGCGGTCGGCATGATGGTGGCGACGACGCTCTCGGCGAGGCTGGTCTCGCGCGTTACCGTTCGGGCGCTGACGGCGACAGGACTGGCCGTCAGTCTGGCCGCCATTCTGGTCTTGCTGGCCTTCTCGGTTGCCGGCGCACCGGCCGGCTGGCTGATCATGCCGCTGTTCTTCTCGATCGCACCGCTCGGGCTGGTGTTCGGTAATGCGACCGCGCTGGCGCTGTCGGCCGTTCCCCCTTCGGCGACTGGCACGGCTTCGGCCCTGCTTGGGCTTTTGCAGTTCGCTCTCGCCGGGATCGTCGCTGGCCTCGTGGGCATCGGCGGAGAACACACCGCCTTGCCGCTCGCGATCACCATGCTTGTCTCGGCGCTCACCGCCATTCTTGGCCTCGTGGTGGCTGGCAACAACGCTGCCGAGCAAACTACCGAACATCATCCAGAACCGCTGGAGCCAGCCCGTGACTGACTTCCGGCACCAGTATCTCAAGGAGAAAAGCAGATGGCACGCATTCATGTTCTCGGCGGCACCGGATACGCTGGCACGCATATCGTGCGCGTGGGGGCAGAGCGCGGTCATGCGGTGGTCTCGTTCAGCCGGACGCGCCCGGAAAAGGAGATACCCGGCGTAACCTATCGAACCGGCGATGTTCTTGACGACGCCTTTCTCGAATCGGCTTTTGACGATGCCGACGTGGTGATTTCGTCGCTGTCGGCCATCGGCCCATTTTCGGAAGAAGGCAAGCTGCGCGCCCTGCTGCGCAAGGCCGCTGGCATCGCTGCCGAGCGCGGCGTGCGCTTCGGGGTCATCGGCGGGGCGGGATCGCTGCTGGTCGAGCCGGGTGGGCCGCGTCTCGTTGATACGCCCGACTTCATGGAGGCCGCCAAGCCCATGGCCCTGGAACTCGCCGGTGTGCTCGACGACCTCGAAGCGGTGCAGGACGAGCGGCTGGACTGGTTCCTAGTGAGCCCGGCCGCGAATTTCGGGGGCCATGCGCCGGGCAAGGCGACAGGCCATTACCGCATCGGCGGAGCCGTGCTGCTGCGCGACGCGCAGGGCAATTCCGATCTGTCCGGCGCCGATCTGGCGCTGGCAGTCATTGATGAAATCGAAAAGCCCGCTCACCACTGCAAACATTTCGGCGTCGCCTACTGAGCAAGGAGGAGGGTGCCATGGCGCACAAGATACGATATTTTCTGGCAGGACTTGCAACGGTTGCCGTGGTGGCTGCCGGCACGGTGTATCTGAACTTTGGCGAAAAGGCGCAGTTGCCGTTCGAGGCAGGCGTCGGGCCGTCGCCGACACTGCCCCAGCCGGTGGAAACATTGCTCCCGACCCTGAAAATCGCAAAGGCCGTGGGTTGGTCTGCGGGAGAGGTGCCGGACGTTCCACAAGGTTTTCGCGTCGAGGCGCTGGTCCGCGACCTCGATCACCCCCGATGGCTCCATATCCTGCCGAACGGCGACATCCTGGTTGCAGAGAGCGACAAGCCGTCAGTGCCGGATGGTGCGGCCGGCGCAGATCCCGGCATTATCGGCGGGATCCGGCAATGGGTCATGGGACTGGTTCTAAGCCAGGTCGGTGCGGGAACACCAAGCGCCGACCGGATCACGCTTCTGCGGGGGCTGAAGGCGGATGGATCGGCAGAACTGCGCACGGTGTTCATGAAGGATCTTGCTTCGCCGTTTGGCATGGCTCTTGTCGGAAACGAGCTATTCATCGCCAACGCGAATGCCGTCGTGAAGGTGCCATATGAAGAAGACCAGACCGAAATCACGGCGACGCCGGTGAAGGTCACAGATCTTCCTGCCGGGATCAATTATCACTGGACGAAGAACCTCATCGCCAATGCCGATGGCAGCAAGCTCTATGTGACCGTAGGCTCCAACAGCAACGCCGGTGAAAACGGCCTGGAAATCGAGGAGGGCCGCGCTGCGATCTGGGAGGTGGATGTGCAAACGGGTGAAAAGCGCCTGTTCGCGGGCGGATTGCGCAATCCGAACGGCTTGGCGTGGGAACCGGAGACCGGCGCGCTCTGGACGGTCGTCAACGAGCGCGACGAAATCGGTAGCGATCTTGTGCCCGACTACCTGACCTCGGTGCAGGATGGCGCTTTCTACGGTTGGCCATGGAGCTACTTCGGCGATCACGTCGATCCGAGGGTCGAGCCGGCCCGGCCCGATATGGTCACAAAGGCCATCGTGCCGGACTATGCCCTCGGAACACATGTCGCGGCGCTGGGTCTTGCCTTTTCGGACTCCCGGCTGATGTCGGCCGACTTCGCGCATGGCGCATTCATCGGCGAACACGGATCCTACAACCGGAATCCGAAGTCCGGCTACAAGGTCGTGTTCGTTCCGTTCAAGGATGGAAGGCCGAACGGTGACCCGATCGATTTCGTGACCGGCTTTCTGGATAGCGAGGGCAATGCGCGCGGAAGGCCCGTGGGCGTGGCTCTCGATCAGCAGGGCGCGCTTCTGGTGGCCGACGACGTCGGCAATATCGTATGGAGAGTTACGCCGGCCTCTCGCTAGCGGCGGCACCCATTCCAGTGTCGCCAATACCTGACGGGGGAGCCGGCCAAATCGGGGCTCGCCAAAATGTGACGGGTGAAAGAAGCGGCAATGGAAGCAGACCTGATTGGAAGGATGATGCTACCAGTCAGCCTATCGAAATGTATCCGAAAACCGGTGATATTCATCAAGTCCAAGGAGGAACAGATGGTCGAACTTCTGAAAACCATCACTTTTACGGCAGTTCTCATGCTCTCCGCAACTACCGGCCCGGCACTGGCGCAGTCCGCCGAGCGAGACTTTGCGGCGGAGGAAGCCAACCGCGAACTGGTCATCGAATTCTATAACCGCTTCTTCATCGAGCACGACATCAGCGCGGCGGACGTGGTTGCCGAAGACTACATCCAGCATAATCCGCGACTGCCAGACGGAAAGGACACCCTCGTGTCCTTTTTCTCGGGCTTCTTTAAGGAAAACCCCGAATGGCGCGAACGGATCATTCGCAGCGGGACTGATGGCGATCTTGTCTTTCTTCAAGTTCATGCCACCAACGGCCCCAATGATCGCGGGCAGGCAATCATGGAAATCTTCCGGGTGGAGGATGGAAAGATTGCCGAGCATTGGGATGTCGTTCAGGACGTGCCTGAAACCGCTGAAAACGACAACACCATGTTCTGATTTCCAGAAATAAGCATCTGGAGGGAGGCCGTCCAACCGGCATGCTCGCCACCGGCCTCCGCTCAATGTAGATTAGAGCTAAGGAAAGAAAAATGCCCCTTCCAACCAACCTTGACAATTGGGCTCCGCACGCGCTGGGGCTGACTCGCATCATGGCGGGCTTGTTGCTGCTGGCGCATGGCACGTCCAAACTCCTTGGATTTCCGGCGGGTGGATTTTCCCCCGACGCGGGTTCTCTGCCTTGGATCGCAGGCTGTATCGAGCTGCTGTGCGGCGCCTTACTTACGCTCGGGCTGTTCACGCGACCTGCGGCATTCCTTGCGTCAGGGCTGTGTGCGTTTGCCTACTTTATCGGGCATTTCCCGCAAAGCTTCTTTCCCGTGCTAAACGGGGGTGACGCTGCCGTCCTCTTCTGCTTCATCTTCTTCTATCTTGTCTTTTCAGGCCCTGGCCTATGGAGCCTCGATGCAGCGCGAGCGCACTCGCGCGTGTAGGAGGCAGGCTATACCCGCGAGGACCATCACGGCTGCGGTTCCACCATCGTCACCACCCTGCTTCCGGTTGAGCAACCACCTTCGCGGACACCATCCTCGACCGTCAGGCCTAACCCATGAAACTCGTCGGTCACACACTGCCCGACCCGTAATCCGTTTTCGACCAAGGATCCCTGAATGACGCTCCAATTCCATCTTCGGTTTGCCCGTCTGGGCCTGACCTTGGTCGCCCTTTCCGTCGCGGGACCGGTTACTGCGCAGCAGTCCCCGGCGACCGGGCCGAAGCAGGTCGGGGTGGTTGCGGTCAAGGCCGAAGCCGTGCCGCTGGTCAGCACCCTGCCCGGCCGGGCTGTGGCGCGGGACGCGGTAGACATCCGCCCGCGCGTGGACGGTTTCGTGACCGAGATCGTCTATAATCCCGGCCAGCCGATCAAGGCGGGCGATCCGATGTTCCAGATCGATCGCACCACCTATCAGGCGTCGGTCGAGGAAGCCAAGGCCAACCTCGCCTCGGCCAAGGCCGCGGTGCCGCAGGCCGATGCGGCCTACGAACGGTCGCGAAGGTTGCAGGACTCCGGCTCGACACGCGCGGATCTTGAGGAAGCGGAAGCCACGTTGGAACAGGCACGTGCTGCCGTCAGCGCGGCAGAGGCCGCCCTGCGCACGGCTGAAGCGGAACTGTCCTGGACTACGATCACCAGCCCGTTGGACGGGCTGCCCTCGGTCTCGGCGGTTTCGCCGGGCGACCTTGTCACTTCGGGGCAAAGCGATGCGCTGGCCACCGTCACCCAGCTCGATCCCATCGACGTGGACATGTATGAGCCCTCGGCCCGGCTGCAGCGTATCCGTGACCGTGTCGAGGCCGGCACGATCCAGCGCGCGGATTCGATCAACGCGCAGCTGACGCTGGAAAACGGCACCTCTTATGCCGCCAAGGGGGAGATGGTAGCACCGGGGTTCGAGGTCTCGACCTCGACCGGGTCCATCGACTTCCGCTTTCGGTTCGAGAACCCCGAACGCCGCATCCTGCCCGGCATGTTCGTGCGCGGCCGGATCGAGATCGGCCGGATCCAAGCATTCCTGGTGCCGCAGATGGCGGCAACCCGCGGCAGCGACGGCAGGCTGACTGCCTGGGTGGCTGAGGACGGCAAGGCGATGAAGCGCATCCTGACCGAAGAAGGTGTCCACGAAAACAGCTGGATCGTCACCACCGGGCTGCAAGAAGGCGAGGTGCTGATCGTCAACGGCACCACCGGTCTTTCCGAAGGCGCCGAGATCGCCGCCACCCCCGTCGTGGTCGATGAGGACGGCGTGGTACGCGACCAAGCTACGGTGGATCAAGCCACGACCGGGATGGACGATGCCGCTTCAGCCGGGGAGACGGCGCCGCAAGACGAGACGATCCCAATGAACGACACAGCTCCGGCAGTGCAAGGTGGGGCGGAATAAACCATGGCACGGTTCTTCATTCACCGCCCCGTTTTTGCCTGGGTCCTGGCCATCATCACCATGCTGGCCGGGATCTATGGCCTCAGCAGCCTGCCCATCGCGCAATATCCCGACATCGCGCCAACGACGGTGCGCATCAGCGCGACCTACACCGGCGCGTCGCCCGACATCGTCGAGAATTCGGTGACCACGATTATCGAGGACGGGATGACCGGACTCGATGGGCTGGTCTATATGACCTCGACCTCGTCGCAGGGGTCCAGTTCGATCCAGTTGACTTTCGACGACAGCGTGGATGCCGACATCGCGCAGGTGCAGGTGCAGAACAAGCTGCAACTGGTGACCTCGCAACTGCCCGATTCAGTGCAAAGTCAGGGCGTTTCGGTCACGCGTTCGACCTCATCGATCCTGCTGGTGGGGGCGCTGACCTCGACCGACGGCAGCTACAGCTCGCTGGAACTGGGCGATCTGGTCAGCCAGATGATCGAGGATCCGGTCAAACGCACGAGTGGCGTGGGTTCGGTGCAGAGTTTCGGCTCGGGCTATGCGATGCGGATCTGGCTGGATCCCGACCGGATGTTGCAATACCAGGTCACCCCCGCAGATGTGGTCTCGGCGGTCAGCGAACAGAACACCAACGTCACCGTGGGCAGCCTGGGCGACCAACCCACGGTCAAGGGCCAGCAGCTGAACGTGGCCCTGTCGGCGCAGTCGCAACTGACCTCGGTGCGCGAATTCGAAAGCATCCTGCTGCGCACCGACAGCGACGGCGCCACCATCTTTCTGGGCGACGTGGCCGATATCGAGATCGGGCAGGAGGATTACGGCTCCTCCTCGCGTTTCAACGGGATGCCGGCGGCGGGTTTCGGCGTGAACCTCGCGACCGGCGCCAATGCCGTGGACACGGCCGAGGCGGTGCGCAACGTGCTGGACGGGCTGCAAGCCTCGCTGCCCGCCGGGGTGCAGATCGTCTATCCCTATGACACCTCTCCTTTCGTCGAGGAATCGATCAACCAAGTCTATCACACGCTGATCGAGGCGGTGGTGCTGGTCTTCCTGGTGATCCTGATCTTCCTGCAAAGCTGGCGCGCGACGCTGATCCCGACGCTGGCGATCCCGGTCGTGCTGCTAGGCACCTTCGGCGTCCTGGCCTTTGCGGGCATGTCGATCAACACGCTGACCATGTTCGCCATGGTGCTGGCCATCGGTCTGCTGGTCGACGACGCCATCGTCGTGGTCGAAAACGTCGAGCGGGTGATGGAGGAAGAGGGTCTTGGCCCCGTCGAGGCGACCGAGAAAAGCATGGACGAGATCTCGTCCGCGCTGGTCGGCATTGTGCTGGTGCTGTCGGCCGTGTTCCTACCCATGGCCTTCATGTCTGGGTCGACTGGAGTGATCTATCGCCAGTTCTCGATCACCATCATCAGCGCCATGGTGCTGTCGCTGGCGGTGGCGCTGATCCTGACGCCGGCGATGTGCGCCACCTTGCTGAAGCCGAAGAAGCACGGCGGGGGCATCGCGCCGGCGCGCTGGTTCAACCGCAACCTGGACCGGGCGACGAACGGCTATGCCGGCACGGTCGGGACCTTCGTCAAGCGGCCGTTCCGCTTTCTGGTCGTGCTGCTGGCCTTTGGTCTGGGCGCCTGGATGCTGTACCAGAAACTGCCCGGATCGTTTCTGCCGTCCGAGGACCAGGGTGTGCTGATGGTCATGGTCGAAACCCCCGAGGGTTCGACCGCCACACGCACCCAGGCCCTGGTCGAAGAGGTCGAGCAATATGTCCTGGCCGAGGAAAAGGAGACGGTCCAGAGTGTCTTCGCCGCGCTTGGATTCGGCTTTAGCGGCACCGGACAGCGCAATGCGATGGTGTTCGTCAAACTCAAGGACTTTGCCGAACGCGAAGGGTTCGACGCCGCCTCGATGGCGACGCGGGGCAACATGAAGTTCATGTCGAACAAGAACGGGCAGGTGTTCTTCATGCAGCCGCCGGCGATCCAGGGCATGGGCAACACTGCGGGCTTCACCATGCAGCTGATCGACCAGGCCGGCACCGGGCAGGAACGGCTGGCGGCTGCAGCCGACGAACTGGTCGCCAAGGCCAATGCCGATGGTCGCGTGACCAGCCTGCAGGGCAACGACGCGCCCTTCGAGACTTCACGGCGCATCGACATCGACCAGCAGAAGGCCGCGGCCTATGGGCTGTCGATCTCGGACCTGAACGAGGCACTTTCAATTATTTTTGCCAGTTCAGATGTCAATGATTTCTCGTTGGGGACCGAGTTGCGCCCGGTGATCGTGCAGGGGCAAGGCCAGGCCCGGATGCAATCCGATGACATCGAGAAATGGTATGTCCGCAACGAGGATGGTGACATGGTGTCCTTTGCCGCCTTTACCGCCCAGGAATGGGACCAGCAGGCGCAAAGCCTGGCGCGCTATGGCGGCACGCGCTCGATGGAAATTTCCGGCGCTGCAGCGCAGGGCGTCTCCTCGGGCACCGCCATGGACGTGATGCAGGACTTGGTCGGCCAGATCGACGGCGGCTATGGCACCGCATGGACCGGGCTGTCCTATCAGGAACGGCTGTCGGGGAACCAGGCGCCGATGCTGTTTGCGCTGTCCGCGCTGGTCGTGTTCCTGGCGCTGGCCGCGCTTTACGAAAGCTGGTCGGTGCCGATCTCAGTGATGATGACCGTGCCCATCGGCATCGTCGGGGCAATGGCGGCGGCGCTGATCTTTGGGCAGTCGAACGATGTCTATTTCAAGGTGGGCATGCTGACCACCATCGGCCTTGCCGCCCGGAACGCCATCCTGATCGTCGAGTTCGCCGAGATGCTGCGAAAGCAGGGCAAGCCGCTGCTGGAGGCGGCGGTCGAGGCCTCGCGCATGCGGCTGCGGCCGATCCTGATGACGACGCTGGCCTTCATGCTGGGCGTCATGCCGCTGGCGCTGGCCAGCGGCGCGGGGGCTGCGGCGCAAAAATCCATCGGCATCGGCGTGCTGGGCGGCATCGCCGCCTCGGCCGTGGTCGGCATCTTCCTGGTCGCCGTGTTCTATGTCGTGGTCCTCAGGACCGTGAAGCTTCTTACCAGAAAGAGAGCCAAGACGTGATTTTCCCCTCCCGCTTCCTCGGCCCGGCGCTGCTGCTTCTGGCGGCGGGCTGCACAGCCGTCGGTCCCGATCCCGATGACCGCCCCGCGATCCCCCTGCCCACCACATTTGCCGCAGGCGAGACGACACCCGCCGGCAAGGTTGCCAACCGCGCTTTCTGGGCCGAATATCGCGACCCGGTATTGAACGAACTGATTGCGCGCGGGCTGAAACAGAACCTGGACGAGGCCGCCGCCCGCGAGCGCATCCGCGCTGCCGCCGCCGACCTGCGCGGCACCGGCGTGCTTGCCGCCCAGACATCCGGCTCGGCCGATGCGGCGCGCGAACGCGGCTCGACCGCGGGCGCGGCGGTGCAGAACGTCAACACCTCAAGCCTCAGCGCGAATTTCGTCTTCGACCTGTTCGGCGGCGCCCGGCGCGAGCGACAAGGTGCAAAGGCTAGCCTTGAGGCAGCCAAAGCAGATCTCGGGACGGCGCGGTTAGCCTGGATCGCGGAACTGATCGACGCCTACAGCGACGCGCGCTACTACCAGCAGGCATTGGCGCTTACGCGACAGACGGTTTCGAGCCGCGAGGAGACCGTCCGCATCACCCGCGAACAGCGGGAATTTGGCGTTGTCAGCGAGTTCGATATGGCCCAGGCTGAAGCGCTCCTTGCTGCAGCGCGGGCCGAGATCCCGGGCTATCAGGCGCAGTTCGATGCGCAGGTGTTCAGCATCGCGACCTTGCTCAATGACCCCGCCAGCTCCATTCAAGCGCAGATCCGGCGCGGAGCGGGCCAACTACGTATTCCGGGCAGCGCCCGTGCCGGCGTGCCGGCCGATCTGCTGCGCAACCGTCCCGATGTGCGCTCGGCCGAATATGATCTGGCCGCCGCATTGGCGGCGGTCGGGGTGGCGACGGCCGATCTGCTGCCCTCGCTGACGCTCACAGGCTCGGTCAGCGAAAGCGGCGGGGCGAAGTCCTGGGGCCTTGGACCGGCGATCTCGTTCCCGGTGCTGAACCAGGGCGCGCTGCAAGCCACCCGCGCGCGCCGCGTCGCCGAAGCGCGTGAGGCCGAGATTGCTTGGCGGGCCAGCGTGTCAGAGGCAGTCGAAGACGTGCAGGTCGCGCAGTCGAACCTGCGCCGCTATCGTGAGCAGACCTCCGCCTTGGAGAGCGCGGCTTCTGCCTATAATCGCGCCTACCAATTGGCCCGGACGAGCTTTGCCGAGGGCGGGCTGGCGCTTCTGGACCTGCTGGATTCCGACCGCTCGACGGCCAGCGCACGGCTCTCCGCCGCTTTAGCCCGGAACGAGGCTGCCAAGGAATGGGCAGCGTTACAGATCGCCACGGGCACCGGCGCCGGAGAGGTGGTCCTGGTCAGCCAATAGGCTGACGACGAAGGTATTCCCCCTACTGCGCCGGCGCTTTCACGACGACCGTGCATTGCCGGTCTTGCCCGGACTGCTGCATGTCCTCGACGCAGCGTTCCAGCGCCTCGACGTTGTTGGCAAAAATCCACTCGGCCCAGACCATGCGCTGATAGCGCCCCTGATCGCCATACTGGATCATTGCGCGGCCGGCCTCGACAGGAGCTTGCGCCATCACCATGCCGGCGACCCAGGGCGCAACGCGGCCCGGCAGGACGGACGGCAGGGTGACGGTCAGCAACACCCCGAAGAGGAGACCAACACCCGCAGCGCCGGCGAGCCAGATATTTTGCCGGTCCCGCGCCCGGGCGCTATCCATATAGCCAGAGAGGGTGCGCGTGGCCTGGCGAAGATCGGCGGAAGACCCCTCTACCTTCTGAACGGCCTCCCGCACCAGCGAACTGCCGGCCTGCGCCATCTGCCGGGCATAGTGATCCGGCCCCTGCTGTAGAACCGGGGCCTCCTCGACCGCTCGCAGGCGCGCGCCGACCGTGCCGAGTTGCTTGACGATCTTGCCGATCTCCGGGCGATAATCGGGGGCGGGCTCGATCTTCTCCAGTTGATCGAACGCGGCCTCCAGCCCGCGCCGGATGACCGCCATTTCCGCGCCGATCTGCGCGCCCTGCGCCGCGATGGTGCGCCGCAGCGCGTCGAACGCCTCGGCCGGATCGCCGGCATCCGTTTCCGACGCCGGATCGTCATCATCCCACCGCCCCGGATCGTCGTTGTTCACCATCACCACCAGCTCCTCAAAACCTACAATTCCAGACCATGCCCCCGGCTGTGCCGGGGACCGCGAGCCATGTCGTCCTGCAGGGCACGGGCGATGCTTTCCCCGCGCTGCAACTCCTGTCCGAGTCCAAGCTCCTGCCGGCGATTACGCAGAAGGGAGTCCACCTGCGGGTCGCGTTCGAGGCTCTGAGCCATGCCGCTCAACTGGCTTTCGACCTTGGCGCGCGCCTCACCATCATACCGGCCATAAAGCTCTTGGCGCTGGTCCTGCAGCTCCTGCCAGCGGTCAACGAACCGCTCGGCCCTGACGACGGGATCGGCCAGCGCCGCATTCTCGCGCTTCATGCCCTCGATGACCTGAGCGACACGTTCCCGGCCGGCAAACTCGGTCATGGCCCGCACCGTGGGCGGATCGTTGTGCAGGGTGGAGTGCATCAGCTCTTTCAGCCCGTCGCGCACCTGGTCGAGCTGCTGCCCGGCCGCCCACAATTCCTGCTTCTGCATGTCAAGAATTGGCAACCCGTCGCGCAGGTGCTGATCCGCCGACTGATAGGCCCGTGCATAGCGGTCCACGGCCGTCTCAATCGGCGACAGCGGCCGCGCGCGCGCCGCCAGCGGCTCGGGCGCCGGCGCCGGCCGCTCCCTCTCCCTTTCCGGCCGCCCCGCCTCCGGCATCGCGCCACGCTCGCGGGAACCGGCATTGAGCCTGAGGCCGTCGAACATGCTGCGACGGCGCGGCGCGGCCTGCTCCGGCTGGCGCTCGGCCGGAGCTTCGCCGTGATCCTCGCGGGAATCCACACCGGAACCCGCGCGAAGATCCTGCGCAAGATCTTCGCGGATCTTCTGCGAGGATCGAGCCGGGGCCTCCCTGTCCGGGGGCTGCGCTGCGCGGTCGCGGGAAAGCATGTCGCGCGGAACCTCGATCTCGCTGCGGATGCCAAGGCTTTCCGCGATCCCGCGCCGTTCGGCAAAATCGCGGGTATAATCCAGCGTGGTTTCCTTCACGCCAGACCGCGACAACCGGCGCTCAAGCTGGTCATAGGCCAGATCGCCGGCGTCCCGCACCTTCCAGGCATTGCGCTGCGTCTCGGTGCCGTCCGGCAGGGTGACGGGGGTAGCCCCGATATGGTGCAGGCCGATCTTCTCCCCGATCTCGGGCGCGGCCTCGGCCATGGCGCGTTCAAGGTCCACGCCCCATGTGGTGCGCCGCTCGCCCTTGTCGTTTTCCAGCGTCACGAAGTAGCTCGGGCGGTTGCCGTCCTTATGCCCGAACGGCGCGGCCCCATGCTCGACCAGGCGGCCCGCTTGCCGGTCGGCAAAATCATCCTGCGCCGCATAGAGCTGCGCCCCGTCGCGATGCCGGGTCATGGCAACATAGGTCAGATGCCGGTCCATCGTGCCCGAGGCCATGACAAAGGCCCGGTCCACCGTCGCGCCCTGATTTTTGTGGATCGTCGTCGCATAGCCGTGGTCGATGGCCTGATAGCTGTCCATCGGCACAGAAACGCTGCGCCCGTCCGCACCTGCCGGCCCATCGAGCTGCGCGACAAGCCGCCCTTCCTCGACCCGCTCGACGGTGGCAAGCCCCCCGTTCTTCACGCCAAGGTCGCGGTTGTTCTCAAGGAACACGATCCGGTCGCCCGGTGCGAACTCGCGCTGCCCGTCATTGGTCTGGAAAACCCGCGCGCCGGTGTCCTTGCCTTCGCCCTCGCCGGGCACGCTGGCCCGCGCCAGCTCGCCCCTGTCCTGTAGCTCGGAACGGATCGCGTCATTGATCGCCCGCACATCCGCCCGGCGATGCGCCATCGCAACCCGGGTGCCATCCGGGCGCGCATCACGGTCGGCAAGGTAATCGCGCACGATCTCGCCGCGCGCGCCCTCGCCCGTCTCGCTGAACCGAATGTCGCCCCGGTCGCGGTATGCCGCCAGCCCCTCGGCCGTCCGGTGCGTCGCGAAGTCAACCGAAGCCTCGCGCTGCCAGTCCACCCGCTGCCGGCGAATCTCGGACAGCTCGGCATGGCCGATTTCTTCCGTGATCGCCCGGAACGGCGCACCGGCCCCGATGGCCTGTAGCTGCTCGTGATCCCCGACAAGGACGATCTTCGCCCCCCGCGCCTCGGCCTCGGTCACGAACCGGGAAAGCTGGCGGCTCCCCACCATGCCCGCCTCGTCGATCACGAACACGTCGCCGCGGCCAAGCTGGTGCCGGTCGTTCTCCCAACCGCGGGACCAGGACGCCAGCGTGCGGCTCTGGATGCCGGAAGATTCCTCCAACCCCTCGGCCGCCTTCCCCGACAGCGCCGCACCATGGACCCGGTAGCCCTCGGCCTCCCATGCCTCCCGCGCAGCCGCAAGCATGGTGGACTTGCCCGCACCGGCGAACCCCACGACAGCAGAAATCCGCTCCGGCCCGGTGATATGCCCGATGGCCCGGCGCTGCTCGTCCGACAGCCCGGCCGACGCATCCCCGGCGCTGCGCTGAATGGCGGCGTCCTGCCGGTCTATGGCCCGCGCGACATGCCGGTGATCGACGCCATGATCTTGGGCCTCGTGCATCCGCTGCGCGCTCTCGATCATGCCGGATTCGATCTCGACCATTTCGCGGGTGGAATACCGCGCCCGCTCGACCTCGCCCGTCTCCGGGTTCATGCGCTCGGGCTGAAGCTCGACCAGGGCGGGCGAGGCCATCACCTTGGCGAAGGCGCTCTGGAACTCCTGCGCGTCGTCGTTGATATAGCGATGCAGCGCCCGCGCAACGTCGTGCCGGTCGAACACGCTCTTTTCGCCGGTGATGATCGTCAACACCTGCTCCGGCTTCTCCCGGATCAGATCGGCATTGCGCTTTGCCGCATCCTCATCCAGCCGCGTGCGCCCCACATCGAGGCCGCGCCGCTCCATCTGCGTGGCATGGACGCCCATATGCTCGGTCGGCATGATCTCAAGCCCGCGCTCCATATGCGAGCGATGGTCGATCCGAAGATCATGCCCGGCCCGCGCCAGATGCTCGTTGGCGATCCCTTCCCATGTCTGGCGCAGATCGCGAAGCTGCATATCGGTCGTCGCCAGACCGTTCGCCAGCAGCCATTTGTTCTCGCGCTCGATATAGGTCTTGTCGCCCAAGCCCTCATCCGTCACCTGCCGCGTCGTCATCATCACATGGGCATGGTGATTGCGAACGTCGCTGGCGTCATGCGGCGCGTGAATTGCGAAATCCACCGCCGCGCCATATCGGTTCGCCAACTCTTGTGCCAGCTCCCGCGTAGCCCCAAGCCGCTGCTCGGCGGTCAGCTCATGCGGCAGGGCAACCTCGAACTCACGTGCAACGCGGGCGTCTTTCCGTTTCTCGGAAAACTCCGCAGCGTTCCACAGGGACGAACGATCCCGCGCCCAATCGGCCTTGACGCCATCCGGCAAGACGATCTCCGCATGTTCGACGCCCTGCTTGGCGGTGTAGTCATGCGTGATGCCGTCGCGTTCGTTGGTCAGGCGTTCCCCGGCGCGATAGGCCATCGAGGCGACGGCGCTGCGCCCCGATACCCGCGAAACCGGCTTCATGCTGAAATGGTAGATCGCCAAGCAACAGGCTCCGATACCGTTTCGCCAACTTCCGCCAGCCCACAAGCTGGCGGCGCGCTGAGTTACGCAGTAACTCGTAAGTGCGCCCTTCACACTTCTTCGTTTCACTCAGTCGTCGTTCGGTATGGCGCTTACGTCAATGTCGCTGCGATGATGTGAGGCGGATATTATGCTGCAATACCGGCGAAAATTCAAGGAAAACACCCGATCCATACTGAACCCGCGTCGCCAGTTCGCTATAAGGGACGTTCCACAGATCAGGCAAAGGACAAGCGCATGACAGATGACGGCGAACACAGTGGCGCGCGCGATCTCCTGAACCGGCTGACCCCGAAGCGCCCGCCGTGGCAGGTCATGGTGACAGGAAACGCCGATACCGGGATCAGCTCCGACACGATGGCAGCCCTCGGCCGGATTCTCGATCTCATGCCGGGCGTGGGCCATCTGAAACTACAGACGGCAGGCGGCGGGGTGCTGAACGTGACGCGCGATTTCCGCAGCACCTATCTGGATGAAGTGGACCGGAAGATTGCCGCGATCTTCGCCGCCGATCCGCAGATCATCGGCATCGGGTTTCCAAAGCACACCGCCACGCCCGGCGATCCGCACTTGCCGCCGCACGGAAGGCGGGCGACATTACCCCCGATGAGGCAATCCAGAGATTGAAGGCCCTGCACAGCGGAGAACCGGACCATGGCGCGAAAGACGATTGAACAGAAGCTGGCCGAACTGGACGCACAGCGCGCCAGCCTCAAGGCTCGCCTCGGGAAACAGGAACGCGCCGACGACACCCGCCGCAAAGTCCTGCTCGGCGCGCTCGTCCTCCATCGCCTTGAAAGCGGCAAGGATGAGGAATTTGCCCGCCGCCTGCGCGAATGGCTCAAGCGCGAGCTGCCCGACTTCCTCACCCGCGAAACCGACAAGGCCCTCTTTGCCGATCTGATCGCCCCTGCCCCGGCACCAGCACCGGCTGCGACATCGCCCGCGACGACAACCGGCACCACGGCCAACCCACCACCTCAGCGCACGGCGGGCAGCGTCGGCGGAAATGCCGCATGACATCCACGGCCCGCCCCTGCCACGGATAAAAGGAACCCCACGCGATGCGAAGCATCAAGCCATACATTGTCGAACACAAGCACCGGCGCCGCACCGCACGAGGCAGCATCTCGGCCGCGAACTCTAGCAACCTCGATCCCGCTCCTGGCACCGAAGTCCAGGCAGGCGCCCCCTCCCCTGCTCGCCCCGCGAAAGCCCGCCCCGGGACTCAACCGGCATCACCCGGACGGCGACGGACAACGCTTTCGATCCAGTCCAGTCAGGACTCCTGACGACAGGACCATGCCCCATCTGCCCGACCGCAAGCGCCGAGAGTTGGAACGGATCGCCGTGATCTTGCTCGATCAGATGGAAGATGACCGGAAAACCATGCCCTCCGAAAAGACCAGGCGGGACACGATGACGACTGAATGGTTCCGGCGCTGACGCACCGGGGCTGAATCCTGCGGCCCTCCGGCTCTCTACGGCGCTGTTTGAAAGCGCGTTCGCCTCCGGGCCGGGCGGCTGTCGCCGCAAAACAGAACGCCAACCGACCCGCCCTCGCATATCCGAGGCCATAAGGGCATCCAGTGGCGGGAATAGCCAATTTGCCAGCAACGCAGCAATACAAATTGCTGGCTTACGGCCATTTCTGCGCACCATGAAGAAGGCGCAGAATCTCAACGCGCTTCGCCTTCGGCCGAACACGATACACAAGGATGAATGGCGTTCGGTTGATTACCAACTCTCGGGTGCCGCGCCGGCGTCCAACGCGGCCCATTTCAGGGTGATCCGCCAGCATGTCACTTTGCTGCTCGATCTCTCCAAGCTGATCGAGCGCCGCACGGGGATTGTCCTTAGCGATATAGTCGATGGCATGGGCGCGATTGTCCCGTGCCCTCGGTAGCCAGACGATGTTCACTCGTTACCGCCCTTGATCCGCGCCAGCAGCTCGGCACGCTGGCGGGCCATGTCCTGCTTGACCACCTCATGCGGCACCCATTGGGTGTTAGGGTCGTCGGCCTCCTGCATGGCTTCCTCGACCTGCCCCCTAAACCACTTGTCATGCGCAGCCGCTTCGTGTGCGTGGCGCAACGCCTCGGCACGATCAGGGCGTGCATGTGCCTTCCCACCATCGGATTCGTAGTCGGCCGCGTTTACGTCGAAATGTTCGATACCAACGTCTTTGAGATAGGAGACCAAGGTTTCCATACGGCGGAACACCCGCGCCTGTCGGCTGCGCTGCGCCGTAAGGGTCCGCTCGGCCGTGCCGTATTGCACACGCAGCGACCAGCCTCCGGGCTGACCGATTACATGCGCACCGCGCACCGCGCCAGCCTCCACAAGCTGAGCAAGGGTGCCGTGGTCAATAGGTTCCATTGCCATCCGCGCAACTCCATTCCGCACACGATCTATTATTGATAGAATATGCAGACAATAATAAATTGCAAGAGGCCGTGAGACACATCACAGCAAAGCATATTGCCAGCAATTAGGCACTATATTTTGCCAGCAGGTCGGCAAGCGCCTCGCGCATCAGGTCTTCAATCGAGCGATCCGTGTCCGCCGACAGCCTTTTGACCCGGCGATGGTCCTCTGGTTCGACAACGACCGTCAATCGCTTCATCCCTGCTCGCGTGGCGGCATGGTAACGCTTGCCCTCTGGCGGCACGGCGACGGCTTCCGCGATGGGCGCGGCTGGCGATACCTGCGCTCCCACGGCCTTCATGCTTTCTGCCAAGCTCGGTCTTTTGGACATACCTTCACCCCATCAATTGCCATTTTGCCAGCAATATCACTATGCCGCATTGCTGGCAATTCAACTTGCCATTAAATCAGCAATGCACTTCTGAGCCAGGTCAGAAGTTCGGAAACTTCCTCACTGGCCTTACCCCCCGGCTCATACTCTGGCGCGGTTTTGCCGGCCGTGAGCGCATGACCGAACGCCGCCCTCTGCTGAAAGGTGACAGGCGCAACCTCCAAACCGTGAACCTGAACGGCTTCGCGCGCATCGGTCAGGAGTTGCGTGGCACGCGGCGGCACGGCATTCAAAACGACAAAGGCAGGTTTTTGAGCCAGCTTCACCAGCTCGGCCGTGCTTCCAATCGCGCGGAGATCGAGGATTCCGGCACGACAGGGGATCAGCACCAGGTCGGCTGCTCGTGTTGCGGCCATTGCAGCCGCTTCCGAGTGCGGTGCGGTATCAATAACGACCAGCTCGGCCCCCCCATCTGTTGCAGCCTGCAACCCTTGCGGCAAGCGGGTGTGGGGAAGCGCAACGACAACCGGGGCTTCGCCTTGTCGGCTATCGCCCCAACCGGCAGCGCTTGCTTGGGGATCGAGGTCGATAATCACAGCAGGAAGCCCGGCCGCTTCGGCGGCCGTGGCGATGTGCAGGGCGAGGGTGGTTTTTCCAGCCCCACCTTTTTGGCTGACTATGGCGACTGTTTTCATATTGCTGTCATAACAGCAACTATGTTTTGCGGCAAGATATTTTGCTGAAATACCGTATTGACAGCAATACAGCAAAATGAAATGCAGCCTTTTCCGTTTTGCTTATTCTAAGCAACAGAAGGCTGGCCGCAGGTGTTGCGGGTGTGTTTTTTGGCGCTGAGGGTGCCACACCGGCCCGCCCATGCGCGGGCCGGAACCGCCGCAGGGCCGTGAAAACGGCCCGGACAGCGGCGACCGCTTATGTTCCGCCTTTTAGATAAAGATCAGATGGGGATTCAGTCTGGTTATCGGACTCGCGTTTTTGCACAACACGACCAAGGGCTGCGAGCGCCCGACCTAGTGGGTTATCGCCGGCCTCGAACAGCGCCAGCTCGTCAAGGGGCAGGGACTTCCTGTAGGCATCCAGCTCGGCCGCGCGGGCTTCCTGTTCGGCGCGGTGGTCGTCGGGCGGGGGCGGGGCCTTGCCGAACCGCCCGAGGAACTGTCGGGCCTTCTCCGGCAGAGACAGGCGGTAGGCGTTGCTGGCCTGCTGGACCTGTGGGCCGCGTCCCTCGTTCCCGGTCGGCTCATATCGCCGCAGCCAGTCGATGAACCCATGCGCCCGCAGATTCTTCAGCGCCCGCACGATGGTATCGCGCGACCGGCCCAGCCGATCCATGATCGTGGTGATTGACGGCTCAAGTCGGCCGGTGCGGAAGTCGATAAGGTTGACGAACAGCCGCAGCACGTCCAGCGCCACCGATCCCAGCGGGCCGCTGCGCTCGCCCTTCTGGCGCAAACCGGCCTCGTTGTAGATTTCGGCCGCCTTCAGGATCGCCTGCACGTCCTTGCGAGTCGTCGGCCGCCAGATACGCCCCTCCGACCGCCCCTTGAAATAGCTGCGCCGGCGAACCGGCGTCGGGCAGCGTGGGGCAGGGGGCGGCATGACCAGGCTAAAGACCGACTGCCCCGATCCCGTGCCGTTGCGGCGCTCATGGGCCTGCGTGGAAAGCTGCCCGGCCTCGTCCTCGGTGATCTGGCCGGCGCTGTAGCGCGTCCAGACCTCCCGCATGATTTCATCAAGCGCGTGCCCGCGCGCGCAGCCGATAGCGGCCGCGTAGTGCGTCCTCAACATATGCCTCGTCCTTCTTTTGAAGGACATGACGACAAGGACGGCGGACAAAACTCCCCTGTTTTCGCAAGAATCAACCTTGCGAAGTAGAGTGCTCTAGCGTAGATAAGGGGATGTGATTTTTGCCCCGTCTCTACGGTGTGTCTGACGACCTAAGAAGCCCTGACCGTTGGCGCGGTCAGGGCTTCGTCGTTATGTCCCTTGCTTCGCTTCGATGTAGAACCTCAACGCTTCCTCGATGATCGGCGCGCGCGATGACACGCCCCTGGCTTCCTTGATCTGGTCAAGTCGCGCGACCAGCTCAACGGGAAGATCAGTGTTTACGAAGGTGCGGCCAGCCTCCCGCAACCGTTGTCGGTGCGCGGCCACGCCCTTCCGTATTTTTTCAGAATCACCGCTCATAGTTACTAGTAATGATCCCGACCGCGCGATTCTGCAATCCCTTGCGTAAGAAATCGAGAAAAGCCCTATTTCTAGGAGCGCGCGACCAAATCTAGTGGTCCAAGTCAGCGCGTTCTAAAGCCCGGTAGAGCGTGGCGCGATGCACACCCAGGAGCCGGGCAATCTCGGCCGGCTTCTTGTCCGCACTGATAAGCTGGCGCGCGTGCTCGATCTGCTCGGCCGAAAGGGCAGGGGGGCGACCGAACCGAACGCCCTTCGCCTTTGCGGCCGCCCGCCCGGCGCTGGTGCGCTCATGGATCAAGCTGCGCTCGAACTCGGCAACGCCGGCGAAAAACGTCAGCACCATGCGCCCGGCCGGCGTCGTCGTGTCGGCCCATGGCTCGGCCAGGGATCGCAAACCCGCCTCGGCCTGCCCGATCCGCTCAGCTATGTCGAGAAGATCGCGCGTTGACCGGGCGAGGCGATCAAGTCGCGTCACCGTCACCACATTGCCGGGCTGCAAATGGTCCAACAGCTTCGCCAGCTCGGGGCGGCCGCGCTGCGCGCCGGATGCCTTTTCCTCGAACACCCGCCTACAGCCGGCCTCCGTCAGCGCCGCGCGTTGCTGGTCGAGGGTCTGGCCTTCGGTCGAGACGCGGGCATATCCTATAAGCAAGGGTAGGGGCTTTCCGTGTGTGACATGCCCGAATCTAGCGGGTGCAACTCGTCGCGAAAATCCCTATTGTGCGACTGTCGCGGGTTTCGGGATTTTTGCGACACGCGGCCACTGTAGCGCGTTATGGCAACAGGTCCTTAGAAAATGCTGATTCTTGATCGCTCTATTCAAGGATAATCGGGATCAGCGAAGCCACGAGCAGCGCGGCCATAGCAGCGTTGAACGATCTGACGGCGCGAGCTGATGAGAGGAACCGCCCCACGGAAGCGCCCACGGCCGTCCAAGCAAAAACGCTGATGAATGTCATCAGCCCGAAGATGAGCGCAAAAAGCAAGGCCACCATCATCCGCCCCGTTCCGCTGATTGCTTGCCCATAGGAGACAACGGCCCCGGCCACCATCACCCATAGCTTTGGATTGACGAACTGGAACAGCGCGCCTTGCGTGAAGGAAAGAGGGGCGATTTTCGCGGTTTCCGTCGCCCCGAATCTTTGATTTGGGGCTCGGCGCTGGCGACTTTCCACGCCAGCCAAAGAAGATAGACGACGCCGATCCATTTCAGCGGAGCCCCGACCATCGGGTGCGTCACTACGGCCGACCCGAACGCGGCGACCGCGAGCATGATGGCGGCGACACCGAAGGCGATTCCGCTCATCAGCGGCATAGATCGAGCCATGCCATAGGTCGCGCCGGAGGCGGCGACCATCGTGTTATTCGGCCCCGGTGTCGCGGACATCGCAAAGGCGAATCCCACCAGCCCGGCCAGCCATGCCAAGTCCATTCGGTATCTCCATCCAGTGTGTTTGATGAATCTACCACGTTGCTTCGGCAATCGGGTTGCGTTGATGCCGTGTATGTCTCAATAATTGGCATCAGAAGGCCAATTTCCCGCGAGAACGAGGCATCATGTGCCATGAAGATTGACGAGATTGATA
>Ga0182744_1001236_pt1 | contig 22641 bp, 21 predicted proteins | sample eDN3rd30CKraftMG_FD_128525 | JGI IMG/M metagenome (GOLD analysis project Ga0182744, IMG submission 128525) | Enriched Miracle-Growth compost microbial communities from Emeryville, California, USA - eDNA 3rd pass 30_C Kraft MG (version 2) (version 2) ...
AGTTCCTCGCCCACGCGGGCGCTGCCTTTAATGCGTGGCGTCTCGCCGAGGTATTCGGGCGCGTCGCCCAAGGCAACAACCCCTAGGTCAACATCAACGGTTGAGGTGAGCGCGCCGGGGGCATCGGCTTGCACCAGAAGCGTAAGGTTCCGCCCACGTAGCGATGGCGTGACGAGCAGCTCACGCTGCGTTGCACCTTCGATTTCAGCGTCATTACTCAGCCACTGGAAGCGCAACTGCGTGGCCGTTGGAACAAAATCGGTGCGCTTGATCTTTGCGGTGGCAATCTCACCAACGCGTGGATCACTCACCGTGACCACTGCGTCTTCCTTCAATGTTATTGAGGTGCCCTGGCCGATCCAGCCCGCGCTAACTCGGTTGACCGAGGGCAGTGCGCCGTCACGGTGTCCCACGAGTTCCACAGAAAGTGATGCGCCCGCACTGCCCTGAGCGGGAGTGAAGGTTGCGCCAAAAAATGCATCTGGGTTGGCAGATTCATCGCCACCAGCCTCGGGCGAAGTTACCAGCTCAAGCGTGTTGCTGACGCGATGCGCCTCAAGGCCGTCGGTCTCATGCACTACTACTCCGCCGATAAGCCAGGCCACATCGAGTGAATCAACGGCTGGGGTGAATGCGTCTGCATTGACGGCAACATGCACTGGGCGTTCCTCGGCAATGCCAGTGTCTGGAACAGTACCTTCCGCAGGCTCGGCTGTGCCAAGGATTGACACTCTAGCCAAGTCCAAGGTGGGAGCAGGGAAGAAGTCTTTTGCGTCGGCAGTGTCAGTTGCGTCGGCAGTGTCAGCTACGTAGGGAATTTCAGTTACATCAGGAGCGTCAGTGGTGATCTCACTGGAATCCAGCACCGCGTCCTGAGGTGTACCGTCCCGAGGCGTACCCTCCTGAGGCACAGCATCCAATGAATCAGCGCCAAGTTCTGCTGCGCCATCTGCCATCTCGTCCGTCATCGGCTCAGGCTGTTCCAGGGAAGCAAAGACGTCGCGCGCCTCTCCCTGCAAGGAACTAAAGAGGGTCTCGGACTCATATCCATCGCTGTGTTCAGTCACAAAACTCGCCTCCGTCAACACACCACGCACGCGTGGTTCACCACCTGCAACGCTCTCGCGCCGCGTCATAACAACGCCAGCCGCCCACCTACTATTCCAACTAGAAACCGATCTAGTTGGAACGTTGGCGAGCGGCTGGCGCTTTAAAACGTTGAGCCAGCCTTACGACTGTCTGTTGAGTTCAAACGTGCACTGTCATCCCGAGCCACACGCTCAAGCAGCGCACCTCGCGCTTAACCTGCGAGGACCTCGTCAAGAATAGCCTCGGCGTTTGCCTCTTCGGTGTGCTCTGCAAGGGCAAGTTCCGAGACCAAGATCTGACGGGCACGAGCAAGCATGCGCTTTTCTCCTGCGGACAGGCCGCGGTCGGTGTCTCGTCGAGAAAGATCACGAACGACCTCGGCAACCTTGATGACGTCACCCGAAGCGATCTTCTCTACGTTTGCCTTGTAGCGACGTGACCAGTTAGTAGGCTCCTCTGTGTATGGGGCACGAAGCACCTCAAACACCTCATCGAGGCCTTCCTTACCAACCACATCACGCACACCCACGAGGTCTACGTTCTCTGCTGGAACCTCAATGGTCAGGTCACCCTGCGCCACTCGAAGTTTCAAGTACGTTTTATCTACGCCACGGATCGTACGAGTCTTAATCTCTTCGATTAGTGCGGCTCCGTGGTGCGGGTAGACGACGGTCTCCCCTACTGTGAACGACATCAGCGGTTGTCCCCTTTCGCGGATATCTAGTCTATCACGGGCCCCTTAGCAAAAATTGGAGTAATCTTTCACACTCACTGCGGTTACGTCAAGTTACCTGACCGTACTTGTAGATAACGTGTCGGACTTCATAACACACTCCTGTCATTCACTAACGGGCGACCGATAGACTGACAAGTGGCATGCCCGCTGCCGCACACGCACCACACTAGCCAGCGAGACCGTCGGTTTTTCTGCACAGATTCACCTACGTCATTCCCTAGCCCCGTGGACGCCGGCGCATCGCACGTCACCTTGCAAGAAGCTTCGCTCGATGCGAGCGACCCAACCCGTGCCTTGGAGTTCTACATGTTCGCCCTGTTCTCTGCTTCCCGCCCCGCGCGCGTGGTCGCTAGCCTCGCCATTGCGGGAGGCCTCACGCTTGGCCTGTCCGCGTGCAGCCAGGTCACCACGGACATCTACTACGCGCCGTCAGACGGAACTCGCGTCACGCTGCCCACCAACACCCTCGAGGTCATTAACCTGATGATCCTCACCTCGGATAATGGCAACGCCGTACTCGTAGGCGCCATCCACAACCGCACCACCGAGTCCAACACTGCAACAATCACGGCCACCGACGGCTCGATTGACAAGACTTTCACCGTGGACGGTGGCGCAACCCTCAACCTGTACAAGGACGGCGAGCCTGTCACGCTGACCGGATTCACTGCCAAGGCCGGATCGGCAGTTGAAGCCGCATTCTCGGACGCGCAGGGCACCTCGCAGACCATCCACATCCCCGTTTTTGATGGCGATCTGCCTGAGTACCAGGAATACCTGCCCACTGCCGCTCAATAGGCTCGGGCCTAGCGGTTTCGGGCCCAGCGGTTTCGGGCCCAGCAGTTTCGCCTCTGTGCAGTTTTCCTTGGCAGTGCATGGCTTTTATGCACACAGCGCCAAGGAAAACCACACCATCTTATTTACGACGAGACCCGCACCTTCCAACGAAGGTGCGGGTCTCGTCGTTAATCAGTTGGGCCGGGGTTTATCCAAAGCGACCCGAAATGTAGTCCTCAGTTGCCTGCTGACGAGGTGAGGAGAACATCGTGGCAGTCTCATCGATCTCAATGAGCTTGCCGGGCTTACCCGTGCCAGCAATATTGAAGAAGGCAGTACGGTCCGAGACGCGAGCCGCCTGCTGCATGTTGTGCGTAACAATCACAATCGTGTAATCAGACTTCAACTCGTGCATGAGGTCCTCAATAGCAAGCGTGGAAATCGGGTCCAAAGCTGAGCACGGCTCATCCATAAGCAGCACCTCAGGCTTCACCGCGATCGCGCGGGCAATGCACAACCGCTGCTGCTGACCACCAGAAAGTGACGAACCAGGACGATCCAGCCGGTCCTTAACCTCATTCCACAGGTTCGCACCGCGCAAGGATTGCTCCACAATGTCAGCGGCGTCCGACTTGGAGATCTTCTTTGAGTTCAAGCGAACACCGGCCAGCACATTCTCCGCAATGGACATAGTGGGGAACGGGTTAGCCCGCTGGAACACCATACCCACGTGACGGCGCACAGCCACCGGGTCAACGGACGAACCATACAGATCCTCACCATCAAGCAGAGCCTGGCCCTCAACGCGCGCACCAGGAATGACCTCATGCATGCGGTTTAGCGTGCGCAAGAACGTGGACTTACCACACCCCGAAGGACCAATAAGCGCGGTGATAGAGCGTGGCTCAATCTCCATATTTACACCTTCTACAGCAAGAAAATCACCGTAGTAGACGTTCAGATCCTTTACATCAATTCGCTTTGACATCTTTACCTTCTTAGAAATTTTGGGAAGCAACTGCGCTGGTAGCCGAGCCGGTCAAGCCCCGGTGTAACCGCTGGAATTACCGCTCCAACTTGGGCGCAAAATACTTAGATACAAGCCGAGCCAGCAGGTTCAACACCATGACGATGACAATGAGCACTAGGGCTGCACCCCACGCTCGATCCACGCCAACGCCACCCTGGGCATACTGGCGGTAAGCAAACACTGGAAGAGTCGTCATACGGCCCTCAAACAGGTTCCAGTTCGTCTCATTGACAATGCCAACGGTCAACAAGAGCGGCGCAGTTTCACCAATCACGCGGGCAATCGCGAGCATGACACCCGTAACAATTCCACCCACCGCGGTGCGCAGCACCACTTTAAAGATCGTGCGCGCCTTGGATACACCCAGCGCATACGAGGCCTCACGCAGCTCATTAGGAACCAGACGCAGCATCTCTTCCACCGAGCGAATAACCACGGGAGTCATTAGCACCGCAAGCGCCGCGGCGCCCATAATTCCGGCGCGATATGCCGGACCAAACACGAGCGTGAAAAGCGTGAACGCGAACAAACCCGCCACAATTGAAGGAATACCAGTCATGACGTCCACAAAGAACGTCACTCCGCGCGCTAGCGCGCCGCGGCCATACTCCACCAGGTAAACGGCCGTCAGGATGCCAATCGGAACCGAGATAACCGTAGCCGCGGCCGTGATGAGGATCGTTCCCCAGATTGCATGGAAAATGCCGCCCTCCGTCATCTGCCCAAACACACCCACCATGTTGGTGTTCAGGAAGTCAAAGGACATGACCTTTAGACCACGCGCAATAACCGTCCACAGCAGTGAAACGAGCGGGATCAACGCGATGCCAAACGCAACCACAACCAGGGTCGTTGCAAAACGGTCTGCAGCATAGCGCGAGCCCTCCACACGGCGGGAGGTGACAGTGATAGCTACGGCGTAAATCAACACGCCAAGCACAACCACACCGGCCACATTAGGGTGCGAGAACGCAAGCAAAGCAAGATAGGAAACGGCGAAGCTGCCTACTAGGAACACCCACGGCGTCCACTTGGGTAGTCGCGGTGCGGAAGCAAGAACGCCGGGGGCCTCGCCGCCAGCGGTAAGGATAGCCATCAGTTAGCTCCATTAAATTCAGCGCGGCGGCTCACGATCCAGCGGGCCCCCATGTTGACCAGCAGCGTGATGATGAACAGGGCAAGACCAGTTGCGATCAGTGCAGACACCGACAGCCCAGAAGATTCTGGGAACTTCGCCGCAATGTTAGCGGCGATTGTTTGGTGCTGCCCCGGCTTCAGCAAGAAGAACGAGTACATAGTGCCCGGAGACAAAATCATCAAAACAGCCATGGTTTCACCAAGTGCACGGCCCAAACCGAGCATCGACGCCGAGACGATACCGGAACGACCAAACGGCAAAACCGTCATACGCACCAGTTCCCACCGGGTAGCACCCAACGCCAGCGCAGCCTCCTCATGCAGGCGTGGAGTCTGCAAGAAAATCTCGCGCGTTACAGCGGTAACAATCGGCAAGATCATCACCGCGAGCACCAAGCTCGCGGTCAACACGTTCTTAGCCGGTGCCTGGTAACCCGCAAACAGGGGAATAAACCCGAGCGAGTTTGTCATCCAGGTAAAGATTGGGTCCAGTTGCGGCGCAAGCCACAGGGCACCCCACAAGCCGTACACAACGGAAGGGATAGCCGCGAGCAGGTCAATCACGTACCCGATCACACCCGCCAACCGGCGAGGTGAATAGTGCGAGATGAACAGCGCAATCGCAACCGAAAGCGGAACCGCCACCACCAGCGCGATAATCGCGGAAAGCAGGGTTCCAAAAACTAGTGGGCCAATGTAACCCAGCAACGAACCTGCGTTCGCGCCGATAACCTTCTGCAGGTCCTCAGGCGCCGCAGTAATTGCCGGCCATGCCTCGTAGATGAGGAAGCCGGCAACAGCCGCCAGAACCACCAAAATGGTGATCCCAGCGGCCGTTGAGAGGAACTCGAACCAACGCGCCGCAAACACCGACGCAACTTTTCCGCGCTGACGCGAACCAAAGGCTCCCCCGCCCTGGTTAGCGCCCCCCTGCGTACCGCTCTGTTTGGTGGTTCCCAACGGGGCACCACCCCAGCTTCCAACCTGGCCCGACTGAACTGACTGGCCTGGTAGTCCAGACTGTCCAGGTTCCAGGGCGGACGAGGACACGGCAGGAGAGAAGGAGGATCGCTCCTGCGCTCCTGTTCGCGTGCCCTGCGGGCCGCTCAGCGACGGATCTAGCTGCGTCATGCGAGTGTCAACCTCTACGTGTGCGTGGTGTACACCGGCCTAGCCGGTGCGTGCGGTTCGGAGTTAGTTCAACTTCACTTAGCGGAGATCGAGTCGATCGCCGCCTGAACCTCGGCGCGCAGAGCGTCCGAGATTGGAGCGGAACCAGCCACATCGGCAGCAGCCGCAACGTTCTGACCCTCAGCAGATGCAACGTAGCTCAGGAATGCCTTCACGTTGGTGGCGTCCTCAGCAGTGTCGTACACCGAGCATGCGATGTCGTAGGACACGAGCACGAGCGGGTAAGCGCCAGCCTCAGTGGTCTTGCGGTCCAGAGCAACCGCGATCTGCTTGTCAGTTGCACCCTCTGCACGTGGCGACGAGTCCACAACCTTAGCGGCAGCCTCGGCCGAGAAAGGCACGTAGGAGTCGCCAACCTTGACGGCAACGGTACCCAGGTCACCAGCGCGTGAAGCGTCAGCGTAACCAATTGCACCCTCAGCACCGGAGACGGTGTCGATCATGCCCTGGGTCTGAGCACCAGACTGGGTACCAGCAATTGGCCATTCCTGGCCGGCAGGGTCAGTCCAAGCGCCGTTCGAAGCCTGTGCAAGGTAGTCGGTGAAGTTCTCGGTGGTACCGGACTTGTCAGAGCGGTTAACCGGAATGATGGCGATGTCAGGAAGCTCAACGCCCTCGTTCTCAGCAGCAATCGCTGGGTCGTTCCACTTCTTGATGGTGCCGTTGAAGACCTTAGCCATGGTCTCGCCGGACATGTTGATGTGCTCTGCCTTCACGCTTGGCAGGTTGTACACAACTGCGATAGGCGAGATGTAAACAGGAAGCTCAATGGCCTCGCCGCCGAAGCAGCGGTCCTTAGCAGCGGCAAGCTCATCCGCCGAAAGTGCAGCGTCCGAACCAGCAAACTGTACGCCGCCGGCGAGGAACTGCTCGCGTCCACCACCAGAACCTACTGGGTCGTAGGAAACAGTCAAGCCAGGAGCAGCTGAAGAAAGAGTGGCGATCCAGCCACCCATTGCGGCCTCCTGAGCGGAGGAACCTGCGCCAGCCAGCGAGCCAGAAGCAGCTGGGGCATCGGTGGCAGTGTCGGTGGCTGCGGGAGTGGTGTTGCTGTTTGCGGCAGGAGTCTCGTCCTGCTTAACTGCGTCTGAACCACATGCCGTCAACGCAAGTGCGAGTGCACCGGTAAGCGCTGTACTTGCCAGAACTCGGCTCTTAACGTTCATCACTGTGTTCTACCTATCTCGGTTTTGAAAGAATTGGGTGGCAGGTTTTCCTGCGCACAGCAAGAAAACTATGGGCTCCAAGTGACGAGATTTTGCTGTTGAGATGAACCACAAGTGAACAGTGCGTGCCGTTTAGTTCCCGCAGTTGTCGTCAAGGTGAACAGCCCCGCTTGCACACCCCTCACACTTGATTAACGACGAAACCCCCGCACCAGCGTTGCTTGCGCTGGTGCGGGGGTTACGTTTACTGCAGTTCTACTGCAGTTATGGAAGGACATTTACGTCCGCTCACTACTCGTGCAGGAACCTTGCTTCGCCGCGGTTCCTACCTCGCGTGAGCTCCCTTAATGTCCTTCGGAGAACTTATACCCAAGGCCTCGAACAGTCAGGACCAACTGCGGGCTGCCCGGGTCTTCCTCGATCTTCGCGCGAATGCGCTTCACGTGAACGTCCAACGTCTTAGTGTCTCCCACATAGTCGGATCCCCACACGCGATCAATAAGCTGACCACGAGTCAACACGCGTCCCGCATTCCGCAGCAGATACTCAAGCAGATCAAACTCCTTCAGTGGGAACTGCACGCTCACACCGTTAACGGTCACAATGTGGCGCTCCACATCCATCTTGACCGGACCCGCAGACAGTACCTGCGACTCGTCGTCAAGGCTCAACCGATCCGCACTTTCCGCACTGCCACTCGCCTGATGACGGCGCAAAACCGCACGCATCCGAGCCAACAACTCACGGAACGAATACGGCTTAGTCACATAGTCGTCGGCGCCCAACTCAAGGCCCACAACCTTATCGATCTCACCGTCCTTAGCGGTAAGCATGATGACCGGCACATCACCGCGCACCCGCAACTCACGGCACACCTCAGTGCCAGACAACCCAGGAAGCATCAGATCCAACAACACCAGATCAGGCTGCTCTGCGTCATACGCGTCAAGCGCCTCGTTGCCGTCCGCAACCGCCACAACGTCATATCCCTCGCGAGTCAGCTGATAGGTCAGCGGCTCGCGATACGACTCTTCATCTTCAACAACAAGAATGCGCGTCACGCGCGTTCCTCCTTCTTAGGTGATTCCGGCTGCGCGGTGCGCCGCACTCCAAGCACATCCGTGGGAAGCAAAATTCGATTTGGCCGTTCAAGTCTGGTCTGTCCGGTGCCAGCGCCCTGGTCAGCCGCAGATGAAGTATGGACCGCGCCATCACCATCTACAGCGTCACGATGCGCAAGCGAAGCAGTGTTCTCCGGGTCGGCCTCGCTCACCGCAGGAATCCGCAACGTAAACGTAGAACCCTTACCCTCCTGCGACCACACGCTCACATCACCGCCGTGATCTGCGGCCACGTGTTTCACAATGGAAAGCCCAAGTCCTGTTCCGCCCGTGGCGCGCGAACGTGCAGGATCTGCGCGATAGAACCGCTCGAATACGCGAGCCTGCTGCTCCACCGGAATGCCGATACCCTGATCGACCACTGAAATCTCAATCAACTCACCGCGGCGATGCACCCCAACACCCACAGTTGTGTGCTCGGGCGAATACGCCACCGCGTTATCCACGAGATTACGCACTGCTGTCACAAGCAGGTTGTGATCGCCATACACGTAGGCTTCCTGCTCGCCGCCCACCTTGATCTCAATGTCCTTACCCTGCGCCACAATACGAGCACGATCAGTTGCCTCGTCGATAACGCCTGTGACATCCACAATCGAGACCGGATGGGACGAACCTTGCAATTGCAAACGCGAAAGTTCAATGATCTCCTGAACCAGCTGCGCAAGCCGCTTTGATTCTTGGCTCATGCGTCCAGCAAAGTGGCGTACCGCCTCCGGATCATCCGCTGCATCCTGCAGCGTCTCCGCCAGCAACCCAATGGCGCCGACCGGGGTCTTCAACTCATGCGACACGTTGACCGTAAAATCCCGGCGGATCATCTCAACGCGTTTGGCCTCGGTCTTGTCCTCAGCAAACACAACCACGTGCTCACCATCAAGCTGCGCCACGCGCACTTGCAACATAACCCGCCCCCTACCAACGGGGCCACGAGGTAGCTCGAGTTCTTCGTCTGCAATCAAACCCGAACGACGCACCGCGTCAATCATGTCCTGAATGGCGGGGTGCACAATACGTTCCCCGCGCACCACGCCCAACGCATATGCGGGCGCAGAAGCACGCACCACGGTGTCATCGGCGCGAATCACAACAGCTGCAGAACGCAGGATCGCAAGAACGCGCACCACGCCGTCTTCGATCTCGTTCGGAGCACGTTCGGGTTGCCGGCGCTGCTGAAGTTCGGAGTACCAAAACGCCAGCGTTGCAAAGACACCAACAACGAGCCCCACCGCACCCGCGGCAATGAGGTGAGTGTTATCCACGCCCCTTAGCCTACGGTGAACAGAACCGAAAATCTGCGGTTCTGGCTCACATTGCGCGGCAGAACCGCTGAATTCCGCCATAGGTGCAGGTTCATTACCTCAAGAGTTCATTGATATGACACCAATCGTTCACCTAGCAGATTCCCCCACCACACCTGCGCTTGGAACAGTAGCCACCATGCACACTTCTGACTCGTGCCCACGGCCATTGTCAGATCAAAACTGAAATTTGAGGAGCACAATGCGCAAGATCTTCGAGGCTGAACTCCAAGCCCTCGGTGAAGAACTCGACCAAATGGCCGAGCACGTGCAATCAGCTATCACCCGGGCGGGCGAGGCCCTCCTAACCCAAGACATCGCACTCGCCCAGCAGGTCATTGCCGATGACCACATCATTGACGCGCTCGAACGCAACCTCGAAGAGCGCTGCGTTCTGCTCTTGGCGCAGCAGCAGCCTGTGGCTACCGACCTGCGCGTAGTGGTCACTGCCATGCGCATCTCCGCAAGCCTCGAGCGCATGGGCGATCTGGCCCGCCACATTGCCGAAGGTGCTCGCCGCGCCTACCCCAAACCCGCCGTGCCCGAGCAACTCACCGAAACCTTCCAGGGTATGGTGGCAGCCGCGCAGCGCGTTGGCCGTCGCGTCTACGGACTGGTCTCCTCGCACGACCTCGACGTGGCTGGCACCATTGAGCGTGACGACGACCTCCTCGATGACCTGCACAACGACGCCTTCGTCACGATGCTCGGCCAAAACTGGAACGGCACCACCCAGGAAGCAGTGGACTGCACACTCCTCTCACGGTACTTCGAGCGCTTTGGCGATCACGGCGTCTCCGTTGCCCGACGCATCAACTACCTCGTAACCGGAGAGTTTGAAGACTCGCACAACTAAACGCCAGCAACAGCGCTGGCACGCAATAACCCACAGTTAAAACACGTTGGGCTCCACCGGGAAACCGGTGGAGCCCAACGTGTTAGCAGTCAGTGTGCGCGATGCGCGAGAGTCACTTCTTACCCTGGTTAGCAACAGCCTCGGCAGCAGCCTTGGCAGCTTCTGGGTCGAGGTAACGACCACCCTTTTCAATTGGCTTGAAGTTCTCGTCCAACTCGTACACGAGCGGCATACCGGTTGGAATGTTCAGCTCGGCGATGTCTTCGTCGGAAATCTCATCAAGCAGCTTAACCAGCGCGCGCAGCGAGTTACCGTGAGCAGCAACCAGAACCGTCTTCCCGGCCTTGAGGTCCTCCTTGATAGCGCCCTCCCAGTAAGGAAGTTCGCGCTCGAGAACGTCCTTAAGGCACTCGGAAAGCACCTTGGAGCCTTCGCCCACGTAGCGTGGGTCAGCGTCCTGCGAGAACTCCGAGCCCACCTCGATAGCCGGTGGTGGTACGTCGTACGAACGGCGCCACAGCTTGAACTGGTCTGGACCGTACTCTTCCAAGGTCTGAGCCTTGTCCTTACCCTGAAGCGCACCGTAGTGACGCTCGTTCAGGCGCCAGTCACGCTTGACTGGAATCCAGTGCCGACCAGCAGCCTCTAGCGCAAGGTTGGCAGTGGTGATTGCGCGCAGCAGCATCGAGGTGTGCACCACGTCAGGCAGGATGCCCGCATCCTTGAGGAGTTCACCACCGTGAACTGCTTCCTCACGGCCCTTGTCCGAGAGCTGCACATCCACCCAACCGGTGAACAGGTTCTTAGCGTTCCATTGGCTCTCGCCGTGGCGGAGCAAAACAAGCTTGTACGTCATGATCTCTATCCTGCCATTGTCAGGGCCCACTTGGAGGGGCCTTTCGTCCGAATCAACGGATGTTTTTACATGTTCACCTGAGCGCGATGCTCATGCATCGCACCGTCGTACACCTCAAGGGTCGCTTTGGCGGTGTTCTGCCAGGTGAAGATTGCCGCAGCCGCGCGGGCGTTAGCCGCCAGTCGGCCACGAAGTTCGGTGTCGCCTAAAAGACGCGAGAGCGCATCAGCCCAACTCGAAGGGCGATGATCAGGAACAAGTATTCCCGATTCCATGTGCTTAACCGCAAACTTGAGCCCGCCAGCTTTGGAAGCCACCACCGGGGTGCCACAGGCTTGCGCTTCCAATGCCACCAGGCCAAAACTTTCTGATCGTGACGGCATCGCCACCAGGTCCGCCACCCGAAACCATCGCGCAAGATCCGCACGAGACGCCGGTGGAACAAACCGCACATGCGCGTTAATCCCCTGCCGAGTCACACGCTCCTTCAGCTCTGCAAGCGCCTGCTTTCGCCCCGACGCCCCACCGAGCACAATGAGGGTGGGGAAACGCGAGTGGCTATGCCCAGCCGGGGAATCGTCGAAAATCTGTTGTTCACCTGAACGGCGAGACAGCAAACCCAACGCGTCCACCAGCACATCCGGCCCTTTCAAAGGCTGGATCCGACCGGCAAAAACGATGACATCCTCATCCGGACGCAAGCCGAGCAGAGCCCGCTCCTGATCCCGGCTGAGCCCATCCGGGGCGTGCGCAGTGAACGTTTCAAGGTCCACTCCGGGCGCGATCACATGCACCTTTGCCGGGTCTGCGTCATAGTATTCAGCCAGTTCCTGAGCCTCAAACTCAGTGTTCGCGATGAGGGCATCCGACTCAGCCACCACCTGCTCTTCACCAATAATTCGACCCAGCGGCTCCGGTTTATCCGCAGGGGCAAGATGCGCATTTTTTACGCGGCCCATGGTGTGCATGGAATGGACTAGAGGAATATCCCAGCGTTCCGCCAAAAGCGATCCCGCCTGCCCCGAAAGCCAGTAGTGCGAATGGACCAGGTCATACGGTGCGCCTGAATCTGGTCCACGATCTGCAGACCGCCACAACGCCTGAGAGAAGTAGCAAACCTGACCAGGTAGATCGTCTTTTTTCAGGCCTTCAAACGGGCCTGCGGTAATGTGCCGGACTAAAACGCCCTCGGCAAGTTGCACGCAGTCTGGCTGCTCGGGGGCGGTGCGTCGCGTAAAGATATCCACCTGCGCACCCAGTTGGGCAAGCGCACATGCGAGTTCTGTGATGTATACGTTCATGCCGCCCGCGTCGCCAATACCCGGCTGTGCGAGCGGGGAGGTGTGCACGGAGAGCATCGCGATGCGCGGGGCGCGCGCGGACGTGCTCGGGAGGGCTGACATGTACCACCTGACAGTTCTTGGGATCGCTTCTATTTTCCCATCGAACGTTCCGGCTTTCCAACCATGGGTTGCTTAGTGTGACGCTCATTACTCTGAAGGGGAAGGGCCGTTGGTCCCATGACTTCCTGACAGCCGGTGATGAAGATGGAACGTATGGACACATCACTAGATTCGCTCGCGGCAATCCGTAACCTCATCGGTGACGACGAAGCCCCCACTAACGTGGTGCCTGCGTCGCCTGAGGACTGTGCAACGTTTGATGATGACGCGATGGTGTGTACCTGTAACAACGTGAATGCCGGTGAGATCCGCTCCCTAATCCGCACTGGTGAATGCAATTCGTTCGACGACATCCAAGTGCGCACGCGCGCCGGCGGCGGCTGCGGTGCGTGCGTCCCGTTTGTTGCGGGCATTGTCAATGTCGAGTTGGGCAAGCGCCCCGGCCTCTGACGGCGCCTGCCCAACGACCACTGCCCTGACTGCTACGGCCCTGACGGCCGGGACTCTGACGGCCACTATCTGACGGCACCTGCCCCGACGGCCACGACTCTGCCGACCGGGACTCTAGCGACCGGGCTAGTTCTGCTGTTGGGCCTGTCTTTATTGCCTAGTTCTTGCGTTTGTGTTTCACACAAAAATGCTGCGTTTCCATCAAAAATGATGGAAACACAGCATTTTTCGTAGATCTCATGATGCGAGATGGGTGGTCGTAATCGATCCAGAACCAGCTGGAGGCTAGTCCAGCGGAAGTACGCAGGCAGCTACCTGAAGTGGCGTGCTCGCCACCACGGTGCCTTCACCCGTGGCTGGGTCAAGCGCTAACGTATCCAGCGTGGCTGAGCCCTGATTTGCGACGAGTACTAACTCTCGGTCCGCAAGCTCACCTTCTCCGCGCCCAAGCGCCCTAAAGTGGCGCGGCCACTGGCCGCCCACCGAGGTCTCACCCAGGAGGGTCAAACCACCTAGACCGTCGAGGGCATGAGTGGAGAGTGTGTCTGCTCCGCGCACTGCGGTAAACAAACGCGTGCCATCGGCCGAAATCTCTATGTGGGATGGCTGCTGGATCTTGCCTTCAACCGGCGTTCCTACCGGAGCGGAGCCGATGACCTCGCCGTCACCGCTGCTCGTGTCAAAGCGCACAGCATAGATGCGAGGGTCCAGTTCACCCACGATGTAAGCAATGTTGTCTGGGCCAAAGGCGATGTGTCGCGGGCCGGTACCTGCGGGCAGGTTGACAGCTGCACCAAAGGAAAGCAGCGTGCGTCCGTTTCCACCTGCAGCCAGTTGGTACTTGAATACCTTGTCCGCGCCAAGATCGGTTACCCAAAGAAATTGGGTGCCGGGCAACTGTGCAGCAAAGTGAGCATGCGGGCCCTCCTGCCGGTCGAGTACCGGACCGGTTCCAAACTGCTGAAACAGTTCACCCGAGTCCTGGTGGCCTTCTGCATCTTGCGGAAGTGGTGGCACGTGCGCGAATACGGAACCGCTGGTGTAGTTTGTTGCCACCACAAGGCCGGGGAGCGTGATGACGTGACAGGGATCAATGCCCTGCGTGGGAACGCGGCCCACAAGTTCGAGTGAATGATCGTCCGATATCGCGTACTGCGAAAGGGCTCCGTGTTCCCCCTCGCTCACGGCAAAGAGGCTGCCGCGTCCATCGACTGTAATAAATGAGGGTGCGGAAACGACGGCAACCTGCGCGAGGTTCGTTATTGATCCGTCACTGGTATTGAAGGTGCCGTGCCAGATACCTTCTGGCTCCTGCCCTGCCAATGTGCTCGGATATGTCCCGAAATAGATTCGCACACGCTTTCCTTTTCACTTTATGCGGCGGCTGGATAAGCCGGATTTGGGGGTAGTGCACCAAATCCGGCGCTTCCTAGCAACGCCATATCAAACTATGGGGTGCTCTCCCCATTAAGGAAGAGCACCCCATAATTGGTAAAACTCAGGGCTCAGTGAGCGGCATCAAATGCGTCACGAATGACCTGCGAGATACGACCGCGCTCGTTGACCTCGTACCCGTTTGCACGGGCCCAGTCACGAATCTCGGTTGCACTTGGTCCACCAACTGCTGGACGCGCGCCACGGCGCACCCCTCGACCAGCAGTCACGCGGCCGGCACGGCGAGCAACCTCGAGGTATGGGGCGAATGCCTCACGCAACTGCGCCGCGTGAGCGGCGCTGAGGTCGATCTCGTATGCAACGGAATCGAGAGAGAAACTTACAGTCTCCTCTGCCTCGCCGCCATCGAGGTCGTCCACAAGAATAACTTGAACCTTCTGGGCCATGCTCTTCCCCTAATGTTTGAAAATGAATATTTCATTCAGATCATTGCATTAGAAATAGGCTAGGTCAAATGAAAGGCTATTGATTCGGTTGGTTTTCGCTCTGCGCACCCGCTGCAGCTTGTGCTTCTGCTTCTGCTTGCGCTTCTAGGCGATCCAATTCAGCCAACTGCGCCCGTTCGTTTCGATCTGCGCGCAAAATCGAGCGCATTACAAAATAGAACAGAAGCCCGACACCAAGGGACGGGAGTAACGCACCGACTGAAATCCAGAATCCGGACATCTTGCCTACCTGCTTACCGCGATTATCGCCAATTAGACTTTCAGTTTTGTGGCTTGACCAGTGGGAATAGGATGGTCTCTCGAATTCCTAGACCCGTAATCGCCATCAGCAGACGGTCGAGCCCCATCCCCATTCCACCGCTTGGCGGCATGGCATATTCCATTGCGGTGAGGAAGTCCTCGTCAAGCGCCATAGCCTCGTCATCACCAGCGGCGGCAAGCAGCGCTTGAGCTTCAAAGCGTTGGCGCTGAATGACAGGGTCAACAAGCTCGGAATAACCAGTTGCCAATTCAAAACCACGCACGTAAAGATCCCACTTTTCCACAACGCCCTTCTTAGAGCGGTGGTCACGAGTCAATGGCGAGGTTTCTACGGGGAAGTCACGCACAAACGTGGGCGCATAGAGTCCATTGCCTACGTAGTGCTCCCACAGTTCCTCAACGAGTTTGCCGTGGTTTGCCTTCTTTGGGTCAATCGAAATATCGACCGCATCGGCAAGTTTAGTCAGTTGCGCAACGGTTGCTTCTGGCGTAATTTCCTCGCCCAGCGCCTCAGAAAGCGAGTCATACATGGACAACTGCGCCCATTCCCCGCCCAATTCATATTCCTCGCCATTTGGCAAAGTTACGAGGGTTTCGCCATCGTAAACATCCTTGGCGGCAGTTTGGATTAGGTTCTGTGTGAGCTCACCAATGGTGTTGTAGTCACCATATGCTTCATAGGCTTCGAGCATTGCAAACTCCGGTGAGTGGCTCGAATCAGCGCCCTCGTTACGGAAATTGCGGTTAATTTCGAAGACCTTTTCCAATCCGCCAACTACCGCACGCTTCAAAAACAGTTCCGGCGCAATGCGCAGGTAAAGTTCCATATCGAACGCGTTCATGTGCGTCACAAATGGTCGCGCTGCTGCTCCACCATGAATGGTTTGCAGCATCGGTGTTTCGATCTCGATGAAGTCACGCTGGTGGAAGTTGTTGCGCAGCGAGCGCACGACTGCTGCGCGCAGGCGCGCATTGTCTCGCGCCGCAGGGCGTGCAATGAGGTCCACATAGCGCTGACGCACTCGGGCTTCCTCAGAAAGTTCTGCGGTTGTGCCGTCTTCACGCTCGTATAGGTTGGGCAGTGGCCGCAGTGATTTTGCTGCGATTGCCCACTCAGCGGCAAAGATTGACAGTTCACCGCGACGCGAGGAAATCACTCGCCCCTTAGCAAAGAGGTGGTCGCCTAGGTCTACATCGGCTTTGAACGCGGCGAGTGATTCCTCGCCGATCTCGCCCTGCGAGAGCATCACCTGGATGCGGTTGCCTTCGCCGTCTTGCAGAGAAACAAAGCACAGTTTACCCGTATTACGCAGGAAGACCACACGTCCGGCGATACCCACTACGTCCTGAGTTTCCTCACCGGTTTCGAGGTGGGCGTATTGCTCACGCACCTGTTTGATTGTGTGGGTGCGACCCACGGTGACTGGGTACGCCTCGCCTCCCTGCTCAATGAGGCGGGCGCGCTTCTCGCGACGCACCCGCAGTTGCTCGGGGATCTCGTTGGCGGTCTGCTCGGCGGCGTTCGTAGCGGCCGGCGCGGCGGTGTTTGGGTCTACAGTCACCCGTCCAGTCTATCTGCCCGGTGCAACCTCAAAATTGGAATATTGCGTGGTTCCGCTCACGTGCGCACACTGCTTTTCGACGATCCTGCCGCGTTCGCGCCCCATGCTTGGGCTGGGAGGAGGGTTTCGTCGAAAATCAGGGCGTGCGGCGCTGCCGCAGCCGATGTGCGTTAGCGGGTCACGAGGTCCAACGCGAGGTCGAGGATTGGCGCCGAGTGAGTCAGGGCGCCAACGGACATGTAATCAACGCCTGTGGCGGCGATTCCAGCCGCGCGGTCAAGGGTCACGGTGCCGGTGGCCTCCAATTCGACACGCCCTATCTCCGACTCACGGGCACGCACAGCCTGAACCACTCGCGCCATGTGCTCGTTTGACATGTTGTCCAAAAGGAGGAACCGGGCACCGGCATCTACAGCCTCAATGGCCTGCTCAAAGGTGTCGGCCTCCACCTGAATAAGCACGTTGGGGAACATCTCCTGCACGGCTGCCACAGCCGCGGAAATGGAACCGGCAGCAACCACGTGGTTGTCCTTAACCATTGCCACGTCATATAACCCCATGCGCTTGTTGGTGCCACCACCCGCGCGCACGGCGTACTTATCGAGCTCGCGCAGCATAGGCGTGGTTTTGCGGGTATCAAGCACCATCGCTCCGGTCCCCTCAAGCACGTCCGCAAAACGGCGGGTGGCTGTAGCAACCCCCGAGGCACGCGAAGCAAGGTTGAGCAGCGAACGCTCGGCAATCAGTAAGACTTGAACTGGCGCAGTGAGCACCGCAAGCCGATCGCCGGCGCGCACTCGCGTGCCGTCTGCCACGTCAAAGGACACGCTCGCGGCGGGCATATCAAAGCGTTCTGCCACTTGGGCGAGGGCTTCAGGCAGCACCGCCAGGCCGGCCACCACACCCTCTTGGCGAGCCATCAGGTGCGCGGTCACGTTATCGGATGGGGAGATGGTGGCAAAGGACGTGACGTCCCGACCCGGATACCCGCCAAGGTCCTCGTCTAGGGTGGACCGAACTGCCCTGCGGAGCCATTCCCGGTCTAGGGGAGTAACTCCCGGCGCCATCGGATCGAGGCCTTGAACTGGCGTGTTGGCCATCGTGTGCGTCTCCTAAATTAGCGAGGGTCCATATAGAAACAGACGGTGAATTAGACGGTAAACCACTGGCAGGGCAGCGGGTTAGTTGTGCTCTGGGCGGATTAGTTGTGCTCCGGGCGAGTCAGTGGCGCCGTGTCCGTGACGAGGGTGCCGTCCGGCGCCATTCGGATGACTACACGCCGCAGCCATTCTTCGCTGCGCGCAGGGAAGTCAGCGCGAAAGTGTCCACCCCGGCTCTCTTGGCGCCGCAACGCCGCACCCGCGAGCGCAAGCGCAACCTGGTGGATGTTTGTGGCTTCCCATTCTGCGGCTTGTGGCAGGGCGTAGTGGTCTCCCACTGAGCTGTGCGCAGTGGGAGTGGCCGCATCCATGCGCACAGCGCTGAGCGTTGCAATAGCGCCGGCAAGTGATTCGGCGGTGCGGGTAACGCCGGCACCCAGGGTCATGGCGCGCTGCATTTTGGTGCGCGAGGCCGCCATAACCAGGCCCGAGCGGCCAGGCCTGGCCACTGGCTCGCGCTGTGGCAGTTCACCAACTTCCATGCGGTGCGCAATGTCTGCAGCGGCACGGTGGGCAAATACGAGCCCTTCAAGGAGGGAGTTGGAGGCGAGTCGGTTGGCACCGTGCACGCCAGTACACGCAGATTCCCCCACTGCGTACAGTCCGCGCAGTGTGGTTCGGCCCATCGTGTTGGTGACGATTCCGCCCGAGTGGTAGTGCTGGGCTGGTGCAACTGGCACCGGTTCTGCGGTGATGTCAAAGCCCTGTGCGAGGAGACGCTCATAGATGGTGGGGAAGCGGTTTTTCAGGAATTCAGCGCCCAGATGCCGTGCATCTAGGAACACGTGGTCGGAACCTGTTTTGGCCATTTGTTCCACGATTGCATGTGCCACTACGTCGCGGGGCGCGAGCTCTGCCATCTCGTGGATTTCCGGCATGAATCGCTTGCCTTCAACGTCGATCAGGTGTGCGCCTTCGCCGCGTACGGCCTCGGAGATGAGGGTTAGTTGGCCGCGGGCTCCGGAGCCTAGCCACAGAACGGTGGGGTGGAATTGCACGAATTCTAGGTCCGCTAGGTCCGCTCCGGCGCGTAATGCCGCTGCCGCTCCGTCTCCTGTGGCTTGGGACGGGTTTGTCGACGAAACATACAGTTGGCCGATCCCTCCGGTTGCCAGCACCACGGCTCGCGCTAGGGCTGCGCCCACGCCGTCTCGGGTGCCTTCGCCGCGCACGTGCAGTGTGACACCGCAGGCTACGCGTCGGTCTTCGTCGTGCTCTTGGGGTTCTACGAGTCCCGATGAGGTGAGAATATCGAGGACCTGTGCGTGTTCGATAACCTCGATGCCGGGGTCGTTACGCACAGCTTCGAGTTGCGCCACCAGGGCCCGGGAAATTTCCGCTCCGGTGGCATCCCCACCGGCGTGTGCAATACGGTCGGCGTGGTGGCCGCCTTCTCGGGTGAGCGCTACTTCCCCGTCTGCTTCTTTATCAAAGCGCGTGCCCAACTCAATCAGTTGGCGTACGCGATCGGGTCCCTCGCTGACGAGGACTGAAACGGCTTGTGGATCGCACAGGCCCACACCTGCTACCAGCGTGTCTTCAAGGTGAGCCTGCGGTGAGTCCTGAGGGTCAAGTGCGGCGGCAATCCCACCCTGTGCCCACACGGTGGATCCCGAGGAGAGCACATCCTTGGTGACGAGTAAGACGCGGCCTACTCGGTTGCGAAGTTCTAGGGCCGCGGTCAGCCCGGCAATGCCCGAGCCCACCACGATTACATCGGCGTGGGCGGTCCACCCTGGTTCCGGCCCTGCAAGGGCGGTGGGCAAGGTGGGCAAGGCGGTATCGAGCCGGGCAGTATTCATTGTGTATGTTTAGGCCTTCGGGTCAGGCTTGGAAGGGAGCGATGGGCAGTCCGGAGGCTTCGAGCCCGTAACCTTCCGGGACAAGTCCAGGTTCGTTGGAGCGCTCAATGATCTTGTTATCACCATCCACAAACACCACGTGGGGCAGGTAGTGGCGTGCTTCCGCGTCGGCGATCATGCCGTATGCAATGAGGATGACGAGGTCGCCTGGGCGCACATGGTGGGCGGCAGCGCCGTTAATGCAGATCTGGCCACTGCCGGCTTCGCCTGGGATAACGTAGGTAGTCAGGCGTGAACCGTTGGTTACGTCTACTACGTCCACCTGTTGTCCTGGGTAGAGATCTGCTGCTTGGAGCAGGTCGTTATCCACGGTAATTGAGCCCACATAGTGCAAGTCCGCCTGCGTCACGGTGGCGCGGTGGATCTTGCCGATCATCATGGGGCGTTGCAAAGACGTCACTTCAAACAATTCCTCAAACTGCTGGGTGGGCTCGCGGTGTACTTCGAGCCCCTGCTACCGGGTGCGCAACCCACACTGCACAACCGGGTATGCGGATGCGATTGCTTACGCGCGAGCGGCAATCTCAAGGCGCATGTTGTCTATAAGTCTAGTCGTGCCTACCCGCGCTGCCACGAGCGCGAGGGCTGGGCCGGTGTAACTCTCGTCCACCTCGGCGATCGTCTCGGGGTTCACCACCACAAGATAGTCGAGTACTACCTGCGGCTGCTGCGCGAATACTTCAAGCGCCGCCTGTTTTGCTGCGGGCCCAGTTGCGCCGTTCGCGCACGCTTGGCGTGCTGCGCTGAGCGCGCGGGAAAGGGTGAGTGCCTCGTCTTGTTGCTCGGTGGTCAGGTATGAGTTTCTCGACGACAGGGCAAGTCCATCTGTTTGGCGCACGATGGGCACAGGGCAGATTTCCACGTTCAGGTTGAAGTCCTTGACCATCCGGGTGATAAGCAGGAGTTGCTGTGCGTCTTTTTCACCGAAGAAGGCTAACGTGGGGCGCACAAGGTGCATGAGTTTGTTCACCACGGTCAGCACCCCATCAAAGTGTCCGGGCCTAAATGCGCCTTCAAGGATTGTGCCAAGGTGTCCTGAGGTTACCCGCACGAGTGGGTCGCCGCCGGGGTACATTTCCTCGCGTGTTGGTGCAAAGACAACGTCTGCACCGTGCTCGGCGAGCAGCACCACATCTGCCTCAAGCGTGCGCGGGTATGCGTCAAAGTCCTCGTTTGGCCCAAACTGGAGCGGGTTCACAAATACTGTGACCACCACTTGCCGTGCTCTAGTGCGTGCCTGGTCAACGAGTTCCATGTGTCCTGCATGCAGGGCGCCCATTGTCATCACAACGGCTCGCGGAGCCAGATCTGACTCTTCTTGGCGGTGCGCGTCACGCGCGTCAAGCTCCGCTAGGAGTTGGTTGAGTTCTGCGATGGTGTGTGCGACCTGTGGCACGGTTTATTACATCCTTGCTGTGGGGTGGTTCTGCAGTGCGAGGCAAACGTAATGCTGCATTCTTCTAGCCTAGTCAAAGGCCTTCTGCGCTATTCAAATGCGTCGAGTAGGTGCTGTGCCTGCTGCTCAGTAATTCGGCCCAGGTTCATGGCTCGCACTGTTGCTGCTCGCCCCAGAACCCGATAAGACTCGACGATGTCCGTTGCCCGCTCACTGACCGCAAACGATTCCAATTCCTGCACGTGTTTGGTGATCGTTCCAGCATCTGCCCGAACCACGGGCCCCGTCAATGTGGCGATCGGATCGTGCTCACCATCCGCGCCGGAAAGCGCACCCTCTAGTGCTGCATACAGCAGCGGAGACAACGCCCTGCCTGGGCTGGCCACTCCCGCTCGGGCAAGCAACTGGGCGGCCTGCGCAACTAGCACCACGAGGTGATTAGCACCATGCGCCAAAGCCGCATGATAAAGACCACGTTGGGAATCGTCGATAATCACCGGCTCACCACCCAACTCAACCACCAACGCCTGCCCAATAGGCAGAACAGGCGTGGGAGCAGTCACAGCAAACGTGGCGCCCTCCAGTCGAGACAGATCAAGCGAGGTACCCGTAAACGTCATGGCGGGATGAATTGCAATCGGGATCGCGCCGCGGGCACGTGCTGGCGCAAGCACATCCAACCCGTGCGCACCCGAGGTATGAACAACAATCTGCCCGGGCTGCCAAGCACCCAACTCGGCAAGACCCCCAACCACAGAAGCGATTGCGTCATCGGGCACTGTGACTAGCACCAGTTCTGCCCGCTCCACAATCTCCTGCGGCTCCAATACCGGCACGCCCGGGAGCAGCACCTGCGCACGTTCGTGAGATAGCTCAGACACGGCGGAAACACCGACTACCGCGTGGCCGGTAGCCCGCAACGCGCTGGCCAGCACCGCACCCACGCGGCCGGCACCAATGACACCAATGCCCAGGCGTCCAGGTTTCTCGGAATGTTGACTCATGGCTCCATGCGTTCAGAAGTGGGAGATGGAGCAGGCATGCTCGCTCCTCTCCTCAATTCTAGAAGTTCCGCAGCCTGTGGCAGAGCCGCCAGGCTCTCCAGCCAATGCTCGGGTCCCGCGTGACTGCGCGCCTCGCGGGCTCGATTAGCCTGCGTAACCAACAGATCGCGGACCACTTGTTCCGACTGATGCGGTAGCTCGGGCGAGATATTACCCACCGTGGAATGCACCGTGAATGTGGCCACACCCAGGCGACGCTGCCACGGACCCTGCTCCGCACCAATGGACTGCATCCGCTCATGCGGCACCACAACCACACGCCGCACCATCCATCCAGTACGGATAATGAGCGCTTTGTCCGTAACAACAAAGCCGTTACGCC
>Ga0182744_1001239_pt1 | contig 22616 bp, 19 predicted proteins | sample eDN3rd30CKraftMG_FD_128525 | JGI IMG/M metagenome (GOLD analysis project Ga0182744, IMG submission 128525) | Enriched Miracle-Growth compost microbial communities from Emeryville, California, USA - eDNA 3rd pass 30_C Kraft MG (version 2) (version 2) ...
AAAAGCGCATCCCTTGTCTTCGATGACGACGCCGCCGATCTCTCCCAGAGTACGCCGCACTTTCTCCAGCGCCACGCCCAACTCGGGCCGCGCAGCCGGATCGCAGCGGACTGTCGTGCCAGCCAGCCGGTGCTCCAGGCCGTGCATGCCCGCCGCGTCGAAAGCAAGCGGAGCGAGGAAACGATCCAGGGTCGCAAGCGAGCGTCCACTGACCAGAGCCAGACACCCATCAAGCTTCTGCTGCAAAACCCGGAGCATCGGAACAAGCCCGGCATCGACGACGACGGCGTCCGGTTGCGGAGCGATGTCGACCAGCGTTCCATCGAAATCGAGGAACAGAGACCATTTCTGTGCAGTCAATGGCCGCCTCCAGACCTGGTTTCCTGAGCCAGATCGAGGATACGCTGATGACTGCGCAGCCGCGAAGCATCGACCAGCATTTGCGCTGCCCAGCGATAGACGTTCTTTTCGCGCACTTGCGAGCGCATGAGTTGCATGCGTTCGCGCTGCTGTTCCACCGGCATCGTCAGCGCCTGCTGGAATATTTCGGCGGTCCCGTAGGAATCATAAGGGTTGATCAGCAAGGCCGCGGCAAGCTCGCGCGAGGCGCCGGCAAACTGCGACAGGATCAGTACGCCCTCATCGTCGTCCCGCGCTGCAACGAATTCCTTGGCAACCAGATTCATGCCGTCGTGAAGACTGGAGACCACGCAGATGTCCGCCGCCCGGAAAAGCTCGAAGACCTCTCGGGGCTCGTGATGGCGGATAATCAGCATGATCGGTTGGTAGGATTCGTCCCCGTGCTTCTCATTGATGATGCCGGCCAGTTCGATCGCCTCCTCCTGCAATCGGCGATAGGAATCGAGCTTCGTCCGCGTCGGCGCCGCGACCTGCACCAGCACGAACCGTCCTATCCATTCGGGGTGGCGGGTCAGGAAATCATCCACCGCATGCATGCGATCAAGAACGCCCTTGGTGTAGTCGAACCGCTCGACGCCAATGGCAATCCGAACGTTCCGGCCGATCCCAAGCTTCTCCCGAACGATCCTGCGGCAATCCTCGACGGGCTTCTGCCCCTTCATTGCAGCCGGCGGCCAGTCTATCGAGATCGGATAAGGCCGGATGAGGGATTCGTGCTCTTCAAGAGTCACCGAGGCATTTTCGCGATCGATCCGGCTCTCGATGAAGCGGTCGACGGTCTCCAGAAAATTGTTGCAATGAAATCGTGTATGGAAACCAAGAATGGAACTGCCGAGAAGTCCGCGAATAATGTCCTCACGCCACGGGCAGATACCGAACGTTTCCGAATTCGGCCACGGAATATGCCAGAACGTGATGATAGTCGCGCGCGGCAAACGCTTGCGGATCATCGCCGGCAAGGTGGCGAAATGATAGTCCTGCACGAGCACGATCGGATCCGGCACCCTTGCTTCAGCCTCCACGGCGTCGGCGAAGCGCTCGTTGACCTGCTGGTAGATCGTCCAGTTGCTCTCGCGAAACGACGGCCGCACGAACGAGATGTGACAAAGTGGCCACAACCCCTCGTTGGCCATGCCGTAGTAATATCCGTCCTGCTCGTCATCGGTCAGCCAGATCCGGCGCAACGTGTAGCTCGGCTCGTCCGGCGGCACCGGGATACGATCGTCTCTGTCGACCGTTTCCTTATCGGCCGTTCCGCTGCCATGGGCGATCCAGGTGCCGCCGCAAGCACGCATCACCGGCTCCAGCGCCGTGACCAGGCCACTGGCCGGAATCTGAAGGCTCACGCCATCTTCGGTCTTGTTATGAATATAGGGCTCGCGGTTCGAAACGGCGATGACCTGCGTTCCGGGCAGTTCTTCCGCGATGAGCTTTTGCAGCGTCTCCGGCGACCAGTCGATTTGAATCGACGCATCGGGCGATTGGCGATTGGCCTTCAGATCCCGGACGAGCCTCTGGATTTCGGCGCCGAGAATCGGCGGGGCGCCATTGCCGTTCGGCGGCAGGGTGCCCTTGCGCGCATCAAGAAGCGTCTGCCGGACGGATGTCAGCCATTGCCGCAACAGCAGGAACATGAAAGCGGCAGCGAGCAGGCTGATGCCGACACCGACGACGAATATGGCGAGCACCCAGTAGAAGCGGACTTCCCTCGCCCTTCTGTCGACAAAGCTGAGATCGTGCAGAATCGCAAGATGACCCTTCCGGGCATCGGATGACAGCGGAAATGCGGCGACGTAGATCTGCCGGCCATCGTTCGTGATCGTCGAAAAAATCGGCCGGTCGCCGTGGGCGAGATCGTTGCAGGAAATGTTCTGCGGAAAATTCTTGGATGGAAAGCGCTTCATGCCGTTCTCGTCGCAATAGGTGACGGCAAGCAGGCGCTCGTCTTCAGCGAGCCGGTTGAACAGCTTTGAAAGTGACTCGCCGTCGTTCTTCGCAAGTGCTTCCGTCACCTGATCGCGCATCGAACTGAACACCAGGCGCGACCGCAGTTCGATATCTCTGCGCGACCACTGATCGATAACAAGCGAAGTCAGCGGCATGAAGCCGAAAACGAGCAGAACGAACACACCCAGAATCAAGGCGCCATAGCGTAGATAGGGGCTCACGATCCGATCACTCCTGCTTTGGCTGGATGAAACATCGCTCATCCCTTTCATTCCCACGGCCGGCTGAGCCTGACCGCGGAATTGATCAAGCCAACCATGGAATAGGTTTGCGGGAAATTTCCCCAAAGTTCGCCGGTTTTCGAATCCGCATCTTCCGACAGGAGGCCGAACGAGTTGCGCATGGCCAGCAATCGCTCGAAGCGGGCGATGGCCTGTTCCTTTCTGCCGATGGCGGCAAGGGCATCCACGTACCAGAAGCCGCAGATCAAAAAGCCGTTGGTCATATGGCCGAAATCATCCCTGACCGCATAGCGCAACAGCAGGTCCCCAAGCCCCAGGGTCTTGCCGATAGCCTCGACGGTTGCGACATAACGGGGGTCCTCGGGTGATACGAAGCCGATTTCGGCCAGCAGCAGCAAGGTCGCATCCAGATCGCTCCCATCGAACGTCGAGACAAAAATACCCAGTTCGTGATTGAACGCCCGCCGCTCGATCTCGGCGTGGATCGCATCGGCCTTTCTTTGCCAATACTCGGCACGCTCATGGCGCCCGAGACGTCGGGCGATGCGCGCAAGTCTGTCACAGGCGGCCCAGCACATGACGCTTGAAAACGTATGCACCTCGGCGATAGTCCTGAGTTCCCATGGCCCGGCGTCCGGCTGGTCGAACACTTCGCTTGCACGATTTCCGAGCTTTTCCAGGCCTTCGAACAAGGCTTCATTGCCGTGGCGGACCAGTCGTTGATCGAAGAAAGCATGCATGGACGCCAGCACGATGCTGCCATAAACGTCGTTCTGGGTTTGGATATAGGCCCCGTTTCCCGTGCGCACAGGCCCCATGCCACGATATCCCGGCAGATAGCCGGCTATTCGTTCCTCACGATCGGCGAGGCGTGACACGCTGAACAGCGGTGCGATGTCCTTGGCGCCGCGCGAACCCTCGTCATCGACGATATCGGTAATATAGCCGATATAGGTCTCCATCGTCTTCGTCGTTCCAAGCCGATTGAGAGCCTGGATGACGAAATAGGCATCGCGCATCCAGCAAAAGCGATAGTCCCAATTGCGGCCGCTCGACGGCGCCTCTGGGATCGATGTGGTCAGCGCAGCAACAATCGCGCCCGTTTCTTCGAAATGACAGAGCTTGAGGGTGATGGCCGAGCGGATCACCGCTTCCTGCCAATCGAAGGGAATCGACAGGGAACGCACCCAATCCTGCCAGTGTGCCACGGTCTTCTCCTGGAACTCCTGCGCCGTTGCTTCGATGCCGGAGCGGAGCGGTTCGTCGCTTCCAAAGAACAAGGCGATCGGCCGATCGACCACGAAAGGAGTCGAATCCAGCACGTAGGTGACAGACGCATCGGTCGTCAGCCGCAGGCTCTCGTTTGCACCGACGAAGCGCACGTGGCTGTTGCCGCGTGTGATCTGCGGATCCTCCGCGCCCCAATTGAATTTCGGCGTGACGCGGATCGCGACCCTCGGACGTCCTTTCAACGGACGAACGCGCCTGACGATCATGGGCGGACGATAGATCCGGTCAAACTGCACGAACCTCGGCGCGAAGTCGCAAACTTCAATCGCATTGCCTTCGCCATCCGAAAGCACCGAAATGAGAACCGCCGTATTCTCGATATATTTCTGCTCGCAGGATTGAACATTCACGAGGTTGATCTCGAACATCCCGCCGGCGTTCTCCGACGCATCGCCCATTAGCAGATTGCAGAATGTCGGATTTCCATCGAGGCGAGGAAAGCAGGACCACACCATCCGACATTGCCGGTCGATCAATGTTGCAATGGAACAATTGCCGATCACAGCGAGGTCGAGAGAGTGCATCGATCAAGTCTCCTTCTCATCATCTGAATTCACAATACAGATCGCGCCCCTGAGAGGCGATATGGCGCACCGAGGATGTTGATTGCAGTCCAGGAGGGTAGCGGACATCTGTTTCGTGTGACCGGGCTCAGATACACCCGGTGCAGCAAAGGATTGCCACGACGAGACCTGTTCGCCGGCCATGGGTCAAACCCCTGAAAGTCGCAAAAGTTCCCTCTTTCGAGGAGAAAAAAGTCCTCCGAACTGCCTTCGGCTGTTCAACTCCGTTGGATTGTCGATAAATCGGCCTACCTTGATGATTTTGCAAGCACTATCGGCACGAACAGGCAGTTGGCGCCGCCTGGGTGCATACCTGCATTGCCGCATTGCTGAATTACTTTGCGTCCCATGGGGATGAATGTTTTCTGCCTGGCGCCCTCCTGCGTTTTCCGATGCGCATTGAATCCTTACCGTTCTTTGCAGAAAGCTGCGCATCTTGAGGCCTGCCCCAGTTCGAGGAAGCTGGCGAAACATGATGACAGAATCGGCAATTCCATCGGAAAGACCCGACATAGGCCGATTGAAGCACACTTGGAAAAGAGCGCGCGCATGATTTTTCCCGTCACGTTGATCGACCTTGCTGGCTCCATCTCGCTACTCCTCTGGGGTACACACATGGTGCAGACAGGAATCCAGCGCGCCTTCGGGCCGAGCTTGCGTTCAGTGCTCGGCAGAGCGTTGCGGACGCGGCTTCGTGCCTTTCTTGCGGGGTTAGGTGTCACCGCCGTGCTCCAGAGCAGCACAGCGACAGGATTGATGGTCGTCGGCTTCGCTGCTGGCGGTCTGGTCGAACTCGTGCCGGCGCTTGCGGTGATGTTGGGCGCCAATGTCGGCACCACGTTGATCGTTCAAGTTCTGTCTTTCGATGTCGTCGCTGTCTCCCCGGCGCTCATTCTCATCGGCGTGCTGATGTTCCGGCGCGACTGGAGCACGCAAACGCACGACCTCGGCCGGGTTTTCATCGGCCTCGGCTTGATGTTACTGGCGCTGCACCAGCTCCTTGAACTCATGACCCAGTACGAAGACGGGCCAAACCTGCGCATGCTGCTGGGCGCCGTCGCAACCACACCTCTTCTGGCCGTGATCCTCGCGGCCGGATTGACCTGGGCCGCTCACTCGAGTGTCGCCGTCGTCCTGCTCATCATGTCGCTGGCAACCAAAGGCGTCGTCCCGCCAATGGCAGCCTTTGCGCTGGTACTGGGCGCCAATCTAGGAACCGCAATCAATCCGGTGATCGAGGGAACCACGGATGCCGACCCGACGGGGCGACGCCTGGCCATCGGCAACCTCCTGACGCGCATCGTCGGTGTCGCATTGGCCCTGCTGATGCTCGATCCGGTCAGCCGCTTCATGGTGACGATCGAGCAGCAAAACGCCCGTGCCGTGGCCGACTTTCACACCTTGTTTAATCTCATTCTCGCGCTGCTCTTCCTGCCGCTGCTGACGCCCTACGCAAATCTGTTGTGCCAATGGTTGCCAAAGCGCGTCGATCCGCACGAACCGTCGCAGCCCCTCTATCTCGACATGGCCGCCAGGGAAACGCCGATCGTGGCCCTCGGCGGCGCGGCACGAGAAACGCTCCGGCTTGTTGACATCCTCGCCGGCATGTTGACCGATGCGCGCAAGGTTCTCGTAACGAGCGACCGGAAATTGATCACCACCACTCGCCACCGTGACGACGTAATCGATCATCTGAACACGGCAATCAAAACCTATCTCACATCGCTCGATTCGGATGAGCTGAGCGAGGCCGACCTGCAGCGGCTCAACGAGATCCTGTCATTCACCACCAACATCGAGCAGGCAGGTGACGTAGTCGATCGCAATCTGCTGCCGCACGTCTCTAAATGCCTGAAACGCGGACTGGTATTCTCAAAGGAAGAACAGGCGGAACTCACCGCCTTAATAGACCGGCTGCTCGCCAATCTGAGAATGGCAGCATCCCTCTTCATGATCCAGGATCCGCGCGCAGCGCGCTTGCTTGCCAACGAAAAAATTGTTTTCCGCGAACTGGAGGCCGAGGCAACCTCGTCACATTTTGCACGGCTTCAATCCGGCGGACGCGACCTGGTTGAGACCAGCAGTCTGCACCTGGATCTCCTGCGGGACATGAAACTGATCAACTCGCACATTGTCGCTGCCGCGGCCTATCCGGTACTGGAACGCCGCGGCAAGCTTCTGCCGAGCCGTATCGCCGCGACGGACTAATTCAAGGTCGGGAAGCCGTTATCCCGCGATGACATCGTAGAAAGCCCGTTCGGCCTGGGCCAGATGTCGCTCCTTGTGTCGCAAGGCAAAGAATTTTCGCTTTGACAATGCGACATCGGCCACGACGAGAGTGCCGGCTTTGAGTGAATTTGCGACGACGAGCCGGGACATGACTGCCGCGCCCGCTCCCGCCTCGACAGCCGTTCGAACCGCTTCATTCGACGGCAGTTCAAGCGCGATGTCGATGTCGCGCAGGTCGATGCCAAGAGATCTGAGCGCCCCCTCGAAGATCGACCTTGTCCCGGATCCGCGTTCTCGAAAAACCCACTTCTGGGCCTTGAAATCGCGGAACGGATTTGGTTTCGACCGCGCCCATGGATGCTGCGGTCCGACCACCAGGACAAGGTCGTCTTCCGCCACGGCTCGGATCGCCAGCGCCGGATTGTCGACATCACCCTCGACGAAACCGATATCGGCGATCCCCTCATGCACGCTCGTCGTTACCGTCTCTGTATTGCCGATCTCCAGGCTTACGTGGATGCCTGGATAGAGCGATTGATATTGGTGAATGATCTGCGGCAGCCAGTAGTTGGCAACCGTCTGACTGGCAGCAAGCGCCAGCGATCCTCGTTTCATTCCGGCAAGATCAGCCAATACTGCTTCGGCCACGGAAGCGCGCGCCAGAACCGCCCTTGCCTCGACAAGAAAAAGCCGTCCGGCTTCGGTTAGGACAATTCCTCGCCCCACCCGGTTGAAAAGCTTCGTGGCATAGCGCGTTTCAAGAGCTGTAATGGCCGCACTGGTCGCAGATTGCGTCAGGCTGAGCGCGCGCGCAGCCTGCGTCACATGCTCCCGTTCGGCGACGGCAACAAAGATTCTCAACTGCTCAAGCGTCATCCGGCCTCGCTCATGTGATCATTTTCACCAGGCCCAGGCTGAAGATCGCAATGAAGAGAAAAGCCGCAAAGCCGAGAAGAAGTGGCCGAATGCCCTCGGCCCGCAATTTGGCCAGGTCCGTCTCAAGCCCCATCGCGGCAAGCGCCATCGACAGAAGAAACGTCGTCGCGAGAATGATCGCAGCTTTCACGTCAGCAGGGATCGCAACCAGGCTGTTGACCACCATCAGCGCCAGAAAACCCAGCACAAACCAGGGCATTGGCGCCTTGGCCTGATTGGACGCCGTGCCATCGCGGCGGGCGCGTTGGGCCGCGGCAAGGCCAAGGACAATCACCGTCGGCGCCAGCAAGGCAACCCGCGTAAGCTTGGAGACCGTGCCGAATTCTCCAGCGTCCTGGCCGCCCTGAAAGGCGGCGGCCACAACCTGCGCGATTTCATGGATCGAGGCCCCGGTCCACAAGCCATAGGCATGGGCATCGAGATGCAGCAGACCCGGCAGCAGAGGATAGGTGAACATGGCGATCGATCCGAAGATCGTCACGCATGCCACCGCATAGGCAACGTCCTCGTCCTTCGCGCCGGTGACGGTATTGGTTGCGATGACCGCCGAAGCACCGCAGATCGACGTGCCCGCGGCGATCAATTGGCTGAGCTTGCGTTCAACGCCAAGAACGCGGCCGAACCAGGTGGTAAACAGGAAAGTGGCGACCACGGTGAGCGCGATCGCACCAAGGCCCATGGCGCCAACGGCCATCGTCTGCTCGACAGTCAACTGCAACCCGAGCAGGATGATTGCGAAGCGAAGAACCCGACGCAGCGCGAAAGTGATGCCGGTTTTCGCCGCAGATGGCGTCCCCACGATATTCTTCAGGCCGATCCCGAGGGCGATCGCCAGAATCATTGGACTCAAAATGGAAAGGCCAGGCGCTTGCCGCAGGCCGAACGCCGCTCCCGCTATGGCGGCGGTGAGCATCAAACCTGGCCAAATTTCCGCCCCCCACCGGGGGCGGGGATTCCGGCCTGCATCGGGCTCGCGATAGGCGATCGTCTGGGCGACTGGCGCGGCATTTGTGCTTTCAAATGAATTCATTGACCGGGCCCTCCTGGCCCCGGCCGTAAATCGCAGCGATCGATCAATCATTCAAATAGATAATTATTATTATATCGTTCGATAAAATCGATCAATCTAAAATTGCACTTAGCCGCCGGGCGGCGACAGGTACATTTTCAAGCAAATTGATTACCGGTCGCACGAAAACCAGACGCATCTTTCCGATCCAACGGATCGGAAAGCGCTATGGACTCACGCCGCCATCCGATAGGCCGCATAGGCCGGCTGGCGCAGTTCCCTGAACGAAATCAGACGCTGGCCCGCTTCATCCCACAGCGCCAGGCGCACGCAACCCAGGCTTTGAAACAGCGTCAACCGGCTGCGCTTTCGCAATTCCGGAAAATCTCGCAGGACATCCTGCAAGCGATAGTAGGGAATGCGGCTGGAGAGGTGATGCACATGGTGCACGCCGATATTCGCCGTGAACCAGTTCAATACCTTCGGCAGATCGTAATAGGAACTTCCGCGCAGCGCCGCTTCATGAACGTTCCAGCTCTGGCTCCGCACCCAATGGGTGTCTTCGAACTGATGCTGGATGTAGAAAAGCCACACACCGATGGCCGCCCCCACCAGCACGATCGGCAGATGGATGAGCAGGAACGGCACAATGCCAATGGCCCATATCATCAACCCGGCGAGCGCAGCGACCGCCAGGTTTGTCGCCATCGTGCTCACCCAGGGGGTCCATCCCTTGCGCATGAAACCGATGGGAAGACGGCTCTGCAGCACGAAGAGATAGGCCGGCCCCAGGCCGAACATGACGACGGGATGGCGGTAAAGACGATAGCGGAACCGGCCCCACGGAGAACGCGCGAGATATTCGGCGACAGTAAGCGTATCGACATCGCCGACACCGCGACTATCGAGATTTCCGGCGGTCGCATGATGGATGGCGTGCCCACGACGCCAATGGTCATAGGGCATCAAGGTCAGGACACCGATGACGCGGCCGACCCAATCATTGCCGGTTCTGTTGGGAAAGAAAGAGCCATGTCCGCAATCATGCTGGATCATGAACAGGCGGACCAGAAGGCCGGCCGCCGGCAAAACCAGCGCGGCATAAAGCCAGAAATAGCCAAAGTGCAGCGTCACGAACATCAGAAACCACACCAGTGCAAGGGGCATCATCGTGATGGCAAGCTCATAAATACCGCGTGCCGCATTGGCTCGCCGATAAGGGCCGAGCTTGCGCCCCCACGTGCCGACATCGGTCATCGATATCTGGCCTGCATCTTCCGTTGGCATCGTATCCACCTTCCAGCGCGTCGCGGTTCTATTCTTCGAGTGGCATACGGCCAGCGAACAATGTTGAGATCATAGGGGCATGCAGAACAAAAGCGCCGAAAAGACGCCTCAAACGCGAATAAACTAAGTTTCAGATTGAATCACCAGCCTACTGTCGCTTTGCGGAAAAGGCTTCCAGTGATGCTTGATTGACTTCGATGACATCTCATATACAGGTGGGCGGCTGCTGTGGATTTTACTGGCCTATGGACGACAACGCCAGCCTGAGCCCACGCGACATTTTAGCAGGATTTAGCCTCGCGCCTTCGACAGAACTCGCTGCTGCCCTGGAAGCAGATCGTCAAAGAAGCGTCTGCTCCGACCCTACCCCCAATTTCCAAGGTTTTTCCGAATAGTCGGCTGAACAGTGAAGTGATGGGAAGAGAACCCAGGGAAAAGGAAACTGCCATGGCTCTCGCTTTCCCCAATGCCAGCCGCTCCTTCGATACGACCCGGGGAGCAATACGCTTTTGGGGCTATGACTCAGCCTTCGAATTCACATTCTATGTCGATGCCGACGCCCTGCACCGCCTCAGCCCGCAATGCGCAGATGACGAAGCGTCACTGCTGCGCGCATTTGATGCACACCGCAAGCGCATCGAAACCGTGGCGGGCAATGTTTATTCCCGTGGACGGCAAAGCTTCTACCGGCTCGCTGCATCGGAATTCTGAATATACGCGAACGCATCCTAACCTGCGGGGCAGCGCGTTGCTGGCCCGCATATAAGATCATGCCAAGGAGACGGTCTGCCTTGGTTTTTGTCCGGCCGACAGGCTTGCGGCACACGGCTGATCAGACTCTCAGCTATTTCTGTGCATCGCCATCTGAGCAAAGGAGGCACAGACCACGCCGCCAACTACGGCGATTGTCGTCGCGATGCCAAGGACGGATTGGTATGGCCCCGAGATCTGCAAATAATTTGTCACGACGATGATCGCGGATATGCCTGCAATGACCAGCGCATAATTACGCACCTGCTCATAGTTGCCGCGCAGCGACTCTGTCACCCGCTGCTGGGCTGTCTTTGTGTTAGCGAGTTCGGCAAGCCGTTCTGCTTCTTTGTAATTGTCGCCAAATAAAATCTTCTTATCGGATTCCGATAGCTCAGCCATTTGGAGGCCCTCCCTCCCGCCAGCTCTATAGCGGAAGGCACAACTTACAATGAATCCGCCACTTTAGCTTGATATATTTATCGGGATTCATTCCTCATTCTATGCGCTGCGACTAGGTGCAGATGCATAGATCTGGCACGGCGCTTTGCAGCCGCGCCGTGCATGCAACCGGGCATGAAACTTGTATTGGCCCCGCGGCACCCCACATTCGATTTCCGGGAACCGATCATGATTGAGGAAACCAACCATCCCGCTGTCGTCGCCGAAGTGAAGGCTGCCTTCGAGCGCTATAACAAGGCTATTGAATCCGGAGATACGGAAACATTGAACGAGTTGTTCTGGAATTCACCGCTGACGGTTCGCTTCGGGCCCACCGAACATCTATTCGGCTATGCCGAGATTTCGAGCTTCCGGTCCCGCGCCTGGAAGAGCGGCCCGCCGCGCGTGATCGAACGTCTCTCCATCACCGCGCTCGGCCAGGATGTCGCGACGACCAATGCCATGTTCCGCACGGCCGGCGGCAGGATTACCCGTCAGTCGCAGACCTGGGCGCGGGTGCCGGAAGGGTGGCGCATCGTCGCAGCACACGTGAGCCCATTTCCCGATTAATTCACCCTAAATCGCGATCCAGTAGGGAGACGTCTGGTAATAGTCGTGAATGCTTTTTTCATAGGCCGGGTCGCCCCAGTTCGGCGTCTCTTCACGCCCATAGGCCGGCGCCTTCTCAAGCTGTTCGATAGTCAGGCCGACGACATAGCCGCCTTGCCGCGTATCGTATTTCAGGCTGGCCCACGGCAGCGGATGGTAGCGTTCGCCGATCGACAAGAAGCCGCCAAACGACATGATCGCATAGGCGATCCGGCCGCTCTTCTTGTCGATCATCACATCGTAGATCTCACCAAGCTGATCGCCGTCCGTGTTGTAGACCGTCGTGCCCTTCACTTTGCCTGCAGAGATCAGCGCGGTGGTTTCGTCAAGCGCGTCCATCGTCAACTCCTCTGGCTTGCGCGGCGTCAACGTCCCCCGTCGGGGGCAGGCCGCCAATGGCCTATCAATGCAGCGCTGGGGCAAAGGTTGCAGACGGGCTGATCGCTGGTCGGCGGCGAGCATCTGAACTCTCTCCGCCCCATTTGCTTCGCAGCCGACCACAGACTAGTTTGCCCGCTCGAGCGAAGCGCTTGGGAATCCGGTCCGTCCGTACCGGAACAAGCGCGTTTGCCGTGACCGAGGGAGTCCATATGTTCTGCAAAATTATTGCTGTTGCGGCCGTGCTGGCCGTCGGCCTGTCGGCGCAGGAAGCCGCTGCCCAGGAAAAGCTCAAGCTGGCTATCGGTCAGCGCGGCAACTGGGACACATCGGTGCCGGAGCTCGGCACCCAGAAAGGCATTTTCAAGAAACACGGCCTTGATCTCGAGATGCTCTATACCCAAGGCAGCGGTGAAACCATCCAGGCGGTCATTTCCGGCTCGGCCGATGTCGGGCTTGCGGCCGGGCATACCGGCGTGATGGCAGCCTTCGACAAGGGCGCGCCGGTTCGCCCCATCAGCAATTCGATGACCGGTGCCGACGATCTTTACTGGTACGTGCCATCAAATTCGCCGATCAAGTCGATCCAGGAAGCCGGTGGCAAGACCATCTCCTATTCGACACGCGGATCGTCGACCAATATCGCCGTTCTCGGCTTCATCAACTACTTCAAGGTCGACATGAAGCCGACGCCCGTCGGCGGGCCCGCTTCGTCGTTCGCCCAGACCATGTCCGGCCAGGTCGATATCGGCTGGTCGTCGGCGCCGCTCCACCTGCAGGACGTGAAGAGCGGGCGCATCCGCATTCTCGTCCGCCAGTCGCAGGTACCGAAGTACGCAAACATGACCGTGCGCGTCAATATCTCGAACCTGCAGACGATCCAGACCCGCAAGGCCGCGCTCGAGAAATTCTATGCCGCCTATGCGGAGACGCTCGACTGGATGTATTCCGATCCCGACGCCCTGAAGCGCTGGTCCGACTGGACGCAGACGCCGCTCGATGTGGCAACGGGTATGCGCGACGAATTCTTCCCCAAGAAGAACCTGCTGCTGGAACGTCTCTCGGGTGTCGACGACACCATGGCTGACGCCGTCGAAATGAAGTTTTTGCCGAAGCCTTTGGACAAGGGCAAGCTGGCGGAATTCTACAAGGACTATTACAAGAAACACTGAAACGCCGCATTGCTGGATCCCCGCTCGCGCTTCGCGCGGCGGGGATGACAGAGGTCTGCTGGCCTTAGTCCCCTGTTACACTTTGGCACCCGACTTGCTTTGCCTCCGCCAATGAAACGGAGGTCAATCAATGAAAACGGGTCTTTTTTCGCGTCGCCGGGTGCTCGCCGGAGCGGCGAGCACCGCTGTGGCTGCGCCGATCCTGCGCGCGCGGCCGGCGCGGGCGGCAACCAAGCTGCGCTTTCTGATGAACTGGTTCGCCGAAGCCGAGCATGGCGGCTTCTACCAGGCGAAAGCGACAGGGCTCTATGAAAAGGCCGGCTTCGACGTCGAACTGATGCAGGGCGGCCCGCAATTGAATGCCGTCCAGCTTCTGCTCGGCGGAGAAGCGGACATGATCCTCGGTTATGATCTGCAGCTCCTCAGCGCCGTCGAAAAAGCTCTGCCGATGCGGGCCATCGCAGCCTCGTTCCAGACCGATCTGCAAGGCCTGATGACGCGCCCGAACGTGAAATCCTTCGCCGAATTGAAGGGCCGCAAGATCTATATCGCCAACAGCGGCTACACCACCTATTGGCCGTGGCTCAAGAAGAAGTTCGGTTTCACGGATGAGATGGCGGCACCGAAAGGCGTTGGCCTCCAGACCTTCTTCGCCGATCCGACATCGGCCGCGGCCGGCTATATTACCGCCGAGCCCTATTATGCGAAGCAACGCAACGAGGATGTGAATTTTCTTTTGTTCTCGACCGAGGGCTGGCCCACCTACACGAATCCGATTGTTGCCAGCACCGACTATCTGGCGAAGAACAAGGATCTTATCCGCCCATTCCTCAAAGCCTCAATGGAAGGCTGGAAATCCTACATGGCAGATCCGAAGCCGGGCAATAATCTCATCAAGCAGATGAACCCGAAGATGGATGACGGCCAGATCAACTTCAGCCTGGCGCGCCTGCGCGATATCAAGACGCTGGAAAGCGGCGATGCCGCCAAATTGGGGCTTGGCTGCATGACCGAGGCGCGCTGGCGCAAAACCCGTGACTTCATGGTCGATGTCAATCTGCTCAAACCTGAAACGGATTGGAAAAAGGCTTTCACCACCGAGTTCATCGACGACGTTCACGTCATGCCGGGGTGATTCATATCCAGAGTTTAACGGCGAACTGCCAGAAGCCCTCATCCTGAGGAGGCGCGCAGCGCTGTCTCGAAGGAGGGGGGCGACACGCCACACCTTTCAACTGCGTCGGCGCGGGCACAGCAATCAAAGAAGAACTTGCATTGCAAAAGCTTTTGTAATGCGCAGTGTCGCCGCGTGCATGGCCACGCTGCGGCCTGACGCCCTCGTCCTTCGAGACGCCTGCTTCGCAGGCTCCTCAGGATGAGGGCTCCTGCGAGGCTGTCACCGCTCTCACGTCCCAGTCGCCGCCATTTCCTTGCGGTAGGTATAAAACTTGTTGAACTTCGACAGCAGGAACTGACCCGCGCTCATGTCGGGCATGCCGTCGAAGACCGAGTCAAAATCGGGATCGTAGAAAAACGGGATCGAATAACGTCCGATCCCCGCACGGTTGATGACCCGATGCGGCGCAGAACGAAACGTCCCGCCGGTCATCTTCTCCACCATGTCTCCGAGGTTGATGATGAAGGCATCGGCACGCGGTGGAACGGCGACAATCGCATTGCCGGGCGTGCGTACTTCAAGCCCTCCGGCGGAATCCTGCGCAAGAATGGTCAGGAATCCGTAATCCTGATGTTCGGCCGCGCCATGTTCGCGCTCTTCGATGCGGCTGTTGGGCGGATAGTGGAACAGCCGCATGAAGGCGATCGGCTTGCGATAGCGCGCGCGCAGATCGGCCGGTTGCATGCCAAGGCAAAGCGCCAGGGGCCCCAGCAGCCGGTCGCCCAGCTTCATCATCTCTGAAAAATATTGTTCGACATCTTCCCGATACCCCGGCAGATCGGGCCAGCGGTTGACGCCGTGCAATGGCTTACCGGCGAGAATGTCCGGGTCGTCCGGTCTCAGCGGCAGGCCGAGATTGAAGCTTTCCTTGAGGTCCGGCAGATTGCCTTCATAGACGGTCTGGTGCATCGGTGCATAACCGCGATTGCTCTTGTCGATCTTCAGCGCCAGCCGCGCGTCCAGAGGCTGTTCGAAAAACCGCCGGGCCGCCGCGAAGGCCTTCTGCGTCGATGCCGCCGGAACGCCATGGCCGATGAGCTCGAACGCGCCCCAGGTCCGCAGCACGCCGTCCAGCACCCGCGCCACGGCACTGTCGCCATCCGCATCGCCGGCTACGACCAGTGTCAGATCAATCGTCGGAATCGTTTCGGTCATGCACTGCTCCTGGCTTTGCCTGGTCAGGAATGAGCAATGGACATGCCATGCGGCCTCATTGAATTATAATGGCTTTCCTCCATGAAATGCGCATGGAATGTGCAGTAAGATCAAAAGGGCGGCATTGAGCTTTTTCTATCCACTCGACAAGAATGGCCGCGTGCTGTCCCTTGGAGCGCCCCTTCAAGAGAGCCCCAGACACAGATGAAACTGGCCATTCCGGATTTTATTTCCAATTCCTATTTTCCTGCCATCGCCGCCGCCGAACTCGGTTTCTTTGCCCGCGAAGGGCTCGATGTCACCGTCGAATTGATGGTGCCGATCGAAACCGCCTTCGAAGGCATGCGCAACGATACGGTGCATTTCGTCGGCGGCTCGGCCCATCTGATGGTCGGCGGCTTTCCGGAATGGGAGGGCATCAAGCTGATCTGCGCCCAGTCGCAAGGCATGTACTGGTTTCTGGTTGTTCACGCCGATCTGGGCCTGCGCCATGGCGATCTGGCCGGCCTGCGCGGTCTGCGCATCGGCGCCGCACCCTGGGTTGCCATGGGACTGCGGCGGCTCCTGATCGAAGCCGGCCTCGATGCGTCCGAGAACGACATCACGATCGAGCCCATCCCCGGCGCCCACGGGGCCGGGATCAACTTCGGCGTCACCGCCGCCAGGGCGCTGGAGGAAAAGCGCATCGACGGTTTCTGGGCCAACGGCATGGGCGCCGAAATCGCCATCCGCAAGGGCATCGGCACGATGCTGCTCGATGCCCGGCGCGGCGACGGCCCAAAGCCCTGTTTCGACTATACGATGGCCTCGATCGCTGTCACCGACGACTTTCTCGGGCACCATGGCGATGCCGCCCGGGCCGCCGTGCGCGCCATGGCGCAAACCCACCGCGCCCTGAAGGCCGACGTCTCGCTCGCCGGCAAGGTCGGGCGCGCCCTGTTTCCGGCGATGGAAGCGGAGCTGATCGTCGATCTCGTGCAGCGCGACCTCCCCTATTATGATACGGTGATCAGGCCTGAATTCGTGACCGCGATGACGCAATTCTCACGCGACGCCGGCATCCTCAAGAGTCATCCGTCTTATGAGGATGTCGTGGCGGATGGCATGAGCAAATTCTGGAGTTCATGATGGAAACGCCGGTTCGCATCGCAAGCTGGGATGAATCCGCAGCGGCGCTGGTCGATGTCGCGAGCGGCCGCAAACCAGCCGATGTCGTGGTCCGCAACGGCCGCTGGGTGAACGTCTATTCCGGCGAAATCATCGCGGGAACGGATATCGCGATCACCGCCGGCCGCTTCGCCTATGTCGGGCCTTCGGCCCAGCACGCCATCGGCCCCGACACGAAGATCATCGAGGCAAACGGCCGCTATCTCGTGCCCGGCCTCTGCGATGCGCACATGCATGTCGAGAGCGGCATGGTGACAGCGACGGAATTTGCCCGCGCCGTCATTCCCCATGGCACCACGAGCATGTTCGTCGACCCGCATGAAATCGCCAATGTGCTGGGGCTCGACGGCGTCCGCCTGATGCATGACGAGGCCTCCGGCCTGCCGGTCAACATGTTCGTGCAGATGCCGGGCTGCGTGCCGAGCGCGCCGGGCCTGGAAAACGCCGGCGCCAGCATCGGCCCGGCTGATGTCGCAGAGGCGATGCGCTGGCCCAATATCGTCGGCCTCGGCGAGATGATGAATTTTCCCGGCGTCGCGGCGTCGGACCCCAATATGCTCGGCGAGATTGCCGCGACCCAGCGGGCCGGCAAGACCGTCGGCGGCCATTACGCCTCGCCCGATCTCGGCATTCCCTTCCACGCCTACGTGGCAGGCGGCCCGGCGGACGATCACGAAGGCACGCGGATCGAGGACGCCATCGCCCGCGTACGCCAGGGCATGCGCGCCATGCTGCGCCTTGGCTCAGCCTGGTATGATGTCGCCTCGCAGATCAAGGCCGTTACCGAGCGCGGCCTCGACCCGCGCAATTTCATCCTCTGCACGGACGATTGCCATTCCGGCACTCTGGTCAACGACGGCCATATGAACCGCGTCGTCCGCCACGCCATCGCGCAGGGCCTGAAGCCCATCACCGCCATTCAGATGGCGACGTTGAACACGGCGCAGCATTTCGGCATGGAACGCGAACTCGGCGCCATTGCGCCGGGCCGTCGCGCCGACCTGATTGTCACCTCCGATCTCGTCACCCTGCCGATCGAACTGGTCATGGCGCGTGGCACGGTGCTTGCCGAGAACGGCAAGCTCACCGCGGACATTGCGCCTTACGCCTATCCCAAGAACAGCCGCGACACCGTGCATATCGGGCGCGCGACGACCGGCGACGATTTCGCTATTCCTGCGCCGGGCAACATGGCGAGCGTCGAGGCCAACGTCATCGGCGTCATCGAAAATCAGGCGCCGACCCAGGCGCTGGTGCGCCGCCTGCCTTGCGCCAACGGCAGGGTCGAAGCCGATGTCTCGCTCGACGTCTGCCACATCGCTGTCGTCGAGCGCCATCGCGCATCCGGCAGGATCGCCAATGCCTTCGTGTCGGGCTTCGGCTACGAGAAGCCGTGCGCCATCGCCAGCACGGTGGCACACGACAGCCATCACGTCATCGTCGTCGGCACTTCGCGCGCCGACATGGCCCAGGCCGTCAATCGACTTGCGGAAGTCGGCGGCGGCATCTGCATGGTCAGCGAGGGCCGCGAACTGGCGCTCGTCGAACTGCCGATTGCCGGCCTGATGTCGGACGAGCGCGCTGAAATTGTCGCGGTCAAGGCCGAACGGGTGATGCAGGCCATGCGGGACTGCGGCTGCACGCTCAACAATGCGTTCATGCAGCATTCGCTGCTGGCGCTCGTCGTCATTCCGGAACTGCGCATTTCGGACATCGGCCTTGTCGACGTGCGCACATTTCAACCGATTCCGGTGCTGCTGCCGGAGGCGACGTCTAGCGAAACGGTCTAAACCGGCCCAAGGCTTGCTTGGGATTCGGCGAACAGACGCGTCAGATGGATAGTGAAATGAGCCCCGCGCCTTCAACTCTCGACGAGCCCGAGGCGAAAGCCGCCGCAAGGCTGCTGCCTGCGCCGGTTATCGAAGTCCTTTCGGCGGAAAAAGTATTTGCCGACGGCACGCGCGCCCTGCAACCGGTCGATCTGACCCTGCGGGCCGGCGATTTCATGACCCTGATCGGGCCGTCGGGATGCGGCAAGAGCACCCTGCTCGGCATGATGTCCAATCTTCTGCAACCCTCCGAGGGGCGCCTGAGCTGGTGGCGCGGCGGCCCCGAAAAGATCGGCGCCAAGGGACGTCAGATCGGCATCGTGTTTCAGGACCCCACGCTGATGCCCTGGGCGACCGTCGAGAGCAATGTTCGTCTGCTGTTCGACCTTGATCGCGTGCCGGCTTCGGAATCTATGCCGCGCGTGCGCGACGCCCTGGCCCGGGTCGGACTGTCCAAGTTCGCCAAACACTATCCGCGCCAGCTCTCCGGCGGCATGCGCATGCGCGTCGCCATCGCCAGGGCACTGGCCACCGACCCGGACGTCCTGCTGATGGACGAGCCTTTCGGCGCGCTGGACGAATTCACCCGCCACAAGCTCGATGCGGACATTCTCGACATGTGGCAGGAGCGTTCGCTGACCGCCGTCTTCGTCACCCACTCCATCTATGAGGCCGTGTTTCTTTCGACCCGCATCGTCGTGATGGCGGCGAGCCCCGGGCGGATCATTCACGAAATCATCGTCGACGAACCGTTTCCGCGCGACGAATCCTTTCGGGTCAGCACCCGTTTCGCCAACCTGTGCGCCGACGTGCTGAACGCGCTGTCGAATGCGCAAAAGCCAAATCACGGTGCGCCATGAGCATGACGAACGTCAACAAAGCCGAAAACGCCATGCGCATCGGCGCGCCGTTCGCGGTCGGGCTCGCCCTGCTGCTGCTCTGGCAGACGTTGTGCACGGCCTATGCGGTGCCCTCCTATCTGTTCCCCAAGCCGACCGACATTTACGACAGCTTCGGGCGCGAATGGCATACTTTGTTTGCGGCACTGGGCACCACATTGAAGATCACCTTGTCCGGCTTTGCCGCCGCCTGCGTGATCGGCATCCTGATCGCCGTCATCTTCGTGCAAAGCAAAGTGATCGAGCTGGCGTTCTTTCCCTATGCGGTCCTGCTGCAAGTCACGCCCATCGCCGCCGTCTCGCCGCTGATCGTCATTCTGGTCAAGAACACGACCGGCGCCCTGATCGTGGTTTCGACGATCGTCGCGCTTTTTCCGATCATCTCCAATACGACGCTGGGACTGCGCAGCGTCGATCCGGGCCTGCTGAACCTGTTTCGCGCGCGCCGGGCCTCGCGGCTGCAGATCCTGCTGCGCCTGCGCGTCCCAAGCGCCCTGCCGTATATTTTCGCAGGCCTGCGCATTTCGATCGGCCTCGCCCTGATCGGCGCCGTGGTCGGCGAATTCGTCGCCGGCACCGGCGGTCGCGGCTCAGGCCTCGCCTACCAGATTCTACAGGCAGGCTTCCAGCTCGACATCCCACTGATGTTCGCGGCGCTGGCGCTGATCAGCGTTGCTGGCATCGCCATGTTCACGGCGATGCTGGTACTCACCCGCTTGGCGCTGAGCCATTGGCACGAAAGCGAGCTCGAAGCGCGCCGATGAACGTCAGGCGATCTTCTCGGTGCTGCCGCGGCTGTTGCGCGTCTGGTCCTCGTACTGCGCTGCATTCTGCAAGATAGCGCTGGTGCCGAGCAGCTTGTTCAACTGATCGAAATCCAGCATGCGCGCCCGGAACACCTCGTTTGTCCCATGCTGGTGCAGGCTGGCGTAATAATCCTGCGCGATCCGCGCGAAGGCGCGGACGATTCCACCGGGAAAGATCACCAGGCGAAAGCCGAGTTCCTCGAGATCGGCCGCGTTCAACGGCGGCGTGCGTCCGCCCTCGACCATATTGGCCATGAGCGGCCGGCTATCGCCGAAACGGCTGCGGATCGCGGCAAGGTCGCTGCGCGACTGCGGCGCCTCGATGAACAGAACGTCGGCGCCGGCCTCGGCATAGCGGGCCGCGCGGTCAAGCGCGGACTCCAGCCCTTCGACAGCGACGGCGTCGGTGCGGGCGATGATCAGCATTCTTTCGGAGGCGCGCGCGTCGACAGCCGCCTTGATTTTGCCCACCATCTCTCCGGCAGGAACCACCGTCTTGTCGGACAAATGCCCGCACCGCTTCGGAAACGTCTGGTCCTCGAGCTGAATGGCCGAAGCGCCTGCCCGTTCGAACAGGCGGACTGTCCGCTGCGCGTTGAGCGCATTGCCATGCCCGGTGTCGCCGTCGACGATGATCGGGGTTTGTACGCGCTCCGTGATCAGGGCCAGCGTGTCGGCCATTTCGGTCGCCGTCACCAGGCCGATATCGGGACGCCCGAGCCGCGAATAAGCGACAGCCGCTCCCGACAGATAGAGGCTGGAAAAGCCGGCCTCGCTGGCCAAGTATGCCGTCAGCGCGTCGTAGACGCCAGGCGCCACGACGATCTTCTGACCTTGGAGCTGTTCCGGTAAACCGGGGATCGAATTCATAGTCGGCCTTTCGCAGCTAATTCAGGTGACCGCCAGCAAGGCGGAAAAATTCATATTGTTGGCTGTGTTCTGACGGGAAAAAGGCCGCGGCCCGATTGTCGAGCCACGACACTGTTCGTTCTAAAGACATGCTCCTATAGCGTGCTCCGATCCAGCCGGATCGCTGCTCCTTGCGTTCACAATTCCGCGGACTGATGCCAGGGAATCAGGAACCGGCGCAACAGGCCCGTCGCGAAATAGAAGACGAAACCAAGGATGGTCATATGAATGATCACGGCAAAGAGGCCATCGGTCTGATAGGAGTTCATTTCCGAAACCAGCACATAACCCAGGCCGGCGCTGCCGCCGAGATATTCGCCGACGATCGTTCCGATGATCGCCAGCACGATACCCACTTCCATGCCGGTGATAATATAGGGCAGCGCATTGCGAAAATCGAGCTGGAAGAACGTCTGGAAGCGCGACGCATTGAGGCTGATCATCACGTCGCGATGGCCAGTATCGACAGATTTCACACCGAGAACCGTATTGGTGAGAATCGGGAAGAATGACAGGATGGCGGCAACCAGAACCTTGCTGGTCATGCCGAAGCCGAACCAGACCACGAAGAGCGGAATGAGCGCGACTTTTGGAACGACCTGCGTGGCGATGATGAAGGGATTGAGCGTCGCCTCAAGCCAGCGGACGCGGCCGATGAGAAGGCCGAGGCCGATACCGACCACCGAGCCGAAGAAGAAGCCCAGCAACGTCGAGTAGACGGTCACCAGCGTGTGTTCCCAAGCGCGCGGCGACGCCAGCATGTCCTTCCAGACATCCCATACCGCCCCTGGCGACGGCAGGATGAAGGCGGATATACCGCTGATCTTGGTGTAATAGTGCCAGGCGGCCAGGAACAGCAGAGCCAGCGCGGGCGTGGTCACCCAGGGGAGATATTTGGTTTTGTCGGACCGTTCCGTGGTCGGAGTGGTGACGGCATCTGTCATGATCGGCTTCCTATTCCACTTCCGAAAGTCTGTGCCGCAGGGTTTTCACGAGTGCCTGGAATTCTGGCGAGGACTGCACGTCCAATCCGCGCGGCCGCGGAAATTTCACGTCGTAGATCGAATCGATGCGGCCGGGCCGTGGCGACAGCAGCACGATGCGATCGGCCAGGAAGACCGCTTCGGAAATCGAGTGGGTGACGACGATGATCGTTTTGCCCGTCTTCTGCCAGATGCGCTGCAATTCGACATTCATGCTGTCTCGCGTCATCGCGTCGAGGGCGCCGAAGGGCTCGTCCATCAGCAGCAGGCGCGGCTGGTTGATCAGCACCCGGGCGATCTCGACGCGCTGCTGCATGCCACCGGAAAGCTGCGACGGCCAGCGATTGGCGAAGCCTTGCAGGCCCACCAGCTGGAGCATTTCCTCGGCCCGGGCGTGGCGTTCGGCGCGCGGCACGCC